>Ga0172366_10005139_pt1 | contig 10301 bp, 5 predicted proteins | sample LakKivSesite69cm_FD_114533 | JGI IMG/M metagenome (GOLD analysis project Ga0172366, IMG submission 114533) | Sediment microbial communities from Lake Kivu, Rwanda - Sediment site 69cm | ecosystem: Environmental > Aquatic > Freshwater > Lake > Sediment | place: Rwanda: Western Province, Lake Kivu...
CCTCTTCAAATTTCCGCTTGACGAAGTCCCTGAAGAACGTCGTGAACTCGAGATTCTCCTTCAGCACCTGCATCGCGGCCTCTTTTCCCTTCACGGCACCGAAGTGACAGTACCCGACGGTCTCGGGCTTGAGGTCGATTATCTTCTGCAAGCTTTTGATGTAAGTGGTGGTGCTGTATTCTGGCGGCATCGACGTGCCGAAGGTGACGAGCTTGGTCGAATTGAACAGGGTACCCGCGGCCTCGGCACAGAACACGAACGAGGCATGCCCGTCGTGCTCGAGTAACGTGGGGCAGCAGTGGTCGTCGGTATGTCCTGGGGTCGAAACGAGCCGGAAGGATTTTCCGTGTTCGAGTCCCGGGATCGGCAAAGGCGTATCCGGGTCGACGATTTCATAAGCTTCCTCGGGGAGGGGGTGCATCTCCCCTACGAACTCGCCGAACGTGCGCCGTGCGTGCTGCATGTGAACCGCGGGGTCTTGCAACCGGTCGTGTGTCTCTTTTGTCGTGAGTATTTTGACGGCCAGGTTCTCTGCCTTGAGCATTTCCCAGAGCCTCCATCCACCACCGAAATGGTCGAAATGATAATGCGACGGGACGAGATATTTTATTTTTTCTTTAGATATGCCCAATTTCTTCATGAAACGCATCAATCTATAGACGTCATCCGACGTGCCCGTGTCGATGATGGCCACTGCCTCGGGCGTCTCGAGCACGAACGTTGAAATGAGTTTCTTGACCGCATACGCCTGGATGTCGATGTGGTAAATCTCCTCTGTGAGTTTCCCCGAGTTCGTGATGATGGGGGAAGGCGATGGTTCCATGAGTGGTAATAGGGGGGCGTCGATTATTAATCGTCCCGAATGGATAGTCAAGTCGATAAACGACATGAACATTGCTCCGATCCGGTCCTTCACCCGCACGGGTGCCGTGGCTTGTGCGTGCTTCTTGCTCGGCATCCTTTTCTTGACCGATAACCTTCTGTTTCCACAAGGCAATTACCTCGTGTTCGGCATCTCGCTGGGAGTTGGCGTGCTGCTGCCCCTGTTCCTGGGCATCAACAAGGTGACGGCAAGATTGGCGCTTGTCATAGCTTCCAGCTTCGGTGCCATTGCCACGGTACTGCTGATCAACGGCATCGCGCTACCCGTGGCAGTCACCATGCTCTTCGTGGCGCTGCCTTGCGTCGTCGTGTTCGGTTTTTCCCAATCGCTTATGGGCGGGGGCGATCCCGCGTCGTGGCGCCGGGAAGTGGTGGCCATGTTGTTCGCCACGTGGTTCGTCGTGCTCGCCCGGTCGATCAAGATCGCCCCGTTCGCGACGTGGAACGGGCTATACGCGATCGCTGCCCTGTTCGTCGCGAACTCGGTCGTCAGCTGGATCACGCCCCGTATCGACGGCGATCACGAGAACGCCGATGGAAATGCCGAGGACCCGCCCTCTCACCCGCTTGGCACGAAGGGCTGGACGTATTTCTTCGCCGGGATTGCCTTAGCAGGCATGGCCGGCTTGGTAGCGTTCGTGCCTGGGTTCCTCGGCGACTTGGCGTGGGTGGATCCGAACCCGATGGCAAAAAGCGTGCCGAGGGATATCATCGAACGGCCGTGGGCGCCGTGGGACACGGTTGCAATCACCATGGCGGGCGTCCTGGTCGTGGTCCTGGTCTTGTGGTACTTGCAGCACAAACCCGAGCGATCGATGCTCGTGAGCACGTGTATGTTCTCGGGGTTCTGCGTCGCGTGGCTAATGGGATGGTCAAGCGCGACGGTTCCACTCTATATATGGTCGGCGATCGGCATCCCATGCTATCTCGGTTCGATCACGAGCTTTGTGCTGTTTCTTGCCAGGTGGTTCAAGCCCCCGCGGCCGGACGCCTGGCAAAATGGGGAGCGACCCGTTGTTGGCGGGATGACACGCCGCGCGTGGCTTTTAGCGATACCGTTCATCGGTTCCGCGGTGCCCGGGCTCATGTTTCGCGACATATTTAACTGGAGCATGGCCCTCGTGCCGGTAATGGTCATTATCCCCGTGATAACAGGCGCCGCGGTTTTGATACAGATATGGATCCTCCACGCGGTGCGCGGCGGTGCCGCTGCCCTCCCGGTTATGCCCTTTCGCGGCCAGGCCTTAGAGGGAAAAAAACGAGCAAACGCGGCCATCATCGTGTTCCTTGTCTTCGGTGGCATATACGTGGGCTCCTACACCAGTTATCACGCACCATTCTCTGGAAAAATGGTTGGCTTGTACGCGTGGGGCGGGGGCATCGGCAGCTGGGCGCCTGACGTGGAAAGCAAGGTCACGCATGCAACCGTCTTTTCCCTCGCCTTGAACGAGACGACCGGCGCCGTGTCGAGCACCTGGACGCCGGCGAACAACACGCCCTACCAGGCCCGCGGGATCAAGGTCATGCCGACGATCTTCCTCGGGTTCGCCAACTTGTATTACATGCTCAAGAACACCGGCGGGAGGCTCGACACACTTATCACGACATTGCGAGCCACCCTCGTGGCGACGGGCGTGGACGGCGTGTCCATCGATTTCGAATTGCTGGAAAATCCTCCTGGTTTGCCTAAAGTCACGAACGAGGATTGGATCCTCGCATGGGAACGAATTAGCGCCGAGGCATGCCATTCCGGTGGGAATGATTTTCTCCTCGGCGTTTACTGGCAGATCAACGGCCGTTACACGCGCGAGCACGTGAACCGGTACTTCCGCGCGGTCGACATTCACGTGGAGAACATGTACGAGACGCATAAACAAAATGGAAACCAGGGCAGCACGACCGTCATAGAGGTGTCGATAAGCAGCATTATCGAAACATACTCGATGCTCGACGACAAGGCCATGATGGCGAAGGTCATGCCCGGCCTGCCCGTGTACCACTACATCTGGATCGACGGCGTGAAAGGCGGGCTGAACGAGTCGCTCATCGTGCCGGGCGGCAGCTGGTGGTGGTTCCACTCGTGCACGACGCTGGAACAAGTCATGGTCGCGAACGGCGCCACGTTCCGCTGGGACCCGTTCAGCGGGGCGACGTGGGCGCGGTTCACGATGACGCTGCAAGACCACCGCACGGTCACGGTCGTCGCGTACTTGCACGACACCGCCCACCTGGCCCGCACGATGCACGTGATGGAGGGATACGGCATCAACGGCATGATGCTGTGGCCCGCCCACCAGCCAGTGCCGCCGGGCTTCATCGAAACCTTCTACACGTGAGAAAACATGCGTGTCCCTCTCCCGAACATCGTGCTCGTGCTCGCCACGGGCCACGAGCCCCAATCTCCAGCCCCGGCGGCGCACGGCTACGTCTGTAGCGCGTGCCTCGCGGGGGAGTCATGGGCCACGAATCTCGTGTCACTGCTTTCCAGCAGCGTCCCGTCGCATCACCGTGTCTGGACCGGCGAGGATAAGTTAGGCATCCACGTCGATCCCCTCGCCGTCCCGTTGAAAAAGGCCGGGTACCGTGCAATATTCATCGGGCATCACGATTCCAAGAACCTGGCTGAACAATGCAGGTTCGACGACCTCATCATTTTACCAGACGGGAACGGCTCCAGGGAAGTAACGGCCCTCATCGAGCGCCAGGATGCCAGACCAGCATTTATTACATGCGTCGTGCCAGCGATTTCATCGCAATGGCAAGGCATCGCCCCGCGCCTCGCGGCGCGCGGGGAATCCCTCGGCATCGTGCTGCTGTCGCGCCTCGCGCCTCCGCGTCCACTGGCCGATGCCGTTGTAACGGATCCGCGGGATCTATCATCACCATTCACTTTATCCCTTCATGAAGGTGGAAATCGCGTCGATGCAGCATCCCATATCTGGTCCGTCATCGACCTGGCACCGTCGCTGCTCGGCTTGCTCGGCATCAAGGCGCCGTACACCATGGTGGGCAGGGACTTGCACCAGTACTGGCTCGGCAAGCCCCGGAAGGCGATCCCCTTCCCGCGCGACAGGTGCCTGTTCGAGCACGCTGATGGGTCGAAGACCATGTGGAACGGCCGGTACTTGCTCGCCGTTCATCCGGGACAGGAGGCCGGGGAGATTTTCGACTTGTGCAATGGCGAAAGCGCCGCCAGGAATTTATGGAACGATCCGCAAGCCGCAGATATCAAGAACTGCTTGTTGCTCGAGTTGCTCTGGGCGCAGCTGGACAAGGAATGTATGCCGATGCCCCGCATCGCCGGAGCGTTATGGCCATGCCGAGACCGAACATCCTCCTCATCACGACCGACCAGCACCACTGGTCGGTACTCGGCTTCAACGATCCCGCGGTGAACACGCCGAACATCGACAAGCTCGCGCGCGAAGGCACGGTGTTCACGCGGGCATATTGCCCGAACCCGACGTGCACGCCAACCCGGGCATCGATCATCACGGGCCAGTACGCCAGCCAGCACGGCGCCTGGTCGCTCGGGACCAAGCTGCTGGACGATGCCCCGACGGTCGGCGACGAGCTGCGCAAGGCGGGATACCGCACGGCGCTGATCGGGAAGGCCCACTTCGAACCACTGAAGTCGACGGACGAGTTCAAGTCGCTGGAATCCTATCCCATCATGCAGGACCTGGATTTCTGGCGAGGCTTCCATGGGCCATATTACGGGTTCGAATACATCGAGCTGGCACGCAACCACACGGACGAGGCACACGTCGGGCAGCACTACGCGATCTGGATGGAGGAAAAGGGCTGCAAGAACTGGCGGGACTACTTCGTGAAGCCGACCGGCACGCGAACCTACATTGACAGGTACCGGGATGCACCGCTCTGGCCGATCCCGGAGGAATACCACTACAACAAGTGGATCGCCGAGGCGAGCAGCAAGAAGCTCGAAGAGTATGCCCGAAGCAATGAACCGTTTTTCTTGTGGGCAAGCTTCCTCGACCCGCACGCGCCCCGGATCGTGCCCGATCCCTGGCACAAGATGTACGACCCGGCCACGATCGACGTGCCGGAACCCACGCCCGGCGAGCATGACAAGAACCCGCCGCACTTCCGCTACGCCCAGAAAACGCCATCCTCGCCCAGCCGGCTCAAGCGGCTGCTGCACGCGACCAAGTCGCTGCTGGGCAGCTTCTCGGTCATGAAATACTACTCCGATTTCAAGAAACACGGCTTGCCCATGCAAGGGCTGCACGGCGTACACCCGCACCTGTACGACAAGGCTCGCCTCGCCAGGGAGATTGCTGCATACCGCGGCATGGTCTCGCTGCTCGATAAATACATCGGGGTGATATTGAAGCGGCTCGACGAGCTCGGGCTCGCGGACAACACGATCGTGGTGTTCACGACCGACCACGGCGATTTCTTTGGCCAGCACGGCCTGGTCACGAAGGGGCCGTTCCACTACGAGGACCTGCTGCGCATCCCGCTCGTCGTGCGCTATCCCGGCAAGGTGCCAGCCGGCAAGACGTCGGACGCCTTGCAGTCGCACGTCGACCTCGCGCCCACCTTGATGTCGCTGCTCGGCTTGCCCGTCCCAGCGTTTATGGCCGGCGTTGACCAGTCGGGCGTGTGGATGGGCACGAAGGGACAAGCTCGGGATCACGTGCTCGTCGAGATGCACCACTCGCCTACCCTCCTCCACTTGAAGACGCTCGTCGACCGGCGGTACAAGATCACGGTCTATAACGAAGCGACCCACGGGGAGCTATTTGACTTGCAAGAGGATCCCGGCGAGAAGTACAATCTATGGTCGGATCCAGCGTTCGCGGGGTTGAAGTGCAAAATGCTTTTCCAGCTGGTCCAAGCCGAGTTGGAGAAGGATCGGCGGTAAAGCCACACGTAAACGTCACCAGCAACAAGATAATCAAAAAGCACTCATTTTTGAAATTATGAATGCATCAAGGATAAATATCGTGCTTTTTATTATTTCCGCGATCAATCATGGTTGAATCAGTCACGATGAATAGCAGAGGGATGATAACGATACCCGCCGATATCCGCAAGAAACGCAATTTCAAGGAAGGATCTCGTTTTACCATCATGGAATTGGACGGCCAACTCGTTATCATTCCGATCCAGACTGCCGAAGAGATAAGAACTGATCTTATTCCCCGTGACATCCTTGAGAAAAGCCTTGAGGACGATCGGAGAATAGAGCTGGAACTCGAGGGTCGGCCTATATAGCCGTGCTTAATTGTTTTCTTCTTTGGGATCGCTTGAATTAACGAGAAATGAAGGGAAATCACCATTACAACGATTTACTTGGATACAGGAGTATTGACGCTCCTTTTTATGAAAGAAGAAAATGAAGATATTGTCAAACTCGTCTCGAATCTCAAGAAGGGAATCTTCCATGCTCAAGTCCTTGCGCCACTACTTTGCGAGGTGTATTTCCATCTTTGTCGGCCAAGGGGAAAGGATTATGCGTCGATGAAGGTATCCTCCTTACCGGCTGCATATTCCATCGAAATCATTCCCGTGGATATGAGAATCACGATCCGGGCTGGCCAACTAAAGTGTCAATACCAGCACGTGCTATCATACAATGATTGTCTATCAATCGCATATTGCCTCGAGAGCAAGTTGACGTTTCACACAACAGAGAAAAAGCTCAAGACATATCCCAGCTATGTTCTCGAGCACTTGAAGGTTGTAAAATATAGTTGGGACTAGCGCTGCTTCGAGGACACGGCTTTGAATGCAGCCGTGGTTTCCCGCCGTTTGTCGAACCCAAAAGGACACGAGAATGAGAAGTTGCAGAAATGAACCTAGGTTTCATTTTACTGGAAAATTCACCATGTACGGCTTGATGAATTCCGAGACCGTTTCACAAATGGATTTCATCACGTCTTTATCCACCTTGTCGAGCGTGTCATGCTCGTCCAATAAATAATACGGGCATCCGATCCAGGAGATCACGGGGATACCGGGCGTTCCCAGAGCATAACCCGCCGCGTCTGATATCGGAACGTTCCCGAGCAAGTTGGATCCGATGCTTATCGTTGCTCTTGGTGGCTTCATCGCGAGCGCGTTTCGAACCGTGGCGATAACCATGGGATCGGGCGAGGTGAATATACACGTGTAAGCGAGGTTGCCCGTTTCGGCGTAGGCCCTATCACGCTCTCTCACTTCTTTCGCACCCAGGTGCTCCAACGTGAGCAAGAGCTTGGTGTTGCGAGTTATATCGGCATGGTCCTGGGTGAACTGGTATGCCCCTAAAGAACCATAGAAATGCCCGCCGTCTATGACAAACACGATCGTTCGTTCCCGTTGTTCCCGGGGGACGCGTGTCCATATCTTGGCTTGGGCCAGTACTTGCGCCACCCCAGACCCGTCTTCCACCGCGCCTTTAAACGGAGCGTCGTGGTGAGATGTGACTATGATCGTTTCGCTTGTCCTGCCAGGGAGCACTCCCCACACGTTATGCATCAAGCCGTCCGTGATCGTCCCGTCCAGCACCAGCGTTGCTTCCACGTTCCTTTTCGCCTTTTCCCTGAGAACCATCCCATCGTACTTGCCGATCCACAGCCCAGGCATAGGTTTCATTATCCCATCATACGGCCCATAGTGCGAGTTCGAATTGGACGGTTGGTTCTTCAAGATAAGACAAATACCTTTCGCGCCAGCCTTGTACGCGTTCCAATACACGTCATCTTCTCGGCTGTCCTCGATCGTCGAGCCGCCGATGAAATTCGGCCTTACGAAGTTGAGGTATTGCCTCTTAAAGGTACCAAGTGAGCCATCTGGGTTTGAAACGTGGTAAGTTTCGTGGAGCAGCTTTAGAAAACCCGCGAGGAAACCCAGTGGTAGGAATGGAAAGGCAACGTCAGCGACCACTATTTTCCCAGATGCATCCACTTTTTTGAAATCTCTGGGGCCCCCCCTCCCGACGTATACCATAGGTGCCCTTATCCCGTGAGGGCCCGTGAATCCCGCGTTGACCAGGAAAAAACTTGGAATTTCTCGCCCCTCCACGTTCAATTTCCACTTGCTCGCGGTCCATACCTTGACGTTAATAGGATCCATCGTGACGTTTTCCAAGCCGAGTTGGGAAAAGCGTTCCGCTATCCAGAGCTCCGCATCACGATCTTCAGATGTGCCCGGGCGTCGATGCGGAGATCGACAGATCTCTCGAATCCAATCAAAAATTTCGTCCGAACATGGAAATTCCAGGGTGCTGTAATCGGTGGGGAAAACATTCAAGATCTTTTTAGCGTCCCTTGTTGCCGCTCGTGATTCTTTACTATGCTTGAAGAATCGGGCGAGTAAATCCGTCGGTTTCGCGCTAATACCGATTTCAAAATGCGGAAAGCTTATCGCGTTGTTCTCATCGGTCATTTCTTGCCACCAGTAAGCGTTGCTTGACCCAGGCACGCACGATAAGCCGGTATACGATCAAGATCGTGACGAGGACGATCACGACGCCCAGTACGAGCCCGTCCAGGAGCAAGGGGACGTCGAACGTCGCGACGGGGTCGATCGCGGGGTTTCGCCTGACGATCGCGCCATCCTTGATCGTGAGGAACGTCACCACGTAGACGAGCAGGCCCTTGATGGCGTTTATCATGAACCCGAGGACGAAGCAGATGGCCGCCACCGTGAGGTACGCGAAGCCCCCGCCGATGTTGTCCCTCGTGATGGCCCGCTGCACGTTCACGACGAGGGTGCCGAAGTACTGGATGACGTACATCCCCGACACGACTGCCCAGACGACGAGGAGCCGCCCGGCGAGGATAAAGAGGATCCCGCCGAGCCCCAGTATCACGTTGGAGAGCAGCATATAGTCGTTGGAGAAGATCGTCGTCCAGTCGAACCGTGCCCTTTCCGCGCTCCGCCTCCACCACGTCACGACCACGAGAATGATGCTGGCGGCCACGAGGGCCGGGATGTAGTGCATCGACACGGCCAGGAAGTTCGTGCGCACGAGGTTGATGATGGAGTTCCCGAACGGGATGAGCATGCCTGCAATCAACGAATTCATTACGAACATCATCTGGACGGGGATCTTGACCTTTCGCCGTCCCGTCTTCATCTCGCTTGGATTTGTTCGCGGATTGGATCTCGGGCGGACGGCTCGTCCAGTTTGGATCGCGAGCCCCACGGGGATGGCGAGGAATGCGATGGCGAGCGTGTCGAAGGCCAGCACGAGGAGGAAAAAGCCGGCCGCGACCATTACCGCCACGATGATGACCCGCAAGAGATTCTGCACCTTGCACTTGATCGAGAACACGGCGACGGCCGCGACGAACAAGAACAACAGTGCCACGTCGAAAAAGGTGGTCACGAAGATCATCTGGTAGCGGTTGCCGAGCGCGAGGTACGGGTAGAAGAGGAGCAGCAAGAAGGCGGCGATCAAGACGTAGCGGGGTAGCACCCGCAAGAAGAGCAGGCCGATGACGATGCCGAGAAGCAAGATCGCGGCGAACGTGACGAGGATCTCCGCGGTGGACAGCCCGAGGATGATCGCGTACGAGAAGGATTTCTGGATCACGCCATAGACGCCGATGGTGAGGCTGGACGCGACCGTCGAGAACAAGCCGCCGATGGATATGCCGAGCAGTATCTCGTTGTGCTTCATCTCGTTAGGGGACATTTCCGCGCCGGCGGGGACCTCAACTCCTTCCTCCCGCCTTTTCTTGAAGGAAAAACCGCTATCCAGCACGGGTGACCCTGGCTTCTTGACGATGAGCACGAGCATGACGATCCCTCCTGCCAGGGGAACCAGCGTCGGAAACACGGGAAACGCGGTCGGCTGGATCACGTGCATCTTTTCGTATTCCGCCTTGATCGTGTCCTTGATGAGTATCGGGTTGAAGTCCTTCAAGTCCGGGTCCGTCGCCGGGTCTTGATAGTCCCAGATCCACCAGTACGCACCCTTGAACCACGATGCTGTCCAGATCCTCGACTGGAAGAGGGAGAGGTAATAGTCCCGCATCTCGTCGATGTCTTTCTCGACGGAGATCTGATTATCGTTAGGGATTATGTTGGAACCGTCCTTGGCCTGGATGCCGATCTCGGTGAACGCGATTGGACGGTTCCATTTCAGCGCCAATTCTTCCAATTCATAATATGTACCGTCCCAAATGGTTCTTAATTCGGTGATTGAAGGATCCCAGGCGATCGTCATCATTGAATACATGCTGATGCCGATTATATCGACTGCATCCCACCAGTCGACGTGTGCATAGCTGTCATGGTTCGCGGAATAGGTCAACAAACCGTTATATGCTGCCCGGATCGCGTTGATCAACTGGCGCACCTCATCGGGATGGACTTGCATGTTGCCCATCTCGCAGCCGATCGACAGCATCTCGACTCCAGCAGCTTGTGCGGCTTTTGCATTCTCGACCATCCACCAC
>Ga0172366_10005142_pt1 | contig 10297 bp, 5 predicted proteins | sample LakKivSesite69cm_FD_114533 | JGI IMG/M metagenome (GOLD analysis project Ga0172366, IMG submission 114533) | Sediment microbial communities from Lake Kivu, Rwanda - Sediment site 69cm | ecosystem: Environmental > Aquatic > Freshwater > Lake > Sediment | place: Rwanda: Western Province, Lake Kivu...
CCGCTCTGGACTCAAACATTTAACTCCAACGAACCGGTCGCGATCTCAGATGACGGTGGGGATACGTCGAGACGGCTTCCACGTCAATGGGAAGAGGATGGACTTCATCTCGGGAGAGTTCCACTACTGGAGGGTCAGAAAGGAGAATTGGAGCAAAGTACTAGAGCGGATCCGTGAGATGGGTGTCAGAGCCATCTCCACATATGTGCCATGGAACTTCCACGAAGTCGATGGCGAGTTTGATTTCATGGGTGGGACTGACAGACAACGAGATCTGAACGGTTTCATCGATCTTGTCGGCAAGTGCGGGCTTCCCGTGTTGCTCAGGCCTGGCCCATACATCTACGCGGAATGGAAACACGCCGGGGCCACTGCAGAGGCCTTCGAGTATCATAGGTTCAGCGACCAGTTCAAGCGCCTCGCCCGTCCATACATCAAAGCGGTCTGCGAAGTCGCCATCGTTCCCAATCTGGTCACTAGGGGAGGGCCAGTCTTCGCGGTCCAAGTCTGCAATGAGATTGACCCATGGGTCAGGTTCTACCGGGATCAGCTCGGACTTTCAAGGGGCGGAGGTCCGTTTGAGGACTTCCTGAAGGGCAAGTACCACGGAGTGGAAGAGCTGAACAGGGCTTGGCACACTGAATACAGTTGCTTCGACGAAGTGGAATCTTTCGAAGAGCATCCCGGTGGGGCAGGCGGTTATCCGCTCCCGGGAGGGTATCGCAGATATCTCGATTACCGGTCCTTCCTCGACTGGGCCGTTGACCAGATATGCTCGTGGATAGCGGACGAGTACAGGAAAAACGGCATCGATGTGCCTCTTGTGACAAACACTTACGACGATCTGACCTTCCATGACCTCACGAGGCTCAGGAGGGTCGCGGACCTGGTCTGCATGGACATCTACCTCCGCAATAATATGCCCGGCACGGAGTTCCTGAAGCTCTCCTACTGGATCAAAGCATACTCGGCGTACTCCAAGTATCCGATAGCGACCGAGTTCCAGTCGGGTATATGGATCGACTCCCTCTACTCCACGGGACCCATCGAAGGTCGTCACGAGTTGCTGTTGGGCCTCGCGTCCATGGCCTGGGGCCTCAAGGGCTGGAACTGGTACATGGCAGTTGGCAGGGACAACTGGACGTGCGCCCCGATCAACGAGTGGGGCTTGGTGAACGTGGATGTCTACTCATCGATGAAGAAGGTCTGCGAGCTCTACGACAAGATCAGGCCTTGGGAACTGGAAAGATTGACCAGCGTTGCCCTGGTGCACTACAGGCCACAGTTACTGCTCAAGGTGCCCGACAAGATACTATGCGAGGGGACCGGTTGGGGTGGTTGCTTCAGAAGCCTGCACGACGCGGGGCTCGATTTCACCTTCTACAACCCTGAAGTTGACGAGGAGAGACGAGACCTCGTGATATACTCTGGCGGTCCACTCATGGATCCCGAGCACGCCAAAGCATTAAGGGGTCTAGCAGAGAACGGCTCTCATCTAGTCCTTCTGAGGGGCCCTCCTAGGATGGACTTCGACGGTGACAGGATCGGGTCATTCGATGATGTTCCAATCCCCGCGGGGAGCAGGGCAGAGCCTAGGGGATCCTCGTTGACGGTCGTAGTCTCCGCTGGCTCTTGTGACGTGAAGCTCAGTGTCCGAGGTTTCGATTTCTACGATGGTGCAGGAGGGGACGATATCCTGCTTCGAGGCGCTCCGCGCACGGGAGCCTACGCTGAGGGAGAACCCACGCTCGGAGAACACGTAGTTGGCTTCTCGAAGAGAGTTGGCGCTGGCAAGATCACTGTCATGGGCCTTGATCCATCGAGGGAAGTGATCGAGTTTCTGACGGGAGCCTTCAAGGCAGAGGTGCCAGCCATAGCGACGACGCCCCACAGCGTTGCTTCTCTGCATTCGTCCAGCGAATCGACTCACAGACACGTCCTGTTCCTCGTGAACAACTCCACGGAGGAGCAGATAGTTTCAGCCAAGGTGAGCTTGCCGGAGGGATCGTACAAGTTCACGGCCATGAACTCGATCGAACAAGGGACCATCGAGGGAGGCACTGGAGAAATCCGGGTTCCCGTCGACTGGAAGTCAGTGGAAGTGGTCGAGATAACGCAAGCCAGGTAGCCCCGTCCAGCGCTCGGCCCAGGCGGGCCGACCGTCGGTTCTGGGGACAGGCATTGCCGATAACGATATGCCTGTTGGTAGTCCTGGCAACAGAGGATATGACGCGCTACTTCAAGAACCTCGGGACCATCTTTGATCGGGCCGGGGTCAATGTCACGGGCGAGAATGGACAGGACCTAGACAGGGCCATTCACAAGGTGGTCGAGGTCAAGTACAAGGACTGTCCGAGGACTTGGAGGCAGGTGAGGAACCGGGTCCTCAAGGACGAGAGGTCTCATATCCGACCTTAAGAAGGAGATGGCAAAGGTCGCCAAGTGAACCCAACCACAGACTTGCGCGGAGACCTGCCAAGCCCCGAACAAAGCCTTAAGATTTGTCGGCTTGGACCCGGTTCGGACTCGGAGGAATTGGCACAGACTGGTTTCGACTTCTGGGAATTGGTGAAGGACGACTTTGACGAGAAGATCCCGCGACGCACTGCCATATTTGTCAAGGAAGATGATTTTTCGCTCAGCTTCGCGTATCCGTCGAACTTCGGGAGCATAGGCTGGCTGGTAGACTGCAGAGAGGTCACCACATATGATGAGTCACCTGTAGCCGAGATGAGGTTCGGTGAGTATTCGTATCCAGACCTCACAGGTAGGCACCTCGCGAGAAACACATTCCATTTCGGGTCGATGGAGTATCGCCCGTCCCTGGTTAGGAGAGAGGTCGTGCTCTCCAATGTCGGCCTAGAGGGGGTAGAGACGTTTGCCCAGAGCGGTGCAGGAGCCTTCTCATGGGCCATCGACCTGACTTGCTTGAATCATCCGCCCTACGTTTTCAGCAGGAAGCTCTACTCAGTCATCTCGGCGGGAGGCACTGAAGCAACTGTGAGGAGACACGACTCAATGAAGTGTCTGGAAATAGACCTCAATGGCGCGAGACTTTTCATCGCCTCGGGATTCCACAACTTCGGTGTCTTCAGGTCAACGGAGGACCTCCTGACTGATCTCGAAGACGGCGCACTGTCGAGCCGCAGGCGCTCGGGAAGGCACCTGGTCCTTGAGCACGAACTGAAACTAGGCTACCATGAACGCACCAGGGTCTCCTTCGGGGTCAGCACCCGCTCCCAAACAAGGGCGAGGAGCGCCCTGAAAGATACGTTCCCTGAGAGGGCGCTCAGGAGCAAGTGGAACAACTGGTTCAGATCGCTTCCCGCACCGAACTTCGAATCGATCGAGGACAGGAAGGCCTACTACAAGTGTTGGTGGATCGTCAGGTCGAACTACTACAAGCACCCAAGGTGGGGCAAGACCGTCTTGGAAGCCATGCCCGTCTACAGGGGTTACTGGCAATGGGGCCTCCCCGCCGCTCAGTGGCACTCAAGCCTTAACCCGGAGATAGGCCCATCGTTCGTCAGGACTCTCTTGAACCTATTCCTGAAGAATCAGAGGACGGACGGATACGTTCCGCACGCCGTCTATCTCTCCGAGAAAGTGCCTGGCGAAAGCTGGTCTAAGCAGAGCTTGATTCAGACTCCCCACATCCCATGGGTCGCGCTACGGTACTACTACGACACCAAGGACTTCAGGAGCCTGAGGAGGTGGTACCCCAAGCTGGCCAGATACTACCGGTACATCAATGAATCCAGAGACGACGCGTTCCTGAGATTGCACCTTTGGGCGATCCTAGCGTCTTACGACACTGGATTGGACACGACCTCGGCCTTTCAGAGAGTCACCTATGGTGAATCAGGAGCGAGGGAGAAGTTCTGCTATCCCGCGATCTTCGCGGCAGAACGGTGCCGCTTTGAGCGAGCAATGGCAAGGATAGCTGGCCTTCTATCGACCGGCGAGGCGGGTGAATGGCAGCGGCATTCAGAGCTTACTTTGAAGTCGATGAACGACAGCCTTTGGGACGACGAGAAGGCGTGGTATGGAGTCCTGCACGAGGACGGATCTCTAGACACTAGGGTGGGAGTCGATGGCCTATTCGCGCTTGCTTATGGACTTGTTGACGGGGCAAGAGCTGAAGCTGCCAAGCCCAACTTCAAGAAGTTGCTGGGTCGCTACGGAGTGTTCACCGTAGCACCTGATGAGCCAGGCTTCTGCGAAAAGACGTATTGGAGGGGCCCAGCTTGGTCAAAGTCGTGTTCCCTCGCAATGGCCGCGGCGGTCAACTACTATCCTGACCTACTCAAGACGGTGAAGGACCGCTTGGTCAGGTTCCTGCTCAGGTATCCCAGCGTCTGGGAGTGCATGAGCGCCGAAACAGGCGAGATCGCGCGGGGTGACATAGGCCTGATGGCCACCCCAGTCGTCTCTTCGAACCTTGGGGCGGGCGAGGCGATCGGAGCTCTGCTCACCTACTACGGGACAGACATGTTCTCAATGGACAGCTGACCGACTGCGTCCCATCAGGCAAGCGGAACCAGCCAGTACTTTATCCTTTCAGAGTATTCGCCATGACCACTGAACTCTCGAAGAGGCCTGATGCTTGAACCAAGTCATCGCAACGCAAAGCACTAGGTTGGCCACGATTCGATCCGATCATCACCGCTGAGTTCACAACGCTGTGAGTGAAGGTCGAGCCGAAGAAGGACTGAGCGATAGATAGCAGATGTCGCCCACCGTGAGGGAGAGGACGATCAAATTCATAACCAGGGCATAGGATGTCCTGACTGAGTACACAGTGACCCACGTATGGTGCCTCACCGCGAGTCACCGGCGAGCTCTCGACTCGACGATGCCCGTCACCATCTTGACCCTGTCAATCTCACCGTCGGGCGGCACCTGATCCGCAACCCCTATGATGAACTTGGACTCTGTCAGATAGCATTCAATGACGTCTTTGAGGGTCTGCTCCAGCATCTCGAAAGGGTACTCTTCGCTGAACAGCACGCCCGGCAACCCGCCCCACAGCACGATCTCCTCCCCCGCCAATTCCCTGAAGTCCCGGACAGCCACGTCCCCGAACGGCGCTGGCGTCAACGACTGGGCGCAGTCAACCCCGGTGGGGCCCAGCAGCGGCAATAGCCCCCTAAGGCTTCCGTCAATGTGCACGTAGATCACCTTGTCAGAAGCGTGAAGTTGCGAGGCTCTCCTGCGGTAGTACGGATCATGGTAAGTTCTGAACATCGTTGGGCTGATCAGCTCGCTCGACAGGTTCTCGCCGAAGTAGACAAACCGCGCCGGAGATTCCTCAATGGCCTCGTATATCGGGTCATCAACCTCGCTCATGACCTGCACCGTCTCGTCGAACTCCTCCCTAGACCTCCACTGCAATTTGACCACGTTCGCGAAGCCCGCCCACTCAACGATCAATCTGGAAACAGGCGTCCTGGGGGGGAGGGAGCTCACTATCCCCCAGCCTTCCCACGCCCTCATCAGCTCGTTCTGGTGCTCATATGCCTCCTCGTCGGACTTGACCTTGAGATCCTTCAGTATGTACCTGAGTATCTTCAGGTCCTCCTCGCTCTTCACAGGGTACTCCATGGTGGCCTTACTGTACGACACCATCGAGGACCTGTCAACCTTCCGCAATTCGCCTAACGGGGTCCGGTAGACAGTATGCGTGGTCCGACCCCCATCCGGCTCGGGCACCTCATGGACACTAGTCTTGACCAGAGTATGCTCGAATTTCGCGACCCCGCCATAGAGTTCCTCGTGGGCCCCGCACCCAAGATCCTTGTAGAGGTTGATTCTTCCCTCTCCTTCGTACTTAGAGGGCAGAGTGCCCATTGCCTTGTGCGAGGAGCACCAATAGGTCAGGTCGGCGAACCAAGGCATCGCATCGCTCTTCCCCCCTTCGAAGGCCGCCGCCAGTCTGTCCGCCGGTAGCAAGGCTTGCCGGTGATGCGGTGAGCCTAGTGAAGTTAAGGCTTCTCAGAGCGGCTGAACCCAGCTGCTGGACTCGTTTATCAATGAGTCCTATAGATCTGACCGGATACAGATGGACGAGTTCACCATAGGCAACGACCACTTGGAGCTGTCGGTTGATCCGAGGGGAGGCGGCGTTGCACAACTGCTGAACAGGAAGACCTTGACCCCTTATCTCATCAGGCCATCTAAGCGAGCCCTGTATCTTTGGTTCCTGCAGAGGGGTAAGAAATCGCGAAGGTTCGCCAATGACGAAGAGCCAGTCAGGGTGATTCCATCAAGCGAGGACACGCTCCTCACCGTAGAACGCAAGGACGATGGCGACACCTGCAGTTTGGCGATGACACACGACATTGATTCCGTGGAGTGCCTGACCAGGTTCGCCCTATCTCAAGGGAGCGACTTGATTTCCTGTAACATCGCTGTCACGAATCGGAGTGACTCGGAGTACTCGAGCGAAGTCGTAGGGGTGGGGTTCCCCCTCATCGAGAACGTCCGAATAGGGGATAGTTCGGCTGATGAATACTTGGTGAGACCTAACAGGTTTGGGGAGAAGATCCCCGATCCGGTAGGCAAGAGGGGAACGTATCCGGAATCGGTACTGTACGGAGGCTTTGCCTCCATGATGTGGATGGACATGTACGGCAGGACCGAGGGACTGTATCTCGCGAGCTATGACAAGACTCTTTTGATGACGGCGCTCGAGTCACACCCTAATCAGAGGTCAGGCACAATGACGCTTGGGATGAGGAAGTATGCGTACGTCCCGCCAAAGGGCTCTTGGTCTTCGGAGCCCTTCATCATAGGCGTGCACGAAGGTGACTGGCACTGGGCAGCTGATCGATACAGAGAATGGGCAGAGACTTGGATGAGCAAGCCGAGCATACCGGAAGATATCAAGCAGATGGACGGCTGGTACGGAGTCCACTTCAAGCCAGAAGGTCGGATCAAGGTCACATTCAAGGACATCGAGAGGCTCTTCGAAGACGCGGAATACCTCGGGCTCAAGCACGTACAGTTCTGGGGGCAGATGGTGGGAGATGGCTGTTGCTACAGGTTCTACTATCCGGATCCGAGGCTGGGCGACTCTGACGAACTCAAGTCCGCGATATCGGCCGTGAGGAAGAAGGGGGGACGAGTCGGCTTCTACTTCAACGTCCAGGCGTTCTCCCCGTATGTCAAGGAATCACTCGAGAGGAGAGGCTACCAGTTACCCGATGACGTCAAGGTGCCGAAGTGGATCGGCGAGTTCAAAGACTACGCCCAAGTCAACTTCGATGGCTCTACGACTGTACAATACCCGGGCAGGGAGTTCGAGAACGATGGCTTCAGGATAATGTGCACCTGCTCGAAGGGGTGGCAGGACTACCTCCGTTTCTGGATCGTCGACATGTACGCAGGACGACACGGCGCGGACTTCGCCTACATAGATCAGGTTTTCTCGCCCCATGTTTCCTACTGCTTCAACTTCGACCATGGACATGAGCATCACGGCTGCTCGGCCCAGGGCAGAGTGAGCACCCTGAGGAGAATCGTAGAAGAGGGCAGGTCAGTGGCGCCCGACTTCGCGGTCTGCATCGAAGGCAACGGAGACTCGATCGGTCAGCACGCTGCCCTCCATCTCTACACAAGCTTCTCGAGCCAAACGAGGTATCCTGCCCCGGAGGTCTTTGCCTACGCTTTCCCCGACTACATAGTCTTGGATGGGTTCGCGAACAAGCCAGTGGACTGGATAGGGAAGTGCTACTATCCTGACGTGCAGGGGGAGGTCAGTCTAGAAGACCTCATGGACAGGGTCTACTTGCTCGGCTTCAGGTTCGATGTCACTCTGGCGGAGGGGGTGCGAAGAGGAGAGCAACTCACGGAACACATACGTGATCTGATAAAGCTCAGGAAGAAGATCAAGCACATACAGTACAATGCCAAGTTCGTCGATGACTTGGGGATCAGGGCCCTTCCGGACAAGGTGATAGCGAAGTTATTCGTGGGAGCTGAAGGGGGGCAACTTCTGATCAACTTGGTGGACTACAGAGACACGAGGGGGAAGATCAGGGTTGAGCTTGACTCAGGCCGCCTTGGCCTCAAGGGCGGGCGTACATGCGCGCTCTACTCCACAGGAGACAAGGTACTTGAGGTGAAGCCCAGGGTAGAGGGTGATTCGCTGGTCTTGGACTTGCCTGAGTTCAGGGGGAGGGTCGCCAGCGTTTGTTTGATGAGTCGTCCTTGAACGCGCTCATCGAACCGCACCCCCCAGGGTTCCAAGGAGGACCTCGCCCGCTGTGGCGACTGGCCAGACGGATCGGTATGAAGTCACGGGTCTGCGACTGCACAAACGTCTCATTGGGCAAACGGTTGGTGAGCTCAACTGAATGACGGTGGTCGATTCCTCAGTCACTTCTGATGCCTCCGGACACTGGAGGTTTCCCAGCCAGCGCAGGGACAGGTGATTCGCTGTGAGTGGAGTCGTCAGGCATCTCAATGCCTCAGTCCCGCACTTGGTGCTGCTACTCACCGGTCTGTCGGGCATAGGCGCCGGAGATCCTACCCCTGACGCGACCGCCAACGTGTTTCACCCCCTCCCAGATCAAGGCCAGTGCTCCGAGGACCAGAAACAGTCCGATGAGCATCAATATGTCCCACAGGAACATGAGCGCTAGCCCCAACAGGAAGGCCGAGACAAGCCACAGTACGGCAAGTATTACCGATGCGGTCAGAAAACCCTTGGGGCTTGTGAAAAACGTCTTCTTCGCGTCCGGCACGAAAGCATTGGGCTTGTCCGAGTACTCCACCAGAGCGAAACCTGACGCGGTCAAGCCAGGGAAGAGCACGAATACGAGCAGCCAGCCGAGATCAGAGAATGATGACTGGTCAACCTTGGTATCACCTGTGGCGCTCACGTAGTACGTACCGGGTGAAAGGTAGACGAGTTCACTGTCGTACTTGGTTTCCACCAGAGTCCCAGGGGATTCGAGATAGAACTCATGCTCCCAGACCAGGCCGGAACCGTTCTCGACCCTGACTTGTCTCCGCACATAGTGGCCACTAGTGAAGCGGTGAGACACCTCAATCCGCACTCTGCAGTCGAAGAACAGGGACTGAGCCACCTTGAACTCCTGCCGGTCGCCCGCGCCCAAGGTCACATGGGCACCACTGTACCTCTCCCAGAGAACCAACCCAACTAGACCTAGATCTGCAACGAGCAAGGCCAGGCCGATTCCGAGCAGCAACGTTGATGCCCTTCCGCCAGCAGGGGGAGGTGGTGCTGGAGGGGGCTCAAGCATTGGTTCAGTCCCTCTCAATCTTCAAGAAGACCAGACCCAGGGAGGTAATAAGAGTTGATGATGAGCTGGCTCTGCGTTTTCAACTCGCGGTGGTGCAGTAGAAGACGACCAGTTGCTTCGATCGCTTGGGCTTTGGAGTACGGGGGAGTCGACTTAGGCCAGCCATGATAGACCTAGCTGCTCAAGTTTTCCAGTCTTCGGAATCCCGTCCTGATCCCACTCCCTCAGGGCGTAGTACTCAGAGAGTATTGAACCAAGGGTTACCATATGGCCCTTGGCAGCACCGGTTGATAGCGGTTCCTCGAGGAACCTTCGAGGCAGGTAGTCGTCCTTCGCAGACAGGCCCTCCCTGACGTTGAACAACCTCGTCAGGTTGTAGATCCTCTCCCCGACAACTTCGATGTCCTTCGTCGTCTCGTACTCAAGTCCTGTCGCCGCTACTACCATCCTCCTGATCTCCTTGAGCGTGATCGCAAAGAACGAGAAGAAGCACAGTCCCACAGAGTCGACAACTGCCTTTTCGTTCTGCTTCTCCACGACAAGCTGAGCTTTGCCCGCGAGGGCCTGCGGATCTACACCGCCGCCGTAGCCTAGGAGCTCTTGGCTCGCCGTGTAGGCCCTGAGGTGACAAGCACCTCTATCGGATGTCGCGTAGCCGAGCGCCATTCCCTGAGCCGCTCGCGGTTCGTAACCCGGAAGCTCCATTCCCTTCACTTCCATTGCATATCGCTCGAACTCCCTGGTCCCCTTGACCTTGGAGAACTCCCTCACTGACCTCTTGGTCCCATCCTGGAGTGTCCGCCCCACCCCTTCTCCACTAGCCATTTTCTCGACAATCCGTAGGAGCGCGTCCTCATCGCCAAACCTAGCGTCTATTCCGTCCAAATCATCGGGCTTGAGGAGGCCCCTCCCGACGCATTCCATGACATAGCTGATTGTTCCGCCGGTGGATATCGTGTCGAGACCGTACTTGTCGCAGATCTCATTGGCCTTCACTATCGCATCCCTGCTCGTGATTCCGCAGTTCG
>Ga0172366_10005144_pt1 | contig 10295 bp, 10 predicted proteins | sample LakKivSesite69cm_FD_114533 | JGI IMG/M metagenome (GOLD analysis project Ga0172366, IMG submission 114533) | Sediment microbial communities from Lake Kivu, Rwanda - Sediment site 69cm | ecosystem: Environmental > Aquatic > Freshwater > Lake > Sediment | place: Rwanda: Western Province, Lake...
AACTGGTATTTTCAAATATTCCTTGGTTTGACTCTCGAACCAAACTATTGAACCATGCATTTTGAACAGTTTGACATCTACGTCTTTGTCAAAATTCTCCGGATTCCAATAGATGTCAAAACCGTCAGTATATCTCAAATTGCTCATATAGCTTAATTGTTCAATACAAGTGTCGTAGTTGACGGAATAAATCTCCAAGGCTGGCGGGATAAACTTTATGAGTTCTCGCAAATATTCGAGCTTGCATTCTTCCTCTACAACAACTGTTTTTCTGATAAAGTTCTGTAACAAGTCTTCCAGTTCTGAGACCTTTTCGTCCTTAATGTTCTTGTTGAAAGCCTGTTTTTCATAAAAGTCCAACAGGATTTCATTGTCTCTGTTTTTCAGATGTTCTAGTGTTACAAGCAATTGTTCAACATCAACTACTCCTCTTTCTTTTCTGATTCTAAGTATCTCTGAAAGCGAGTCGTATAGCTCAGGGCGTTCATTCTTGACATAATCTTCAAACAAGGTTACGAATCTATAAGTATCGGGTATTGCAGCGTCAACTGAGGCACCAGCGCCAAAAAAGAAAACAACTCCTTGCTTTTGTATCACTCGATTTGCTTTCTGTTTCTCATATTCTGACATCGATTCTTGTGCAACCTTCTTATGAAACAATTATGGTTAGATCAAGTAGTTAACAATATCTTATACCCTGATCTCGATGTATATATAAGGCAAAAGCTTTCATTCCAACGTATCGATCGATCGTTTTTGCATCTGGTTGTCGGTGAGTCTGGGTAAAACGGTTTTTCCAGAAAGTCACGCAATGAAGACTGGTCTTTAGTGTAGTTGAACACGGAAAACAGATCGGCTGAGGAGCCAATCGTTGCATGGGTGAATTTGCATGTTGAGTAAAAGAAGCCCAATTATTCGACTTACAGATACGCGACTTAAGGGATTAGATAGAAGAAGAAGAACTACTAACTACTACCAGATATATCTCAAGTCGTATCTTTATAGGTCGAATAAAATCGGCGCTTTTCCCGAAATAACCCGAAGAAATTTAAAGTTGAACCGAATGTCTGTTACGAAAAATGCATTTGGAAGGGTAGTGAGCAAAGAGAGAGAAAGAGAGAGAAGAGAGAGTCTATCCCCTTATAACGGATTTTTCATAACGGATAATTGGGTTTCTTTTCCGAAAATAACCCGAAGAAATTTGGAGTTGAACTGAATGTCTGGTGATAAACTGTTGGATTTACGGGTGAACCGTGATGGCAGATCGCTTGATTGTTGGTTGGCGGGCGGAGAGTATAGGAAACTTAAGAGTCCATGTAACCGAAACGACGGACAGAAAAAGGCGCGACGCGGCTACGGAATAGAGTCGCATCGCGCTTTTGTCGATTTGCGACTGGAACCAAACATTGCTTTTTTTTATGGCGCTTCACCCTTTACTGCCTTATCTCGGCTCAACGACATGACTTGTTCGAGCACGCCTTTCCCATTTTTGACTTTTCAATTGACGAATCAAATCTTCAACAGATGTGACGAGCGACAGTGATCGCTTAATGAGTTTCCTTGACGGTTTCGGATTTCAAGACTGCATCTCGAAGAGACAATTTTCGATTTCACAACATGCATCCATCAACCGCCTCATAGTTTTGATATCCATGAAAAACTACGCTCTTCGAAGCAAAAGAACGACGGGTCTTAGCTCATTACCTCTAATTTGCTCTGGGCTTCTTTCAAATTCACAAAGAACTTCAGTATTTGCAAAATTGTTAAGCAGCTGTTCGTATTTTTTTGGATCGCTAAGTACGGACGCATCGATGAGACTAGAAGCGTGAATCATGACCAGATCGACAATCCGCCCTAATGGTTTGTTCGTCGCTGGGTCTTTCAGAACGTAGTCCCATGGGAGATGCGTCCATGTATGTTGATCTGCACGGTAATAGACAGCCATGTAACTCTTGATTTTTTCCTTGCATGCTTCGTAACTTTTTTCTTCGATTTGACTCTGCTGTTTGCTTTTTGCGATCTCTTCCGCTAAAACCTGAAGGAACGCCTCGTTTCTCTTTTTGTCGTAGTCTTTCATCAATTGTTCTAACTTTTTTGGGTCTCCGTCAACGATGTGAAAGACTAACGCATCAAGCACACGGTCTCTATACTCCCGATCTTGTTTGCTGAAGTTATAGAAAGTCACGCCTTCAAAACGAAGTCTTGCCTTTTCGTATATCTCAGGTTCAACATGTTCTTTACTCAAACTGGTATCACCACCTAATAAATGGGCGACTCTCCTCTACTTCGCCTCAACGCCTCACTGAGCCTCTTGCTCGCGCGCTCCTCTTCTTTTTGTCTTCGCTCCCGATATGCAGCGATTTCTACATCTTCTTTTGCCCAAACGACTCTGAGTCGTTCGGGGACATCTTTTTTGCAACGATCACAAAGATTTGATATAACACAATTTTCACATTCAGGTCTTTTGGTTTGACTACTCTGTTCTTTAATCTGCGCCAAGATTTGACGCAAGCGAAAGATATTAGCTCGTTGCATGCCTCATCACTTCTTTTCTGTTTGTCTTCGTCTTTTGTGCTGCAATGTCAAGTAAACGGTTAAGTATCTGGTCGAAGGTCTCGTTTTTTCGACCATAGTCTCCGAGCCTTTTATGAGTCGATTTATAGATTGTAATGGTTGTCGTCGTTTCGGGTTCATCAATTTTTGCCATTTTAATCACGACTGTAATTTAACATAATAACACCATAAGATTAATACATTGCGAAGTGTAGTAGTATTACATTTGTAGCGGTAGTGAACATGAGAAAACATGACATTGAAATAATGAAAGCTTTAGAGCATCTGAAGAGACCGCATTTTACTGATATTCTTAAGCAAGTCAATAAGACTCGCAAAGCGCGTTATCCAAACTTGACTCTCCGCAATACAATGTCAGCGACTACGCTGAATAACACTTTGAAATTCCTTGTCAAGACGAAAGCGGTCAAGCGAATCGAATACGGACGCAAATGTGTGGTCTATGAATTGTTGATCGGCACACCACGGGTCTGGTATGACAGTGGTTTCGTGGAGAGTCTAACCTTAGCATTGCAAATTTTGGGATTTGATTTAATGAAGTTTCCGCCATTCTTTGGGTTATGTAATGCTTTGCCGAACCTTAATAGTGAAAACTTGGAGAAACTTCGCGTGAATCTTGCCAAGAGTGTGGAAATGCTTGAACGCTACATAGACAGCAAAAAGTAAACATAGTGCAAACTTCACTACGCGTTTAAAACCACTCTATAGTTTCTGACCACTAAGACTACATGGCTACCGCATAATGTGTCAAGAATTTTGACAATTCAAACGCGATCCCACCCGCCTTTGTACCGACAATTCCGCTTTTTTGTCGTTATTGTGACATTACGGCAATGCTTCGATTGATCGCTGCAATGATCTCTAAGATTCGACTGGTTACCTTGCGTAGTGTCTCGGCAATCGCTGATCGATCGATCGCTGAAACACTAGTTAAAGCGTCGAATCGTTTACCATGGACTCATATGTACATTTCTGCACATATGTCGATCGGTTTTTCTTGAGAAACCTTAGCTTATTTGTTTCTCATTTTCTCCTTTTCAATTAGGAAATCTGTCAAGCCTTTGATGAATCTCAGAGTTTTCAGAAGATGCACGTAAGCTACTGTTTCCAAATCTGCTTTGAGCCAATTGTCTATTCCGTAATCTAGCCAATCTTTCTCATGTCCAGACAGTAGTGTTGCTGGTAGATATATGCTGTAAAACAAATCGCCATGAGAAAATTTGTTACGGGTCATGACATATCTAACAGTACTGATGTAATCTTCTTTCTCCTTTTTCCCAAGTCTTCCAAGTTTGTCCTTTTCATCAGAATCAAGTAACTTGTCTAGCGGAATATCAGAATCAACAAACTCACGAAACAAAATTCCCATAGTGTCATGCCTAAATTCATTGAGGGGAATGGTCTTTCTTTTCTCTTCGGGCTTTCGTCTCCAATGTTCCCAACAAAGACACGCTTCGACCAGTGCTGATGAGACAACTATACATGAGATAGGTAAGTTCTTGTGAAAACACTCAACAGCCTCATTCAGATATTGAATATGCCAATTGTGCGGGTGTGGTGTTAAGCTCAGTGGCTTTATCTCGGCTTTCAAGCGATCAATTTTAGAACATCTTTCAAGAAATTTCGACATGTATGAATATAGCGAACAAGAGCCCATAACTTCTTGCTTCCTTTCTGATTCTGGAAACTTCGATCGATCGCGCTCGCGTTTGTGTGTCTTTTTGCGTTTGCCGTTGTATTTGTCGTTCATTTTTCTGAAAGAGACTTTCAGACTTGGATTGCATCTCTTGATCGAGCATTTTGACGGTTTCACCTGCTTTCTGCTCTCATAATCGGCAAGTAATAGCTTGCCAGTCTTCAGTAATTTGGATTAGAGTTTGGCTAGAAAATCCCTAATATCGCCAAAATCACCTATTACAACTTTGTTGATATGCTTTATATACTGCATCAACATTTTTTCTCTTTTCTTGTAGTCTTTTAGGTCGTCTTCAGCTAAAGCTAACAAACAGAAAACCGGTTTCTCCTTAAGCAATCCCATGCAGTAATCTGCCGTGACAATCCCACCAACAATGTGCTTTCTCGTCCCTTGCTCAACCTCAATCAAGGCAATAATCTTCCCATTTTTATTACGAAAAACCAAATCGGGACTATAGTAAGCATTATCGAAATAGAACCTATTTTCATTCTCCCTAGTGATCTCGAATTTAGTGTCGAATAGATTAATCAGTTTTCCAATTACTGATTTGCTGCTCGTCTTTTGCATGAATTTGCCTTTTTTTCCTCTATTTTTCAAGACTATGTTCAACTTGTCGACCTATTTGTTTTTCTGCTGTCAAACGGTATCAGACCTATGCCGAATACTAGACACATTCAATCCTTGAAATGTCTTCTGTGTCTGAGCTTTTCGGAATTATAACATAAGTCTTGTGACTGAATGCATTACTTCGGAAAGATTAAGGCTAACCAAGAGAAAAAACAGAAAAGTGGGAAATAGGCGTTCTATTTCTCAGTTCTTGTTTTTGTAATTCGGACAAGTTCTTTAGGTTGCAGCATTACAGCTTTACACCTCTTGCATTTTTCGACTTTGAGCGGTTCATACATCGGAACGAAAGCTTTGACTTTTGGCTCTGAAGTGCCTTGTTCAATGAAGACCTTGTCTACTGCAAAACCAGTTAGAGATGTATGAAATAGAGTCTGCCAAGTTGGATAGAACACTTTCGATATAGCTAGCTATCGACTCAACTCTGTGAGTCCCAGACAGGATTTTGGAACCAAGAATATCAAATCCCAGCTTGCCATCTTTTGTTGTTGTAGAATTTATGCTACCAAGATAGTGCTCGAATTCAACGCGACGTTCCACAAAGGTATCCATCCAGAACATTCTGTTTTTTAGTCCCTTAGCAAACTCTGGGTCTAACTCGACTAGAGTTTTGTTTTCTAACAAATCGACCATGCTGTCTGGGAGTTCGCTACTTCTTTTGTCGAAACGTAGTCTCACTATTCTTGCCAAGGTGTCTAAGAAGATCCTTGTAAAAATGAAAAACGATTTGATGTCCAATCGCAGCATATCAAGGTGTCGTAATATTCCTATAAATTCATTATCTGGTTCCAGATTCTCTTGTATCATTTTGTCAACCTTGGTGTTCAGTGCCATAAAATCTTGAGTTTCTGTCTCAATTCTTCCAACAATGATCTTTATCTCATCACGATAATCAAGATAGTGCCCATAGAGTTCCAGTTTATATCGATTTTTTCCATTCTTCGATACTATGTCTCTCAGAACGATCTTCATTTCTTGGTAACATTCATCAAAGTGATTCCAGTCCATATTTTCATAATCTTTCGACAATCGTATATGTCTTTAGAACACTTTTTAACATTGTAAGATCGGAAGAAGAAATCTCGATTCTGCCCTTGAGTAAACCAATATTTGACAAAATGGTCTTCAAGGACATTTGATGCCGTAGGGTGTTCTGCAAGAAAAGACCCATATATGTAATTGCGGTTTTCCAAAAGAAGATACAAAAGACTTTTGAATTAGAAGCGAACAAAAGTGACTACGGCTGGAACTGAGAGAGAAAGGAGACTATTTGGTTGTTGGAAACCGTTGGGAGAAAAATCCTGAAAAGGGGTCTTCTTGTTGCTATTGAGGGCATTGATGGAGCAGGCAAGACCACACAAACACGACTTTTGGTTGAAAGATTGATGAAGAACGGATATTCCGCAATTACTTTGCATGAGCCGACAAACGGACAGTATGGACAGCGAATTAAAGAGATAGCGACTAATGGGCGGCATAAGACAACACCTGAAGAAGAATCGGAGCTTTTCTATTTAGACCGTATTGATGATGTACAGAGGAATGTCAAGCCTGCTCTTCATCAAAAGAAAATAGTTGTTATGGACAGATACTATTTCTCAAATATAGCTTACCAAAGCGAGAGAGGACTTGACCCCGTTTCAATAGAGAAAGCGAACGAAAAAGTGGCACCGATTCCTGATGTTACAATCATACTTGATTTAGACCCAGAAGTTGCGCTTGAACGAATCACGCATAAAAGAAACAGTGCTCCCAATCATTTTGAAAAAAAGAAAAAGTTGGACAGAGTGAGACAGGTCTTTCTAAAGCAATTCGGCAACAGACTAAATGTCACAATAATAAGAGGGGATGACAAACGCCCGATTCAGACAATAGCTTCTGATATTTGGAAGGTGATAGAACCAAAAATAAAAGATGTAGAGGAAAGCATGAGTGAGTAAAGAGCACATAAGGAAAGAAATTATAACACTTACTAAAAAGAAAGAAAGCTTAGACAGGGAAATCGGAAAATTGCAGAATCAACTTGTGCGCAAGCTCTGTCCGAAAAAGAAAAGAGAATGTGAACCAGCCTATTGCGTCCTTAGATTAACAAATAGTTGCCCATTTCTTGATGAATGGCGAAGCATTGAAAAAGAAATAGGGAACGACGATTAGCCCCTTCTCCTTTGTAACGAGTTTTAGAGTGGCACAAAGAACTAGCGCGTGCAGTCTTCTAGTTCAAGTTTACTCCTCAGGGGCAGCGCAAGTTCGAAAAGCATATTAAGTGTGTGTCTCTATTGACAACCATGAGTAACTTCCAATACTGCATCAATAAAGAGAACTACAGAACCGCACCATTAAATCTTTGGCAGGAGTTTTTCGCGGAGATATACAGTGAGAGAAACAGAAAATTGAACCGTGGTATAATCATATGCCACTTGACAAGAGATGCAGGAGCAATTTCAAAAGCTATCAGACAAGGCGACTTGCATACTGTTGAAAAGTATATAGGCAGTGTATTCGCATGGCTTTGTGCTTATGCATCTTGCGGAGTAACTAACAAGATTGAAAATGCAGTCTGGAGAAAATATCCCACTGTCTGCTTCTATTGCGAAAGCCCAGAAGATTGTATATGCTTGCCGTGGACGATTGCTAAGTATAAACAACAAGACATGGAAACTAGGCTAAAAGCCTACTATGAGAAAACAAGACCTGAGACTCTTGATAGTTGGGTCGAAATGCTCCATCGTATCTATGGCAAAAGAAATAGACAACTCGAAAGTTTGGAAGCAATATGCATGCATTTTCAGGAAGAAATCTCTGAGCTAGTCGATGGAGAGTATGGGGGATTTGTCCAATATGGAAGTAAAGTATACAAAGAGACGGATTACAGACAACTAGAAATTGGTGATTCTTTTGGGTGGCTATGTGCTATGTTACACAAATTAAACGACTTGGCAGAGTTCGTAGAACCGCATATTGTCTCAAGGCTTGGAGCTATCCATTCGGATGAAACGATAATAAGACTATCAGAAATCGTTTGGGAAAAATACAAAGATGGGTGTCCTATGTGTTTGGATGAACGACTACGTAAGAACAAGAAAGAATGCATTTGCCCAGTAGTTAAACCACCTTACATGCCATAGGGCGATGTCGCTTTGAAACAACCTTTATAAGCCTCGACGTCACTCTTATGTTATTGCAGAATTCTAGAGAAAAGCGGTATAGTCTGAACTATTGCCGCCAGGATTGTTTGAACTATAGTACCGTCACACAAAGGCGCATCATAGCGTTGAGACTTGTCTGCGAAACGCTCATCGCAACTACCTTAATTGTCTTGACAAGACGTACATGCCGACGATCGATCGACACTCCCGATTATTATCTCATTAGCCTCGTTCAAACCGGGCTTTGACAACGCAGCATATGTGGAAGGATCGATCGATTATCTGGTCATTGCTCTTTTGAACACTGGCATGGCTATTGCCGTCATGACTATTCCGAATGTTATGAGTATCGTCAGCTCGGTGGTTATGGCGGGTATTTGTGCGCCTAGCACCATGACTTTCCTGAGCGCTGTGGCTACATATGTGAGTGGCAGAAATTTCGACAAGCCTTGCATGTACCACGGCATCTGTTGTATTGGGAAGAAGACGCCGCTGAGGAACATCATGGGGAACATCAGGGTCATCATGATCATCATCGCTGTTTCCTGATCTTTCGCAAAAGAAGTTATTACGACGCCGAGGCCGACGAAGCTGAATACTCCGAGCAAGAGTAGTCCAAAGACCAGCACTATGCTTCCTTGTATTGTGACGCCGAACAGGACCACGGCCAATGCAAGTATGAGGACTCCTTGTATCAGGCCTCTCGCGGTTTGAGCTAGCGTTTTTCCGAGTATTATTGCAAGCCTGTTGATTGGTGCCACCATCATTCCGTCTAATGTACCGACTTCCTTCTCTTGGGATATGGCTGCTGGTAGCCCTGTCATCACGCTCATCATGACGGTCATGGCCATTATTCCTGGAGCTATGAAGTCGAAGTAGCTGGAGTGGCCGGAGACAGCTCCTTCCGTCTCAACGTTGTAGGGTTTCACGATGGCCAGAGAATTGGTGGCCTTGATCGCTGGGCTTAGTCCCTGGACTTTCTGTTGGGCCAGCATGGTCCCCATTTGGTCAAACACTCCGCTCAGGACGGCTTGCATGGTCGCTGACATTTGGGGATTAGACTGGTCGACCACGATGATAACAGTTCCCTGCTCTCCAGTCATGATGCTTGAAGTAAAGTTGCTCGGGATCAGTATCCCTCCGTAGACGTCACCCCTCTGAACCAAGCCTTTTATTTCATCCATGTTTGAGGCGTTAGTGATAGCCATCATTCCTGTGCTGTTGTTGATTCCTTGCAGCACTGTGAGGAAAGTCTGGCTTCCGATGGTGGAGTTGCCGTAGCCTGCGTCCTCATTCGCCAGCGCGATCGGTATGTTGCTTATAGACGTGCTGGACGGGTAAATGAAGCCGACCATTGCCATCATGAATATCGGCATGAGCACGAGCATGACTAGTCCCAATCGGTTTCTGATGAGCTCCATCAGGTCTTTCCAGGCAATCCTGAAACTGTGTGAAAGCAGGCTTTTGGCGTCCATTCAGTCTCACCTTACCCTCGGTGGCGGCGCGAAGTGTCGATGTTCGCCAATCGGTATCTTTTGGTCTGCGCTGTCTCTTACTTCGTGTCCTGTTATGTGTAGGAATACGTCTTCGAGTGTGGGTTGAAGGTTTTCTATCGATCCTATCTTGCCTTTCTGCGCTCTTATTGAGTCGATTATGCTGTCGAAGGCGTCGTCGCCGTGGGCGTGAACCTTCACGTGGGTAGAGTTGTCTTGGGAAACGGACTCCACGCATTCTAGGTCGCGTATGGTTGTGATTAGTTCGGGTGTGAGGTTTGTGATCTCCAGTTTCAGTATTGTTGTGTCAGCGCCTGAAATCAGTTTTTTCAAGTTTGTAGACGTGTCGAGGGCCACGATTTTTCCGTGATCAATGATGCCTATGCGGTCGCACAGTAAATCAGCTTCACTCATCATGTGTGTTGTTATCAGAATGCTGGTCTTGTTTTCTCTGTTGATTTTCTTTATGAACTCTCTGATTTCAACGGCTGATTGAGGATCGAGACCCAAAGTGGGCTCATCGAGGAACAACACTTGCGGCATGTTGAGCATTGCTCTTATCACGTTCATCCTCTGCCGCATGCCCGTGGAGAAGGTGCCAACCTGAGAAGTCTTCCACTTAGTCAGCTGAACCAGTTCCAGAAGGTCATCGATTCTCTTCTCAAGAACGTTCTTAGGCAGGTTGAACAGGTTTCCGAAGAACCACAGGTTTTCCCTGGCCGTCAAACGATTGTACATTATCATCTTCTCTGAGACGATGCC
>Ga0172366_10005146_pt1 | contig 10292 bp, 10 predicted proteins | sample LakKivSesite69cm_FD_114533 | JGI IMG/M metagenome (GOLD analysis project Ga0172366, IMG submission 114533) | Sediment microbial communities from Lake Kivu, Rwanda - Sediment site 69cm | ecosystem: Environmental > Aquatic > Freshwater > Lake > Sediment | place: Rwanda: Western Province, Lake...
AGGTGGAACTCCAGAAGCGGCTTTCGCTCGCCTTCTCGGCCTTCTTCTTTGTCCTCTTCGGCGCGCCGGTAGGGCTGCTGCTGCGGCGCGGCGGAATCGGCACCGGCTTCATCGTGGGGCTGTTGTTCTTCGCCATTTACTACGTCCTGCTGCTGGCCGGCGAGGACATGGCCGAATCGGGCCGGCTGTCTCCATTCGTCGGCATGTGGCTGCCGAACATCATCCTTGTACTGCCGGTCACGGAGCTGTTCCTGCGGGCGTTCTACGAGAAGTCTCTGCTCCGGCTGGTGCGCCTCTAGACCATGAAGGTGATCGACCGGCATCTGCTCAGGCAGCTCGTGAAGTTCACGCTGATCGCGGTCGGCAGCGTGGTGGCCATCTATCTGCTGATTGACCTGTTCGAGGAGCTGAGCTACTTCACGGCCCGCAAGACCGGTCTGGGCATAGTCCTGCTCTACTACTTCTACAGCCTGCCGGCTGCCATCAGCCTGCTCTATCCGGTGAGCATGGTGCTCGCGGTGTTCATGGTCTACGGCCAGTTGACGCGCAACCGGGAGCTCGCCGCGCTGGAAAGCGCCGGCGTCTCTATTCTCCGTTTGTTCGCTCCGGCCGTGGGTCTGGGTCTGGCTTCGGTGGTCATATACCTTGCGGCCAACGAGCTGGTTACCATACCGTTCAACGCGCGGCTGACCGACCTGCGCCGGCTCAAGATCGAACGGCGCCAGTCCGCGCAGGTTCAGAAGCGGCAGAACCTGTATTTCGTCGCGGAAGGGGGACGCGTCTACTTCATCCATGAGCTGTCGTCCGACGGCGTGATGAAGAGCTTCAGCGTCAGCGAGCTCCGACCGGACCGAACCGTGAGACGCCGCCTTGACGTGGGCGAGGCGGTCTGGCGCGACCGAGCCTGGCACGGCCGGAACGTCGACGTGCGGAGCTTCGATGCCCTTGGCAACGAGGCGCTCGAACATCACGACAGTCTCGAACTCGACATGATTCGCGAGACCCCGGTTGACTTCGCCAGCACTTCGCGGCCGGTCGAGGAGACGTCAACGCGCGCGCTGCGGGATTACATCGGCAGGATGAAACGGGCCGGTGAGAACGTGGCCCGGGAGGAAGTCGAGTACTACTACCGGTCCTCGTATTCGCTCATCGGCCTCGTGGTGGTGCTGCTCGGACTGCCGCTGTCGGTGCGGCTACGGCGCGGGGGCGTGATGTTCGGGCTCGGCCTCGGGCTGCTGCTATCATTCATGTACTGGGGCGCCATCCAGACCAGCCGCGCTTTCGGGACTTCGCACGTCATCAGCACCGCCCTCGCCGCCTGGCTTCCGAACATCGTGTTCGGCACGGTCGCGCTCGCGCTGGTGCTCAATGTGGACAGGTAGTGTCTTCGAATGACGAAGCCCGAATACCGAAACAAGCCCGAGTGAGTATGCCTATCGGCGGTCGCCTGCCGGTGAGAGTCATCTGCATCATCTGCGGTTTGTTGCTCTCCAGAGGTACGGCGGGCGGTTTGCCCAAGGGCATCGTCTGTGGCGCGGACTCGGACTGCTTCTACGTGCCGGCGCGGGTCGCGAAGGCGGGCGCGCGTGTACCGGCTCTGCTGATACTCCACTGCAACGGCGCCGTGCCGAGGGACCTCGACACGTTCCGGCTGATCGCCGACTCCCTCGGCTGGGTTGAGGCGACCTGCCACGAGACCCGCAACCACCGGAGCACCGACTCGAACGACGTCGACATCGTGCGCACCATTCACAAGCTGCTCGCCAGGTATCCGGTCGATTCGGGCCGACTATTCCTGTTTGGTTTCTCGGGCCAGGGCGTCCAGGCGCTCGCCACTCTGTTCCTGCACCCCGATCTGGTACGGGGCGTAGTAGCCGTCTGTCCTCATTCCGCGGCCGTGCCGCTGGCGGTCTGGGATGAACTACAGGGACACTTCGTCTATCTCGTGACCCGGCAGCAGGATTGGAACCGGGCAGACAATGAGAATATGTACCGGCTATTCAATGAGAACGGCGTCGTTACCGAACTGAAAACCACGCCTGGTGAGCACGGCAACGGCCCGGCGCGTGAGGTACTTGCCGGCTGTCGGTGGCTGCGGCAGGCTGCCGCGACGTCATTCCGAACGAAGTGAGGAATCTCGCCTCGGTCGGATGGGATTCCTCGTCGCTATGCTCCTCGGAACGACACTGCTGACCTGCCCGTGCGGATTGAGCTGAGAAGCTGCAAGAGCTTCGGATAGCTCAGGCAGTTCACCACGTCCTTTTTCTCCAGCCAGGCGCGGCGGGCCGTGACAACTCCGTACCGCATCCACGCCAAATCCTGAGGCGCGTGTGCGTCGGTGTTGATGGCAAGCATCACCCCGGCCTCTCTAGCCCGGCGCGCCCAGATGTCGTTCAGGTCGAGCCGTGCGTGGAAGGCATTTATCTCCAGTATCTTACGATTCCTTGCCGCACATTCTATCACCTCCTCCAGGTCGATGTCGTAGCCTTCCCGCCTGCCGATTATCCTCCCCGTGGGGTGCGCGACAAGATGCACGAGCGGACTCTCAAGCGCCGAGCACATTCTCTTCGTGGCATCCTTCTTGAAACCCTGGTGGATTGACGCAATGACCAGGTCGAGCCGTTCGAGAACCTTGTCCGGGTAGTCGAGCGAGCCGTCGGTCTTCAAGTCCACCTCAGAGGACTTGAGAACCTTGATGCCGCTCGACCTCGAGTTGTACCTGTCCACGCGGTCGCAGTGGCGCAGCAGCGCATCTGAGCTCAACCCGCCCGCGTAGCCGACCGACATCGAATGGTCGGCGATTGCGACGTGGGTGTAACCGCGTTTCTTGCAGGCTTCGACGGTCTCCTCGAAGTCGGCCGCGCCGTCCGAGGCAGAGGTGTGGATGTGGAGGTCGGACTTGATGTCTTTGACCGATATGAGCTCGGGCAGGCAGCCGCCAGCCGCGGCCTCGAGCTCGCCGCGGTTCTCGCGCAGTTCCGGCTCGATGTAGGGGAGACCGAGCGCCGAGTAGACGTCCTTCTCAGCGCGGCCCGCGACCCGCTTCTCTCCGCGGAAGAGCCCGTACTCGGATAGCTTGAGTCCCTGCTTCTGGGCCAGGGCGCGGAGCGCGACGTTGTGGTCCTTCGAGCCGGTGAAGTACTGCAGGGCCGCCCCATACTCCGACTCAGCCAGCACCCGCAGGTCCACCTGCCGGCTCTTGCCGCGGCTCTCAAACAGCGCCGAGGCCTTGGTGCCGCCCGCGGCGAGCACGTTCTTCACCCTGGGGTGAGTCGTGAAATGCTCGACAATCTCCGCCGCTGGCCGGCCGGTCGCGAGGATGTCGATGTCGCCGATTGTCTCTTTGCCGCGGCGGAGCGAACCGCCATACGCCAATTGCCTGACGAACCGGCACTGCTTCATGTGCTCCAGCAGGGCTTCGGCCAGCTCGAATGCCTCATCGAGGTGCATCCGCTCGCCGGTCAACTCCTCGGTTCTGATGCTGTGAAGGATGCTCGCACCCTTCTTCTCTCCCAGGCCCGGAAGCTCGGCGAATCGGCCGCTCTCGATTGCTGCCTTGAGCTCGGCCGGCGTCTTCACACCGAGCTTCTCGTATACCTGCTTCACGGTCTTGGGCCCCACGCCCTGGATGTCGAGCATCTCGAACAGGCCCGGAGGAAGGCTTGCGACGACCTCGTCGTACTTCTTCATCCGGCCGGACGAGAGGTATTCGTGGACCTTCTTGGCGATGCCCTCGCCGATGCCTGGGACTTCCTGGACCTTGCCTTCGGCGTCAAGGGTCTCGATGTCGGCGCCGAGGTCGGAAAGTGCGCGCGCGGCTTTGCGGTAGGCGAGGACCCTGAATCCGGTCTCGCCCTTGAGCTCAAGCCCATCGGCGATGCGAGTGAAGAGTCGCGCGAGTTCCTGGTTCTTCAAGCGCTACTTGGCCACCCAGTTCAGGCTGAGCGTGCCGGCGGTGTTGATGGCGTCCGAGTCACGGGTGACGCCATCGGAAATCAGCTTCGCTCTGAGGTCGCCGACGCCGGCGTACGCAAGCTGGACCGCGACGATGTCGTACTGCTTGCGGGCCTGGAACGTGTATGACTTGGGCGGCGAACCCGAGACCTGGGACTGCCCGTTGGTGGTTGTTTCGTAGTAGCCGGTGAAGACTGCGAGCGAACTGCCCGATATGTCGAGCGTCACATCAACCGTCTTCAAGGTGTCGCACGACGTCAGCACGAATCCGGTCAGGACAACGGCAATCAGTGCCAGCGCGGATATCCTTAGCATGTTAGTCCTCCAGTCTCAAGTACTCGTTCAGACTTTCATACCTATAGACGCACTTGCCGCCGCGGAAGGTCGCGACCACCTCGCAAGGGCCAGCGGTCCTCGGGTCTGCGGTCAGTACGGTGAAGTCTGCGTCCTTGCCGACCTCGATACTACCGCAGATGCTCTCTCGGCTCAGGGCGAACGCTGCCTCGGAAGTGAACATCGCCAGCGCCTCATCGCCCGTGGCCGTCTCCCCGTGGTTGGGCCGCTCCATCGCGGCCCGGATACCGGCAACTGGGTCAATCGGCGTGATGGGGGCGTCAGAGCCGCCGGCTAGACGTACTCCTGCGTCGAGCAGGTGGCGGTAGGGATTGGTGTTGCGCCACCGCTCTCCCAGTCGTTTCGAGTACATACGGTCTGGTCCGCCCCACTCCTTCTCGAACGCGGGCTGGACTCCGAGCACGAGTCCGATTCTCGCGATGCGCTCTATCAGCGGTCCGCTCAAGAGCTCGGCGTGCTCGATCCGGTGGCGTAGTGGATTCTCCAGTCTCCAGTCTCCAGTCTCGGGTCCCCTGTCCGCGAGATGCTCATGACACCGCACTACCTGCTCCACCGCCCGGTCGCCGATGGCGTGGACCGCGGCCTGCAGCCCTGCTTCCGAGGCAGCGCGAAGGAACGCAGACAGCTTCTCGTCGCTCACATAGCTTGCGCCTCGGTTGCCGGGCAGGTCCGAGTAGTCGCGGCTAAGCGCGGCTGTGCGCGAGCCGAACGAGCCGTCGATTAGCAGGCAGCCTCCGGCCTGCCCGAGTCCAAACCGGCGCGGGACATCGACATCCCAGGTCTGGAGGTAGGGGACGGCATGGACTGGTGCGGTCGCCAGTCCATCCAGGAGCACGCGCCATTCCTCATCGGTCGTGTCTTCGACGCCGACGAGCGCACCGATGGTCGTGACGCCCTTGGCTGCCGCTTGCCGACTGGCAAGACCGAGCGCCGCCAACACGGTCTCAGGCCCGAGCCGGTGCTTGAATACCCTTGAAGCCCGTTCGTAGGCTTCGCCGCGTAACACACCTGTAGGTCGGCCGCTGCAGTCTCCTTCCACGCCCGGCGGTTTCACGCCCGGCCGCTTTGCGACCGCCAGTTGGAGCCCGGCAGTATTGACCACGGCCGAGTGGCCGTCAACTCGATAGACGAAGACCGGCACTTCGGCAATCACCTCGTCAATCTCCCCCCGGTTCGGGTAGCGATATTCGCTCAGACGGTCGGGCTCAAGACCAAACCCCAGCATTAAGCCGTGTTCGAGCGCGTCCTGCCGCCGGTCGAGGAGACGTTGCTGCACTTCCGCGACCGAGCCTGCCCCACTGAGGTCCAAAAAGAGCATCGCTAGCCCGGCTTCGAGTGGATGCGTGTGCGAGTCGATGAGTCCCGGCAGGATGACCGAGAGGGACGAGGGGCGAGGGACGGGGGACGAGGGGCCGACTTCTCGAATCTTGGTATCGAATACGACGCAAGCCGGCCGGGCCCGGGCCCTGGCATCGGTGATTGTCAGACCGGTCAGTCTCACTCGTCAGCCGACCCGGGCGGGCCGAGCCGAGCAATGACTTCCATGTGAAAGGTCTGGGGGAACATGTCCACCGGCTCGATTTCGTGGGTGGTATACCCGGACTGCTCGAAGGTCGCGAGGTCGCGGGCCAGAGTCGCTGGATTGCACGAGACGTAGACGATGCGCTTCGGCTTAAGGCCGGCGATTCGGCGCAGGACTTCGGCCGGGCAGCCCTTGCGCGGTGGGTCGAGGATGACAACGTCTGCGGACGCCGTCCGGCCGATCTCGCGGCCGACGTCGCCACAGACGAACTCCGCGTTGCGGACTCCTTGCGTCAGCGCGTTTGCCTTCGCGTCCTCGACCGCGGTCGGGTCGGACTCGATGGCCGTGACCTGCTGGACGAAGGGAGCGATAAGCAGGGATATCATGCCTACGCCGCAGTACAGGTCCAGCACCAGCTCATCACCCTTGGGCGCGACGTGCTTGAGTATCTTGCGGCACAGTTCCTCGGCCTGCTGGATGTTCACCTGGAAGAAAGACGGAGCCGACACCTGGAACGTCTTGCCGAGCACCGACTGGTTCACGTGGCCGCTGCCGCTGAGCAGTGTGGTTTGCGAACTCATTATCCGGTTGGTGCGCGCCGGAACTACGCCGTGCACCACGCCGGAGACGCCGGGTTGCTCGGCAATCAGCTCGGCCGCCCGCCGGTCGAACTGAGGCGTACGGGTGACGATGACTGCCAATAGGCCGCCGTCCCGCGTTCCCTGGCGCAGTACGACGTGCCGGACATTGCCGTCGTGTTTCGACTCATTGTAGGCGGCTTCGCCGGCCGCGACGAGGATGGCGCGGGTCGCCTCGCGCAGCCGGTCGAACTCCTGCGGGTGGAGCATGCATGCAGGGACGTCGAGCAGGTCGTGGGTACCGCGCTTGAAGAATCCGATTGCCATGCCGTTGTTCACAGCGCCGACCGGGTACTGGGTCTTGTTGCGGTAATGCCAGGGTTCGGCCTCGGCGGTCACGTTCCGAACCGGCACGAATACCTGGCCGATGCGCTGCAGGGTTTCGTTGACGTAGAGCTTCTTGACGACGAGCTGCCCCTGGTAGTTGATGTGCTGAAGCTGGCAGCCGCCGCAGGTTCCGTAGTACGGGCATGGGGGCGCGACGCGCAGGGGAGACGGCTCGAGAATCTCTTCGATTTCCGCGACCGCATAGTCCCGTTTCTGAGTCACGATGCGGGCGCGGACCCGCTCCTGCGGCGCGGAAAAAGGCACGAATACCTTCATGCCGTCGTGGGTCGCGAGCCCGTTGCCGCCCTGTACCAGCTTGTCTATCAGCAGTTCGGCTACCATGCAATCTGTACCTGGCGTACGATTTCGGAAGCGAGCTTCCCGACGGCCTCGGCCGCGGCCTGCTCTTCGGATTTCGCGTTCGGGTCGTAGGTGACCCGAGCCGACGCCAGTCCCTGGTAGAACTCCTCGTTCCGGGTCTGGTCGCGGGCGTCGACCTGCGCGCTAACACTCAACTCGTACGCGGAAACGGCCTGGTCACCGGTGTAGGACGAGGCCATACGATTGTAGTTCGATACGGTCGCATTGACGACGAGGTCAGCAGCCTCCGTGTTGGTAACGCGCAGGGTCCGGTCCGACGTGAACGCCGCCGTGAGGGAGTCGGTCAGCGCCTCGGCCAGCCCCGGTTGTGTGGTCGTGTTCGAGGCGGGCGGCACGGCCACGGTCCTGAGGTGTGACGGCAGCAACGAGTGGGTCGAGTAGCCGCAGCAGCCGGCCAACAAGAGAAATCCGAACGCGCTAAAGCGCATCATACGATTCTCGGCGGATGGGGCGGAAAGTCAAGAAAGCGAAGTGCGCCTGCGAAGTGCGCCGGCGGCCGGCGCGGGTCAATCCAGCGCGGACCCTCCGTAGGCTTCGTCGATCGCGCGTCTAATTCCTTCAAACGTGAAGGAGAGCGCGCAGGTCGCGCCTATGTCGGACAATAACTCAGGCACCTCGCAGTCGCGGCTTATTCTGACCGCGATTATCCGCTTCCCGAGCTGGTCGGCCTTCTTGATTTCCCATTCCATCCAGCGGTTCGAGCTGCTCTTCGCGCCGATGACACACAAAAGGCCGCTGGCCGCGCCGATTCTCTTGGCGAGTGTCTGCTTGATGGGTTCGGCCAGCTCGCTGTCGGCGGGCACTGCGGGCGGCTCATCATTGACCCGGAGGCGTGCGAATCCAGGCATCTTCGACCAAGTGAGCAGCACGTCTTTGTAGTAGCCGTCATTCTCGTGGTCGAAGCTGAGATAGACCTCCTTGGCCCCGGCCGGCGCTGACGCGACGTCTTCAGCAGGCAGGGCTGGCTCGGGCGCGCGCTTCACCGGCCGTCTGAGCACCGGTGATGCGGGCGCTGACCGACCCCGGATTGCCGCCCCGATGACCTCATAGGCACGGTTCCAGCCCAGGCTGTGGAAGTCGGCCACGAACTGCCCCGCCAGCGATGGCGGCAGAGTGCAGTTGTCGATCTTCGCCGGGAACGCTCGAATCCGCCTGCGGTTGATCTCCCGCCTCATCACGTCGGCCAGCCCGGTTTCCACCCATCTGTGCGTGACCGAGGCGACTGAGATGACCGGCACCACGCAATCGACCGGCCGCATCGCGCTAGCAAGCCTGCGAACCAGCGAATCGCCGGCCGCCATCTCGCCCACATCGATGTACGGGCTGACTCGGTCCCGACGCAGCGCGGCGGCGAGCTTGCGGGCAAATTCCATGTCACGGTAGTCATTGGGTATGAAAACGTGGGGCGGGTTGGGCACGTTGCGGACTATCCCCGGGAGGTCGAAGTTCACCATTGCCTCCTGCCGCGCGGCGCTGACCTATGGCGGCAGATTGCCCTTGCGATACGGCTTGTGCCTGACATCATGTTCCGCTGAGCCATTGTATGAAGCCCCTCCGCCAAGTCAAGGGCCGCCACCAGCCGTCTGCGGCAGCTTTCAGTCGCCTGCCGTGGACTTTGGGCGGCGGGATGGCAGGTCAGACTGGACGACGCTGCGGGCGAAGCCCACGAACCTGGCTGCGTCCGTCTCCAGCCGCGGCGCGGTCGAGACGGTCGCGGAACTGAAGCGGCGCGGCTACCTGGTCGGGATCGTCAGCGACGGCTATGACTTCGTCGCCCGACAGGCCGCGGCTGAACTCGGCGCTGACTTCGCCATCGCCAACGAGCCGGAGTTCTCGAACGCGGTGGCCACCGGCGAAGTGAAGGTGCCGTCGGTCTTCGCCCGCTCCGGCCGGAGCCTGTGCGGCCACAACTTCTGCAAGAGCAACGTGATGCTCAGCCTGTGCGGCGAACGGGGAATCGCGCTTGAGAACGTGGTCGCGGTCGGCGGCAGCGAGTACGACGCGTGCATGGTCAGGTATGCCGGCACCGGCATTGCCTTCTGCCCGACCAGCAACATCCTGAGCCTTGCGGCCGGCCGGGTCATCGTGACCCGCGACCTGCGAGAGTTGCTCGGCATCATCGGATAGTCCGTCCGACAACCACCTGCTACACAACGGCCCGCAAATGCGATGACCGTCACCCGGGCATTCCACGACCGTCAACCGGCAGAGGAGAGGGACTGAGGACTAGGGACCTAGAACCAAGAACCAGGAACCAAGAAATGGAAACCCGCGGACCACGTTCGCGGCAACCTGGGAACTGGAACCTGGGACCTCGCGGACTGTGTCCGCGCACCCTTGACGCCGTCGCCAAATAGGTGAGTCTAATATCCCAACTGCACCTCGGCGGTTCGCTCAGCCCGGTTCAGGTCGTAGGCGATGAAGCCGACCGGGACGGCATCCGCCTCGGCCACCCAGACGACGTGCCTGGCGCAGTCCCGACACAACGTCTCGACGTCCTTCCGCTGGCTGGCGCGCCAGTCAGGCCAGATGAGGTCATAGACGGCCGGCCCCAGCATTGCCTGAAACGAACGGAAGACGGGCACGAACGCCGCCAGCGTGAGCTGCAACAGCGCCTCGACGTCCTCGTCGCGGACCGGCCGGATGCCCACCTCCACTCCCCGGTCTGTCACGAACGTACTTCGCCCGTTCATGGCCGGATTCTCGGACCAGCCCGCGACGATGTCAAATGGCCGAGGGGCGCGGTTCATGATGCTCTGCCGCAGGCGGGTGCCATCCGCTGGCTCAACCGCGCGACACGGCGCTCTTACACGGGAGAGTGATTGGGGAGTAGGGGCTGGGGGCTGGTTGGCCGGCAGCCGTCGGCTGTCAACTGTCGGCCGTGGGTGCTTGAGCTTGGGCTGGCGCCGGAGTCCGGCCATTATATTCCGTATCTCTATGCGATCTGTGGTTCGATGTCGGATTCAGGGTTCGGCGTGGTGCTTGACTGGTGCCCCAGTACTGACTTAATATAGCATATCCTTACCAACTCCATTTGCCTCGCCACGGTTGCGATTCGTCTTCACGGGCCCCTACATGACTGCCGGCCGTCTGTCTTGAAGGGCACTCGGTGATGG
>Ga0172366_10005147_pt1 | contig 10292 bp, 10 predicted proteins | sample LakKivSesite69cm_FD_114533 | JGI IMG/M metagenome (GOLD analysis project Ga0172366, IMG submission 114533) | Sediment microbial communities from Lake Kivu, Rwanda - Sediment site 69cm | ecosystem: Environmental > Aquatic > Freshwater > Lake > Sediment | place: Rwanda: Western Province, Lake...
GCCTGGGAAACGGACGGCCGTCCGGTCATCAATGAAAAGCGTCAGCTCGTCGTCCACAGCTTGGGGGGAGGGGAGTATCTCCTCGACCTCGTCTGGACGCTCGCCCCCGCGGCGGGCGACGTCGCCTTCGTCAGCGACGATGTCCACTACGCCTGGCCGTTCCTGCGCGTCGACCCGGTCTGGAACGGCGAGCACGGCGGCAAGATCACGTCCGATTCAGGGGCGGTTGGGGAGAAGGCCACGAACATGCTCCCGGCCCTCTGGATCGATTACTCCAACACCGTCGAGGGCGCGACCGAGGGCGTCGCCGTCTTCCAGTGGCCCGACGGACGCGAGCACCGCTGGCTGACCCGCGAGTACGGCTGTTTCGGCCCGCGCCGGCCAGATGACCAGAGCGGCAAGCCGTTCACGCTGAAAAAGGGCGATCCTCTCCGGCAACACGCCGCGGTCCTCGTCCACAAAGGCGACGTCACGTCCGGCCGCGTCAGCGAACGCTACGACAAGTACGTCAAGGGCGGCTGGCGATGAAGACCGTCGAGCCCTCGAAAAATCTGCCGCGCGTCTGGGCCGTCCTCTTCGCCGTCGTCCTGGCCGTCGCTATTTTGCTCTTGCTCCTGGCCAAGATCGCCCGAACGCCGGCGTCCGAGATGAGCATCGTCGAAGAGAATGTGCCGCCCGTCCCCGGGAAAACGCTGTTGCCCCCGCCCCCGCCGCCGCCTCCGGCCCCACGAATGGAAGGCGTTCCTAACGCGGCCTTGACCGTCCTCGACGCGGGCAAGAAGGTCCTGACCTATGTTTACGGAGATTCTCTCCCTCCAGGCGTCGATCCAAGCTTCACCCGCTCTTCCTATATTCATCCGCTCTACTCTTTAGATGGCCGAGTTCTGACCCAGGATTTCCCCCGCGACCACCGGCACCACCATGGCCTCTTTTGGGCCTGGCCGGTCATCGAAGTCCGGGGCGTCAAGACGTCGAATTGGGAGCCGCGCGAGCCCGCGCTGCGCCAGCTTTTCGTCAAGTGGATCAAGCGCGAAGTCACCGCTGAAGGGGCCCGTCTTGTCGTCGAGAACACCTGGAAGCTCGGCGGGACCGAGGACGTGGCCGAAGAAACGGTCACGATCTTCGTCCACGGGGCGACGCTCTACGGCCGGGCCATCGACGTCGAGATCGGCCTTCGTCCGGTCGGCGGCCCCATCACGCTTCGCGGCGCCCCCGAGGACAACAAAGGATACAGCGGCCTCTGCTTCCGCGGCCGGGACGTCGAAGGCTGGGACAGCAAGGTCTTCAAGGGTGCCGCGATGACCACCGACGAGGGGCCGCTCGCGGCCGACTCAACAGGGAAGCCGTTCCGCTGGGCCGATATCTCCACGCCGGCCGTCGGCGGTGGCGTGGCCATCTTCGTCTCGCCCGACCATCCCGGGTATCCTGTGCCATGGCTCATCCGCAACAGCTATGCCGGGGTCCTCAACCCATGCTGGCCGGGCCTCCCCGGGGCGACCCTGGCCGCCGACGTCCCCGTTACCCTCCGCTACCGGGTCTACATCCACCGGGGCGACTCCGCGTCCGGCCGGGTCAAGGAGGCTTTCGAGGCCTATATCAGGGGCCGCGGCCTCTGATCCCTGCCAACCCTCCCGCCCCGGCATCCGTCTAATGGGGTGAAAGCCGGAGATGGACCTGATGGACGATAACGCGATCATCGACGGGATGGCCCGGGGGGACCAACGGGCCTTCCGGGAGCTCGTCGAACGGTACAAGAAGAAGGTCTTTTACCTGGCCCTGGACATGGCCGGGAACGCGGTCGACGCCGAGGACATCTCCCAGGACGTCTTCCTCAAGGTCTACCGGTCGTTCTCGACCTTCCGGCGCGGGGCCAAGCTCGGCTCGTGGCTCTACCGCGTGACCTATAACGCCTCGATCGACCACCTGCGGTCGAAGGGCCTCGCTCCCGAGCCCGTGGCCGACGAGGTCCTCGAATCGCGCGGCGGCGCGGACCAGGCCCCGGCCCAAGCCCGAGCCTCGGACCCCGTGGCGGCCGCCGAAACGAGCCAGCTCCAGGCCCGCATCGCCGCGGCCCTGGAGAAGATCTCGCCCCAGGAGAAGGCCGTGTTCGTGCTTCGCCACTACGAGGAACTCAAGCTCCGCGATATCGCCGAGACGCTCGGCCTGTCCATCGGGTCGGTCAAGAGCTACCTTTTCCGGGCCGTCCACAAGCTCCAGAAAGAGCTCGGCGGGCGGGCCGGGATCTCCGGCCTGGAGGCTTCCCATGAGTGACCGTCACATTACGAAGGACCGTATGGCCGAGGCCCTCTACGGTGAGCTCGGGCCGGCGGAGAAGGAGTCTTTCGACCGCCACCTCCGGGACTGCCCCGACTGCGCGTCCGAATACGCCGCCTTGGAGGCGACCCTCCGCATCATGGACAAGCGGGAGCGGCCCGATCCGGGACCCGAGTTCTGGAACGGCTATTGGGGCCGGCTGTCCAAGCGGATGCTCTGGGAGTCGATCGAGGAAGGACGTTCCCCGTCGCTCGCGGCGCGCCTCTTCCGGCCCTTCGCGCGCCTGCCGCGCTGGTCTCTTCAGGCTGCGGCGGCGGCCGCCCTGCTCCTCCTCGGCATCCTTGTCGGAAGCCGGCTCATCCCCCGGCCGGAAGGCCCTCGCGCGGTGGCGGCTGGACCAGCCGCAGCGACTTCCGCTCCGTCCTCCGCGGTCGCCCAGGCCGGGAGCTTCATCGAGCGCTCCAAGGTCCTGCTCCTCGGCCTGGTCAATTACGACCCGGCCACCCAGGACCCCTACGCCCTCGACCTCGACGGCAAGAAGGCGGTGTCCCGGACCCTGGCGGCGGAAGCCCCGGCCCTCCGCGGCGCCCTCAAGGGGCCCGGCCAGCGCCGCCTGCGTGAGCTCGTCGCCGACCTCGAGGTCATCATGATGCAGATCGCCAACCTCGAGGCCGGTCAGGACCTCGAAGGCGTCGACCTCATCAAGCAGGGCGTCGACCGCAAGGGGATCTTCCTCAAGATCGACCTCGACCGCATGGGCCGCGAGGCCCGCGGCCCGGCCGCCCCGCCGGCGGAGACGGCCCGCCCCAAAAAAACGATCGCTTAAGGAGATAGACCATGAAAGAACGGACCGAGAAAACCCCGAAGAAAGTCTTCCTGCGCTTGGCCCTGGCCCTGACTTTCGTCGCCGGCCTGGCCGTCGCGGCGGTCGCCGCCGTCGAGGACCCGGCCAACCAGGAGAAGGACGCCGTCGCCTATAAACAGGCGTATTCGCTCGTCCTCGAAGAGAAGTGGGCCGCCGCCAAGACGGCCATGGACGACCTCATCCGCCAGTTCCCGAAGAGCGCCTGGGTCGACGACGCCCGCTTCTGGTCGTGCTACGCGGCCGAAAAGACCGGCCAGCCGGCGGAGACCGCCTTCAAGTGCTACCAGAAGTTCGTCGACGAGAACCCCGAAAGCGATTGGGCCGACGAAGCCAAGTCGAACATGATCCGCCTGGCCCAGGCCCTGGCCAAGACCGGCAAGCCCGAATACCAGACGGTCATCGAGGCCTACCAGGATGCGGCCGAGGACGACATCAAGCTGACCGCCCTCTACGCCCTCCAGAACATCGGCGACGAGACCGCCCTGAAGACGATCTCCGAGATCTACGACAAGGCCAAGAGCGCCAAGCTCAAGAGCCAGATCGTCTTCATGCTCGCGGAGTTGGAAACGCCCGAGGCGTTCGCCAAGCTCCGCGATATCGCGACCCGCGAAGCCGACCCGGAGATCCGCCGCTCGGCCCTCTTCGCCGTCGGCGAGAAAGGCGGCCCGGAATCCGCCCAGGTCTTGAAGGAGGTCCTGGCCTCGAAGGCCGATGTGGAGATCCGGCGGCACGTCCTCTTCGCTCTGGCCGAGACCGAAGAGCCGGGGCTGGTCGCCTTGTTCTCTCAAGTCGCGTTGACAGACCCCGACCAGGAGATGGCCCGAACGGCCGCATTCGCGCTCAACGAGATCGAGGGCCCGGAGGCTACGGCCGCCCTGCGCAAGATCCTGAAAGAGGCCAAGGACAAGGAGATCCGCCAGGCCGCCCTCTTCTCCCTGATCGACCGCGACGACGTCCGATCCCTGCCCCTGCTCAAGGACATCGTCCTCAAGGAGACGGACAAGGAGCTGGCCCGGGCGGCCCTGTTCCAGATCGCCGAGATCGAAGGCCGGGAGTCCCTGGCCATCCTCAAGGACGTCCTGGCCACGGCCACCGATGAGGAGTTGCGGCGGACCGCGCTGATGGCCCTGGGCGAGCACGGCGGCGTCGAAGCCAAGGACGCGCTCGTCAAGGCGGCCCTGACCAGCACGGACGAAGAGGTCGCCCAAATGGCCGTCTTCGCCCTGGCTGATATCAAGGAGGAGGTCGGCCAGGACGTCCTTCTCGACATCATGAAGAACGCCAAATCCGAGCGGGCCCGCAAGGCCGTCCTCATGTCCCTCATGGACGAGGAGGGCGGGCGCTCGGTCAAGGTCCTCAGCGAGATCATCAAATCGGAGACGGATCGCGAGATGCGGGAGATGGCCCTCATCAGCCTGGGCGAGACCAAGAGCGACGAGGCCGTTCCGATCCTGGTCGAAGTGGCCAAGGGCAAGGACGCTCGGATGGCCAAAGCCGCGATCACCGCCCTCGGCGAGATCGGAACGCCCAAAGCCAAGGCCGCCCTCCTCGAGATCATCGAGAAGAGGGCGGACTAGGGCGGCGGGACCAACCAGGGAGCACCGCCGTGCGCCGCCCCCAGATCTTCGTTGTGGCCGTCATCATCGCCGCGGCCGGCCTGGCCGCCGCCGAAGGCCGGGCCAACCGGCCGCCGAGCCGGATCGCCCGGCCCTCGTCCGAAGCGGCGGCCCTCGAGGCAAGAATTGCCTGGGCGCTCGACGAGGCCTCGAAGCCGGGCCAGGCCGAGGCGGTCTGGATCGGTTATGCCGTCGACCGGCTCATGGACGAGAATTCCCATATCGGGTCCTTTCGCGGCGGCAGCCGGGCGAAGGAGCCGACCGTCGCCGAGGTCCTGACCGGCCAGAAGCTCCTTCCGGCGGCTCCCGAAAGCGGGGACGGTGTGCGCGAGGCGGCCAAGGCCGTCCTCGATGAGCTCGACAAGAAGGGGAAGCCGGAGAAGAAGGTCCTGAAGGAGATCGGGATCTTCCTGCGCTATAAGCCCGGGCGGCCGCGGGTCCTGGCCGAGGTCGGCCTGTCGAACCTCGACCTGAGCTTCGATTTCGAGGCGCTCCCGCTCTACTGGCTGGGCAAGGCCCAGGACGCCGAAAGCCTGGCCCTGGTCAAAAAGCTCTATGCAGGAAGCAAGGACGGAGAGGCCCGCGACGGCCTGCTCGCCGCGGCCGGCTGCCACGGGACCCCCGCCCTGGTCGTGCCGTTCCTCGCCGGGGTATTAGGCGGCGGTGATCCGGACGACCTGCGAAAGGACGCGGCCTTCTGGATCGGCCAGCAGAACGACGACGAAGGCCTGCGGATCCTCGCCCGGGCGGCCCGCTCCGACAGGTCCGAGGACGTCCGCGAGGGCGCGGTCTTCGCCATCAGCCAGGTCGAGCTCCCGGCCGCCGTCGACGAGCTCATCGCCCTGGCCCGCGGGGCCGAGCTCATGGATGTCCGCAAGCAGGCCGTCTTATGGATCGGCCAGATGGCCTCGGAGAAGGCCGGACCGGCCCTCGAGGAATTCGCCCGCAAGGACGGCGATATCGAGATCCAGGAGCACGCCGTGTTCGCCCTCTCGCAATTGCCCGATAACGGCGGCGTGGAGCCGCTCATCAAGCTGGCCAAGACGCACCCGGACCCGCGCGTCCGCAAGAAGGCCGTCTTTTGGCTGGGGGAGTGCGACGACCCGCGGGCCCTCGAGACCCTGATCTCGATCCTTAAAGGAAAGTAATTCCTCTCTGCGGCTTTGCTCGCGATTCGCCTCTAGCTCCCCGGACCCCCTGGGAACCAGTCCCGACGGTTCCCCCACCTTCGGTGGGCCCCCCTCCGCTACGGGGATCTTCCAGGCAAATTCGCTCGCCGCCTAGAGAGGTGATGTCCGTTTCTTAAGCAGGGCCTTTTTGTCGAGGACGGCCTTCAAGATGACCGGGAGGAGCTTCTCGAGCTCCGTCGTCGAATAATCCGAGCGGATGAGCTCGACGCCGTCCCCGGCGAATTCGCAAACCAATGTTCTGGCGTCCCGGGTGAACTTGACATGGGGGTCGTCGCGGGCCGGTTCGAGCCGGCTGACGACGATCGTCAGGCGCCGGGTCCCGGCCCCTTCACCATCCTCGACCAGGATGCCCACCGCGTGGGTCTTGTTGGTATCGTCGTCCCCTTCGCCCAGGAAGAACTCGCCCCGGGCGAGGTCCTCGCCCGGGTAGCGGGGGAGCGCCGCGACCTCGTCCCGGATCTCGCGCAGAAGCCGGGAGGCCCCGGGTTCGCCCTGTCTCCGCCCCTCCTGGGCCGGGGTCGAGGCAAAGACCACCAGGGCGAAGAGCCCGGCGGCCAGGGCCACCCCCGCCCGTCGCCTGGCCGTTCGTTCCGGCCGGAGCCTCTCACGGATTCTCGTGGGCAACATTAACATTATAAGCCATCGAGGGGGCGCTTGTGTTTTTCCGACCTTTCCGATATACTTTAAAGAAGTTCAGGAGGCAACATGAAAAAGAACATCCGTATGATCGCGCTCATGGCCGCCCTGGCCGTCGTCGTCGCTCTCGGCCTCGCCGCCCAGCAGCAGAGCTCCGATAAGGCCGTCGACCCGGTCTGCGGCATGACCGTGGTCAAGGCTAACGCCAAGGCGACCTACGACTTCAAGGGCACCACCTATTACTTCTGCAGCACCGGCTGCAAGGACGCCTTCGCCAAGGAGCCCGAGAAATACCTCAAGGCCCAGCAGGGCGCCGCGGCGCCCGCCGGGCAGACGGGCCACATGGGTATGATGGGCCAGGGCATGATGGGGGGGCAGATGGGCATGATGCAGCATCAGCCGATGATGGGCCAGGGCATGATGATGCAGGGCCGGATGGGCCGTATGGGACATAGGGGCATGATGGCCGGCCGTCCGATGATGGCCGCCCCCGGTCTCGCCCAGCTCAGCAGGCTCTACGGCGATAAGATCGAGGTCTCCGTCGAGAACACGAAGGACGGGGCGGCCCTCAAGGTCACGTCGAAGGACCCCGAGGTCGTCAAGGCCATCCAAGTCCATATGGCCGAGCACATCGCCATGATGAAGAAGATGAAGGAAGCCGCGGCTGCGACCCCGGCCCCGGCCGCCGCGACCGGGATCAAGGCGCCCGCGGAATCCGCCTGCGCCGATTGCCCGATGAAGAAAAAGTAATAGGGCCGAGACTCCCTGGTTTCGATCTTCCTCAAACCCCCTTCGGGCCTCCGAAGGGGTTTTTTTTATTGACAGGATGAGGGGCGCGTGGTAGGTTTTTCCCAGGGAGGGGAGAATTGCTGGATTCGGGTGAGGACCACTTTTTCGAGACCACCGCGTCCCGCAAGCTGGTCGACCTCATCGAGGTCAACGCGGACGAGCTGACGACGAGCTACGTCGAGGACATCCGCCGCGACCCCCGCATGCCCAGCTACCAAGGGTTCGATCAGAAGGAGATCTACAAGAGGGCCTATCGGGTCTACAGCCAGCTCGGCAAGTGGGTCTCCCACGAGACGACCAAGGAGGAGGTCCGCAGCTACTGGACGGCCCTGGGCCGCCAGAGGCGCCGGGAGGGGTTCCCGTTCTCGGAGATCGTGCTTTCGCTTTGCCACATCCGGCGCCTCCTGTGGACCAAGATCCAGGCCGCGGGCCTGCTGGACACCGCCCTGGACCTTTACCAAGCCATGGACCTCCAACACCGGGTCCTCGTCTTCTTCGACCGGGCCATGTACTACGCGGCCGTCGGGTACGAGGAAAAGAGCTGAGAGCCGGCCTCTATATCCACTTCCCCTTCTGCGTGTCGAAGTGTCCCTATTGCCACTTCGCGAGCGAGGGCCTGACAGGGGCGGGGCTTCGGGCCTGGCGGGAAGGATTGAAGAAGGAGGCGGGCGCGGCGGACGGCCTGGGCGAGACCCCCGGCCTTTGTTTCGATACGCTCTATATCGGCGGAGGGACGCCTTCGCTTTTGGGGCCTGATGAGGTCGCGGCCGTTCGCGGCCTCGCCGAGGGCCGATTCGCGGCCGATATCGCCGAGTTCACCCTCGAAGCCAATCCCGGCGGAAGAAGGGAGGGCTTTCTCGGCGGCTGGCGGGACGCGGGCGTCACCCGGTTGAGCGTCGGCGTCCAATCCTTTGACGACGGCGTGCTCCAGACGCTCGGCCGCCCCTATTCGGCGGACGAGGCCCTGGCATTCTGCCGGGCCGGGCGCGAGGCCGGATTCGAGGCGCTGGCGTTCGACCTGATAACCGGCATTCCGGGGGAAACGCCGGAAAGCGCCGAACGGACGGTCCGGACCCTGCTCGGCTGCGAGCCGGATCACGTCTCCGTTTATTTTCTGGAGAACGTCGAGGGGCTGCCCTTCGAGGATGTCCTGCGCCGGCGCCCGGTCGACGAGGACGCGTCGGTGGAGACCTTCTTGAGGATCAGGGACGCTCTCGAGCTTGCCGGGCTCCGGCAGTACGAGATCTCGAACTTCGCCCGACCGGGGAAAGCGTGCCGCCACAACCTCAAGTACTGGCGTTACGAACCTTTCTACGGGCTGGGCCCTTCGGCCTGTTCGCATGTCGGTCTGAGGCGCTGGTCGAACAAGCCGTCCCTCGCGGCCTGGTCGGAGGCCCTCGAGAGGGGAGAGGCGCCGCGGGACGAAGTCGTCGAGCTCGACCCGGCGCGGGCCGCCCGCGAGGCCCTGATCTTCGGGCTGAGGCTTGTCGAGGGCGTGGATCTAGCGGCGCTGGGCGAGCGGTTCGGGGTCGACCTATTCGCGCTTTGCGGGCGGGCGATCGACGAGCTCGCGGCCGACGGGCTGCTCGTCCGGACCGGCGACCGGCTCCGCATCCCTCGCGACAAGCTCCTCGTCTCCAACTCCATCCTCTCCCGCCTTTAGGAAGGGGTCAGACCCTAAATTGTTCAATTTTCTTCTTGGAACGTCCCGGGTTTATGCATTATGCAGACCTGGGACCCTCTTGTTCAGGCACCCATCTTGTTGATGAAATCTGAAATTGAAGAATTTAAGGTTTGACCCCTTCTTCTTGGTTTGATTTTAGGGGCCCGAGGGCCTAGAATCGAGGCATATCGACCGGAACGGAGGAGGGCCCATCATGCCGGAAAAGCCGCGGCCGCGGGATATCGCCCAGGCGGCCCGCCGGGCGCTCCGGGCCAAGGCCGACCCGGTCAAGGCCCGCGGCGCGGAACGGTATTTCAAGCACAGCATCAAGTCCTACGGCCTGGCCGCCGCCGACGTTCATGCCCTGGCGGCCGAGCTCCATGGCCGGGTCAAGGCGGACTGGACCGTCGATGACGCGATCGAGCTCTGCGATATCCTCGTCCGCGATCCCGAGCTCGAGGCCAAAGCGATCGGCACCCTCGTCCTCAACCGGTTCAAGAGGTCTTTCACGCCGGCGCTCTTCGCCCGGGCCAAGGCCTGGCTCGCCGCCGACAGGCTCGACAATTGGGCCTCGGTAGACACATTCTGCGCGGAAGGCTTGGGCGCCTTCCTCGAGCGCTACCCGGCCTATGTCGAGAGGATCAAGTCCTGGGCCGGCCATCCCAACCGCTGGGTCAAGCGGGCTTCCCTCGTCTCGTTCATCAAGCTGGCCCGCAAGCCCGAGTTCCTCCCGGCGGTCTACGCGATCTCGGCCTCGGTCTTTACGGCCGACGACGACCTCGTCGAGAAGGCCAACGGCTGGCTGCTCCGGGAGGCCGGCAAGGCCGATGCCGTCCGCCTCGAGAAATTCCTCCTGAAGCACGGCCCGGCCATTCCCCGGACGACCCTGCGTTATGCGATCGAGCGCTTTCCCGAAGACAAGCGGAAGGCGATCATGTTCAAAACAAGGTTCAAGTAAGCGGCCGCGCCACGCCGCGCCGCCGAGGAGGTCCGATGAAAGCTGTCCGCGCCGTCGTCCTCGTTGCCCTGATGCTCACCCTGACGACCCTGTCCTTCGGGCCGCAGGAAGCGCGCGTCCTGCGCTTCCCCACGGTCTCGAACGACGCCATCGTCTTTACCTACGCCGGCGACCTCTATACCGTGCCCCTCTCAGGCGGCGTCGCCCGCAAGCTGACCTCGTTCGCCGACGGCTACGAGGCCTTTCCCCGTTTCTCCCCGGACGGCGCCTCGATCGCCTTCACCGGCGAGTACGACGGCAA
>Ga0172366_10005148_pt1 | contig 10292 bp, 8 predicted proteins | sample LakKivSesite69cm_FD_114533 | JGI IMG/M metagenome (GOLD analysis project Ga0172366, IMG submission 114533) | Sediment microbial communities from Lake Kivu, Rwanda - Sediment site 69cm | ecosystem: Environmental > Aquatic > Freshwater > Lake > Sediment | place: Rwanda: Western Province, Lake Kivu...
AAACATGGATCCCCGTTCTGCGACGACAATCGGCCTAGAAAGAGCGCTTTTAATTCTAGCCGTTGATTCCATTTTATATCGATTTCATTTCACATCGACATCAAGGACGCCAGGGAATTCACGTGAAACTTGGCCAGGGAAAGCTGCAGCGGAAGGGCATCACGTCCTTGTCCATCATCACCACGCCAGTCGTTATCCTTGCTGCAATCCTATGTATCATCATATCGCAGCAAGTTGGGCAATCGATCTACGGGAAAATAGCGTCCGGTTGCTCGTTCTTCATCCCGTCTATCCCGGCTATCGATTTATTCGGTTTCGTGCCGGAAAACATCTCCATGATTCCATTCACCCTTGGGAACCTGGTTGACTTGATTATCGATCTCGTTATCGTGTTGTCCGTAGGGATCATCCCGTATCGATGGCATAGAAGCGCCAGGGAACCGGGCATCACCTTCGTGGACCTGCGGCGCTATGGCCTGCTTGACATCACCAATCCTCGGCTTATGTTTTGCCCCTCTGGTTCGAATGCTTTGCAGGGCCTAGCAAGGGCGCCGGAAAAAGAAACGATACCACCGGGTGTCGCGCCCGATAGCGCCCCCGAGAGGGAGTATCACGCCATGGCAATGGGCTCGAGGAATCATGCCATGCACGTGCCTCGACTTGCAAAGGATCTGCTAGCTCATAGGGGCATGAAAGTGAATAACGGCGTGGTTGTTGCCTCTCTGTTTGCTTGCATATCGATACGCTCGTTCTATCCTTGTTTGCGCGCAGCGGAACCCTGCGCGCGTGATAATCCTCACCTATTTTTTACACAAATCTCGAAATATCGATGCTCTGTCACCAAACAACAAAATGAAAGGAAGGAGAAGAAATGACAACAGACATGTTGCGGTTTTCGTTCGAGATCGTTTTTCCAATAGTGTTGCTGGTCTTGATCGCTTTGCTCTTCTTGACAAGCATCAAGAACAGGCCGCCGAAGGGCACGGAATACATGTCCACGAAGGAATACATGAAGGAATGGATGCGGAGCCACGGCCAGGCCCACGACCTTGACCGGATCGTCGAAGAGATACAGAAGAAGGGGAATCCCTTCGGGTCGATCTGGACGCCCATCGTCGTGAAGAATGCCAAGATCTTCGGCAAGATGGGGCTCACGCCAAATAAGGTCTCGGTGATGAGCCTCCTCCTCACCTTCTTGATATTCTACCTAGCGATCATTGCCGGGCAACACCAGCCGGGTACCAACTCCCTCGATAGGCTCACGTTCGGGCTTCTCGCGATTCCCGCAGCATTGCTCGTGCTCTATGCGGGTATAACGGACGGGGTCGATGGGGCCCTCGCAACCTTGCAGAAAAAGAAGACGAAAAGCGGTGGTTGGGCCGATGGCGTGCTCGACCGCGTCAGTGACACCTTGTTGTTGGTTTGCTTTATCCCAGGTGGGTACTTGGTTTTCGTTGACGTGGGTTTGGATTTCAGGTGGCTCGCGTGGACGAACATCTTTCTCGTGCTCTTGTACGAGTATGCCCGTGCCAAGCATTATGAACTCGGCATGGTCAAGATCAAGGCCTTGCTGGCCGAACGCCCCGTCAGGATTCTCTTGGAGAGCGGCGCGTTCTGGGCATTCGGGGTGAACTGCTTGATAGACCTGATCGTCATCGGGGCGAGCGGCCCATCGATCGATCCGGGCTTCGTCGTCTATTATACGCTGGTTCTCAACTGGATAATGGTCTACTTCAACCTGGCCTTTTTTGCGATCATGGCGATCTGCACCGTGATCTCGTTCCGCTTCGTTTGGGCGGAACTGAAGCAAATGGACTCTGCAATTCAAGAAAAACACGAATAGAGTAATACCAAGCGAGTAGATGGAGACAAAAACATGAACGTGCTAAAAATCACGTGTTATTCCGCGATAGTGCTCGGGATCTTCGCGTTGTGGTCCTGGGCGTTTCAATACATCTTCCCCTTAGGAACGGGCTCGTGGGTGTACAAGGCATATTTCCACGACTTGTTCGTCGATTACAACGCGACCCAACAGAATCTGGGGACGTTCATTGCATTGATGCCCCTGGTCGGCTTAACCACGTTCTATGGCGTGGCAGCACTCGCCGTGCTCGAACCAAACAAGCAGACGAAGGAATTCATCACCCCGTCGATCAGCATCATCATAGCTGCGAAGGACGAGGCGCTCTTGTTGAAGAGGACGCTCGACTCTCTCGTGGCATCGGAATACCCGAAGGACAAGATGCAGGTCATCGTGGTCACGAGCAACTCCTCCGACGGCTCGGAAGAGCTCTGCAAGAAGTACTTCAAGGAACATACAGGAATAGACTGGTTGAACCTTTCCGATCCGTTGCCGAAGCCCGGCAAGCCAACCGCCTTGAATTACGGGCTCAAGAGCGTGAAGAACGAGATCCTCGTGCTTTACGACGCTGGAAGCATCCTCAAAGCGGACACGATCAAGCAGCTCGTCGCACCCCTCAAGGACGAGACGGTCAAGGCGGTCCAGGGCGCGATCGTGGTCAAGAACTGGGACAAGAACAAGCTCACCCAGGCGATCCTGCTCGATTACGCCGTCATATCGGCCGGGAACACGCACTTCGAGGTGCAGAACAAGTTGGGCAAGAATTGCTGGCTCTATGGACGGAACATGGGCGTGCGCATGGAAGTCGTCCGAAAGTTCAACGACTTCGACGAGTCTTCGCTCACCGAGGACGTCTACCTCTCGTCGCTCATAAACGCCCACAACATGAAGATCAAGTTCGTGCCCCACTCGATCGTGTACGAGCTGGTGCCATCGGAATGGGACACCATGGTGAAGCAGCGCACGCGCTGGGTCGGCGGTTTCACGGGCGACATCCCGAAATTGCTCCAGCTCAAGGTCGATGGCAAGCCGGCCGGGCCGAAGGAGATGCTGGGGCGATTCTTGTCGATGCAATTTCTCGGTAACATTTCCATCTGGAGCGTCATCACGCTCATCTTCGTGGGCGTCTACGCGGCGATCGGGGAATGGTACTTGCTCGGCTGGGCAGCGCTGTGCTATCTCTTCCACGCGATATGGTTCCTGGGAAGCATCCACAGGTATTGCGAGGGAAATGGCAAGGGCTTGCTTCGCTTCGGCACCCTTCTCAAGATCCACACGTTCATGTTGGGCTTGTCGACGCATTTGCCCAAGGTCATCAGCTGGGAACAGACACCCCAGCTTTTGTCGATGTCAAAAGAAGAAATCGCCGATCTCGCGAATGGTGAAGCAATGATAAATGATTCAATTAAACCGGCAGCTGCGACCGCGTGATCCTTTTTATACTCCTTTTTTCACGAAGCTCGTTCAACGCTTTTTATCGCGATGTGCTAACACAGCTCGCCTTAAACACCGGATAGAGGAATAGGTTTTAATCAGCATACCACGTCCGAATAATTATGCAATGCAAGGGTCGCGAGCAATGAGACCCCTTCTTATCAGCGCTGCAGCTGAAAACTTCAACAAGGATATTGATGAGCCAGCTTTTTCCACGTCGGCTCCACCCCTGGGCCTGCTTTACGTGGCCACCTATGCCATCCAACATGGTCAAGATGTGCAAGTCGTTGATCAAGCAACATTTGGATGGAGTAACGAGAAGCTCCTTGATCACGTGAAAAAATTCAAGCCAGATGTCGTTGGCTTCACCATCTTGAGCGAATCGATTAGTAACGCCAAGATCCTCGCCGATAAAATGAAGACAGAAGACCCGAACTTAAAGATCGTTTTTGGCAATTATCTACCCACGTTTTATGCAAGGAAAATGCTCGAGCAATACCCGTGGCTCGACGCTTGCGTCCGAGGAGATGGGGAGGAGATTTTCACGGCGCTCCTGGAGGCATGGGAGCGAGGCCGCCCGCTCGAAGAGATCCCGGGGATCTCCTATCGCGAGGCGGGCAAGATCAAGGAGAACCCGGATCGCCAATTAACCAAGGATCTCGATACACTCCCGATTCCAGATCGCAAGCTCCTCCCCGACATCTATAAAAACAAGATGTGTGGCTTGGAATTGTCAAAGCGAAAGTTCACCATCATGGTATCATCGAGGGGATGTCCTTACGCTTGTTCTTTTTGCGCTTGCACGGCATTCACGAAGGGATCATTCCGGGCACGATCGGTTGATAGTGTATTCAAGGAAATATGCGAACTCGGCAGCATGGGTTACAAGGATATCATCCTAGTTGATGATAACTTCACGTTGAAGAAGAATCGGGTGATCGACTTGTGCCAGAGGATTCGTAAAGAAAAATTGGATATCTTCTTCACGACGGACGGCCGTGTGAACCACAGCGACCTGAACTTGTATCGCCACATGGCGACCGCGGGATTCACGGCGTTGATGCTTGGCTTCGAGAGTGGCGTTCAACGCCTACTCGACTATTATAACAAGAAAATTACCCTCGACATGAGCAGGGATGCAGTCAAGCTGGCAAGAAAGGGGGGGATCGACGTGATCATCGGGGCATTCCTAATCGGTGCACCGGACGAGACGTATCAAGAAGTGCTCCAGACGATCCACTTCATCAAGACGCTCGACATCGATTTCCCGCAATTGATCCTTACCCGGGCGCTGCCCGGCACGTCAATATTCAAGAACCTCGCCAAGAGACAGATCCTCGACGAGGATTTATATTGGGAGAAGGGGGTGGATATCATCGACTTGCCGGGCACCATCCTCAAGCGGAAAGCCTTGAAACAAATAGTGAACGAGCGATTCCCTGGCATCTTCTTGCGACCTTCATACTTAACACGGGCGTTTTACCGAAACTTGAGGAGCAGATATCGCCGCGAGATCGTAAACTCGCATTTGACCCCATCGGACATAAAGAAGGTGGGGCGCGTCTTCAAGAATGCCCTGGATCTCTTCTGATCACGACGTTCAGCGGCATCCGGAGCAGGTTACCTCTCGTCATCGCGTCAGATATCATCAAGACGGTCAGGGGGAGGCTCTTGCGTGTTTTTCACGAGATCCACTTCCATGCTCTCTATCGACAAGGGTTCGAGAGTCACTGGATCGATTCGCTTGATCGGCTTGGCCGGATTTCCAGCAACGATGGTATACGGGGGCACATCCTTCGTCACGACAGATCCCGCACCGACGATGGAATGCTCGCCAATCTCGACACCGGGGAGAATGATAGCCCTCGCTCCGACCCGCGAATGTGCCTTCAAGCGCACGGGACCGAACCGGAACGTGAACTTGGTGCTGGTCATGAGGTTGTGCGTCAGGATCATGGCATCCATACCAGTACCGCTATCCTCCTCGAACGTGATGAAATGGGGGAGGATCGGGTCGAGCTTCGTCCACTGGCTGATGTGGCAACCCTCGCCGATCTTCACGCCGACGAGCTTGAACAACAGCGCACGCGACCGCACCCAGCCCGTGATGTGCGTCACGAACATGATGACCATGATATGCAGCACGGACTTGATGTAGTTGCTCAGCGGCCGGTAGTTCAGCTCGTACAATGCTTGCTCCACGAGGATCATGGGCGCCGCGGTGACGGCTGCCTTGATCTTCGGATTGGCCGTGTGGATCACGATATCGGTGCAGCGGCCGCACTTGACGATCTCGTAGGTCATGGAGTTGTAGTCCTTGCGGGCGCTCCAGCAATCCTTGAGGTAGACGAACACGTCAGCCGTCGTTTCGAGGAACAAGAAACCGAAGAGGAGGCCGATTGGTGCATACACCCCGAGGAGCACCAGCACGACGCTAGCGGGGAAAACCGTGTCCGACAAGAATATAAGCGCCACGAGGGTGTAGAAGATGTTCCAGAGGATCAGCGCCGACCATGTCACGAGCGTTCCGAGGTAGATCATCGTCCCCTGGTACCGCCATTCCTTCTTCTTGACCATGTTGATGCCGAGGCAGAACACGGGGACGAGCGCGTGGTATACGATGGCGAAACAAATGTAATATTCCTCGATCCAATCCCGGAACAGGCCCGTCGTGAACCACCATGTCCAGTCGAAGATGACCTGGCGTGGCGTGACGAGAATGGGCACGCCTAGCAGCTCGAGCAGGTAGGACAGCCCGATAAATCCCCCGGAAAGCAACAGCAATGCAAGCAAGCACTTCAAGAAGCGCCGTGCGATGCCCATGAAATATATCATTGCCCCGCGTATTATTAAACTCGCGATAAAAGCCAATCGATCGCTGGTTTTCCTTGGACTAACGCCATATCAACACTTGGAAATCATCCCAGCCACGCTTCCGGCGCGTGTCAACGAGTTGCTGGACGTTTGCCCTTATCTCCAGTGCACGGTGGCCGAGCCCGATGGCATCGAGGATGGCACCGTTCAGGGCCTGCCTCAAACCGAGGTATTCGAGCCGCTTCGATTTCTCCGCTGGGGAAGCACGCAGGCTCGCCTCGAACAGCGTCGACCGGGTCTTCCGGGGGATCAGTGCCCGCTCGGCGGAGATGATCGCGTCGAACTTGGCTTGGATGGCGAGTAATCTATCCGTGCTCAACTGGCGAGGATCGATGACGTGGAGCTTTTTTGCCTCGTAAACCATGCAAGATGCACGGTCGAGCGCTCGGCCGGCATAGACACGTCCCTGGCACTCGTAGAATATGGCGGACAGGTCTGAATTGAGCAACGCCGCGACAACCTTCATCTTGTCCACCCGGGGATCCATACCTGGCCAATCCTCTGGCATGACCACGTACACGCGGCTGTCCAGCGCCATTTCGGGATCCACGAGCGGGCAGATGAATTTCGACCAGTACTCCTTGGGAAAACCGATGCCACCCTTGAGCAGGGTTCCGAGGTTGAACCAGATAGTCCGGCCGGCGCACGTCGCGTTGCCGCCCGGGTGTTTTCCCCCTTTTGATGCTAGTCCCCCGCCGGCCTCCGCGTCATCGATGTACTTAGCGAGGCTGTCGTGGCCGTTGGCCGACAGCCATTGTTTCACCGCATCGGCTAGATCTTGTTTGTGGGATGCTAGTTCCTTTTCGATCGGGGGATCTGCAACGCATTCCTCCACGAGGGAATGCACGTCGAGCACGTACCAGTCCGTGTCGCCCGGCGACACTTGCATCCAATCGGATTGCCCGACCGCCTTCAAGAGGGGCCGGAAGTACCGCTTCAAGCCGGGATACTTGTTCTCGAGTTGGTGGAACTCGGCTTCCCGCCGGTAGAAAAAAAGATTCGCTCCACTCGTTATGCCGCGCCGGATCGTCGCGATCTCGCCGAGCTCGACGAACCGGGGCGAGTGCTGCAGCTCGAAAAAGATCGGAGGCGCGTACAAGTACGGACGCCACTTGTCGGAATTCGCCAGCACGTGCTGTGGCACGAGTACTGCATCCCACGCGTCTCGTGCTTCGAAACCTGGCCGGTTCCTCGGCGCACATACCGCGCCATCAAGATCATCCATGCCCACGACTTGCTTCACGCGCAAGAATAGGGCGAGGTGCTCGGATCGTTCTCCTTCATTGTTATCTTTCTCCAGGATAGTGATGACCGTGCCGATCAAGGCGTCGGCGAAGAGCTGCTTGTCGAACGCGATTACGGCCCGGATCTTGAAATGATCGAGCAGGAACTGCTGGAGGCCACGGCCATATTGCGTGTCGAGGTATCGCTCGGATGTCAAGAACCCGATCCGCCCGCCGCCAGCGAACCATTGCTCGGCACGGCTGAAAAAATAGACGTATATATCCGATCGCTCGCCAATCCCCGCTTTGGACAGGTGTGCCCTGACCCGGTCCTTGTCCTTGATAAGTTCTTGGCGTATGTAGGGAGGGTTGCCGATCACCGCATCGAACATGGATGGAATGGGAGACTTGCCGGGTTCGATTTCAAAGAAATCTCCTTGGATTATCTCGGCGTGGATCTTGCCACCTGCTTTACTTTGTTTTTCAAGTCGCTTGAGGGCCTGGTGAATTGCACCGGCATCTATCTCGATGCCGAACAATTGGTGGCCATGTAAAGATTGATGCTTGACATTCGGCGATGCATCTAACTGTTCGAGCCGCTTTTTCGCTGCGACTAGGAACTCGCCATCCCCACAAGATGGATCGAGCACCTTGGCTGAATGACGCGTGATAGTAAGACGACAGATGAGGTCGCACACGACGGCAGGGGTATAATACTGCCCGAGCGCGTGCTTCTCGCTAGCTTGCGCATGAGAAGTAGGGCCGGTCAGCCCATCTCTATTTTTCCGGGTCTTCACCAAGGATCTCTATCTCTCGTTGCCTCGTCGACTAAGAATGATACATGACCTTATTCAATTCTCAATTCGATGGAAAAACATGCACGCGGAGTTCATCCGGTGCGCCATTGCCATCATCGATGCCATCCCGGCGGGTAAGGTGCTCACGTACGGCGCGGTGGCGGTGTTGGCAGGGAACCCGCGCGGGGCCAGGCAAGTCACGCGCGTGCTGCACTCGCTTTCCGGGAAGGAAGGATCGCCTTGGTACCAGGTCATCGGTGCAAGGGGGAATAGATCTTTGCCGTGTCTGGAGGGTCGAGAGGAACAAGCAGCGCTGCTCCGCGCCGAGGGCGTGATTGTATCGGACGACTATCAAGTTAATCTTGAAGCGTTTCATTGGCGTGAGGCCGTGGTAAACGAATGAAGCCTTTCAATAGGGAATACTAACCATTTTTATTCTCGACGGAGATAATGCAAGCATGGAACCCAAGTCACTCACCCTCAAGGGGAGGCTCGTTCGAAAGGATGGGCAGGTTTTCCTCCGCGTGAAGTACTTGCCAACGTCTCCAGAGATGGACGTTCCCTTGGAGGAGTTGCTGGAAGATTTCGAAAACACCGGCGTCGAGCTGAACATTTTCAGGAGAAACACGGGCGAACCGATCTGGAAAAATCTCGTAGCCGGGTGGGACACGGAGATAGAAACACGGGAGACCATGGACAAGGACTACCAGTTCTGCAGCGATGCTGGCCGCGAGAAATTCCTCGACATGAAGGTCGGGTTGATGGTGCATTGGGGGCTTTACACGTGGCTCGGGGTCACCGAGTCGTGGAGCGCGTATGCAAAGGAAGCACCGTCTTGGTTTTTCGACGTGTACTATACCTTGTGGCAAGTATGGAACCCGGTGCAGTTCGATGCCGAGGAATGGGCACAACTCGTCAAGAGGGCAGGGTTGCAATTCATCCAGGTCACGTCCAAGCACTGCGAGGGGTTTGCCCTCTGGGACACGAAGGCCAAGGTGCGGGTACCCAAGCGCATCGGGTCGAGGGCTCAATGGGCAGTCTATCCGTTGGAGGAGAAGGAACCCTGCATCGCCTACAGCGTGATGGACACGCCGTTCAAGCGCGACATCATCAAGGAGCTGAGCCAGGCGTTCCGCAAGCACGGTCTCGGGTTTGGCCTCTACTACTCGCACTGGGATTGGGAAGATCCGAACTTCCGCTGGGACGAGGGAAACCGCTGCTTCGACCCTGCATACAACCAGAAGGACAATCCAGAGGACTGGAAGGCCATGATCGATCGCGAACGCACGCACCTCACGGAGCTGTTCTCGAACTACGGCCCGATCGATCAAGTTTTTTTTGACACGACCTGGTTCGGCCTGGCGTGGCCCGAGTTCAAGAAAATGATAAAGGACATGCGGAAACTCCAGCCCGACTGCATGTTCTCGGACCGCGGCCTCGGCCCCTACGGCGACTTCACGAGCCCCGAGCGCTGGATCCCGGCCGATGCCGGCAACGCGGATCCGCGCGTTCGGAACCGGATCTGGCAGGTATGCGACCCGATCGGCACGCATTGGTCCTACGTCCCCGACGAGGTCTACAAGTCGAAGGAGACGCTGCTGCACAACCTCATCGACGTCGTGGCCAAGGGTGGAACGCTGGTTTTCGACCAAGGGCCGATGCCAAATGGACGTTTCCCGCAGGAGGCCGTGGATCTGCTGGAGACAATCGGCCGGTGGCTCAAGGTCAACGGCGAGGCCATCTACGCCACGCGCCCGTACAAGACATACAAGGAAGGGGACAACGTGTATTACACGCGGTCGAAGGACAACAAGCATGTCTACGTCATCCACATCGGCTGGCCGTTCCCGAGGCTATCCATCAAGAACGTGGCGGCCAAGGAGGGCAGCATGATCTTCATACTCGGCATCGCCGATCCCGTCCCGTGGCACCAGGAGAAGGATGCGCTGGTCATGGAGGTGCCCGAGGCTTTCAACGACAAGATACCTTGCGAATACGCGTTCTCGTTCAAGGTCGAACAGCAATAGCAAGCAAACCGGGAATGATGCAAAAGAATCAAGGAAACACCTGGACCGGGTAGTTCTCGGCGGTGACGGCACCGGG
>Ga0172366_10005153_pt1 | contig 10285 bp, 11 predicted proteins | sample LakKivSesite69cm_FD_114533 | JGI IMG/M metagenome (GOLD analysis project Ga0172366, IMG submission 114533) | Sediment microbial communities from Lake Kivu, Rwanda - Sediment site 69cm | ecosystem: Environmental > Aquatic > Freshwater > Lake > Sediment | place: Rwanda: Western Province, Lake...
AAAGTGAAATCAAAAGGCACCTACTTTTCGAAGTCGATTTTATGTCATTATACGCTCAAAAGGAGCGAAATTTGAGCGAATCTGATGTTGCGAGTATGGTGCGGGGGGTGGTTAGGTTTATACTTACGTTTAAAACTGTCACTCGCTCAGGCACTTACACAACATATACAAACTCGTTACTTGGACAGCAAACAGAGGGTTGGTTGCCCTATTCCTAACCTTAGAAGATTAACTCTTCATCTTCCTCTTCATGTTCAGTCTTCTCTTCATCAACTTTTCTGTAGATAGAATCAAGGTCGAGAAAACCTAAATCTACGGTAATCCATCTATAATTCACCATTTTCTTCCAAAGTAAAGGAGCTGAGCGATAGAAAGCCTCTACTAAGTGTTTTAGACCTTCCGGATTAGCGCCCAGATCATGATTGTTTATCGACCACTGGATTCTCCCTCGAATCTTATTATTTGTTAGAAAAGAATAGGATAAATTTGGGTCCAGACGGTTAAATGCATTGACTAATTGTCCAATGTAATAGTAGGCAATGGGAGAAATCCCAAAGCATTCTATCAAGTCATCCATAGTCCTAATTATCATGTTGAATGCCGAGTCATGATCTATCTGAGCCCAGTGGTAGAAAAACTTCCCCAAGCCAGCATACATCGTGGCGGCTCTTCTCGCGCGTTTTTCGCTAATTTGAATGAGCGTATGCGTTTTAAGATAGTTTGCTATTTCCGTATGTGCGTTTTCAATTGCTTTTATAATATCACTTTCATGATTTTTGAGATATTCAGCCACTTTCTCTTCTCCACTAGTATCGTCTACCATCTCGGCTTGATTCCATAAATTCTGCAATAGTATTCCAAGTGCTCGAAGTAGACCTGCGTCAATAGGGCATTTGATACACAATGAAGCCCAATCAATTTTTTCAACGAGTTTGCGGCGATGTTCCTCATCGAGACCAGCCATGAGCAATGTCAACCCCCGAAGATCGCTTTGATTGGCTTCGTTAGCACATTCGGCAAGTTTGTCATAGTTCAACAATGTTAAAATGCGAGTATTCTCTGAGCCTAGAGCCTTGAGTAAGTTAGCTATATCTTGAAATCTACTAGATGGTGAGTTTGATATTTCTTCGGCAAACTTCTGAAACTCGATTTTCTCAATTAGCTCTTTTTGACGCTCTTCGATCACGTTTAATAGATTCGTTAATTGTTGGAACTGTATGAATGATAAGGAATTGATCTGTCCTGCAAGTTTGCCCAGATCGAGACTCATAACTACCTCCTTCTTAATATGCTCTTCAATTTCACGATGTTTAAGAAACACCAAGAAATTTATTTTGAAGTTAATATCGGCTTCGCTATTAAAAAAGTTCTTCATGGCGGGAAGTACAACAGCATTTCTGAATAATTCATTTATGATTTTTATTTCTTCATCCCTGTGCACACTTGAAATAACTCGAGGTAGATCTACTGCCTCAAGGCATAGATATCTTGCCAGGATTTCGATGGTATATCCTTCTAAGGACCTGCTTGAATAATCACCTTCCAGCATGAGTAGTCGTCGAGTTTCTCCGGCCCTGAGAATGACCCGGGCTAAAGATGAATGAGGCATCGTGTAGTATGGCTGCCAAGACTCTTCGAATATCAAGCCCTCTTCCAGCCACTTTTTGATTTTGTCTAGTGGTGTCTGGCTTAGGGCGAAATCACAAGAAATGGGGATTTCGAATTGATAAATTGCACAGAGTTTGAAGATATCTTTATTTTCCGCCAGAACATATTTCCTGGAGATCTTTTCGTAAAACTTCTCCTTGGTGATAGTGCTTAGAACCTGTTCTTTTTTTGTCTTCAGAATTTCCTGCCATGTTTCCAAAAGGTAATTCAAGAATAATATGTTGTTTCCACACACTTTCATTATGGCTTTAAGATCCCCTATCATTTCCGCGTAGTTCTCAATCCGCTTTGAAGTGCAAAATTGCTCTATGATTCCTTTGAAAACTTGATCCACAGGTTGAAGCTCAAATGCTGCTTCTCTTACTCCAAACTCTTTGAAATAGTCATAGTCAGGATCGATCATGGACACCTTTCTGGAGATGAAAAGGAACTTGGCGTTTTTTGTTTCTTTGGCAATTTGTTGGACAAGTCCATGAATGCTTCTCGTTGACTTGTGGCAGTCGTCTATCATGTAGAGAAGTTTTTCGAAGTCTTGGGATTTGATTTCATCAATTAGATTGAGGCGTTCAATGTCCTGTTCTTCTCTTATTCCGAAATACAGAACGGCGTATCCTTCTTTTAGAAGGTCTAATCCAAATGCAAGAGAAAAAGTGGTCTTCCTTGAGGCGGGAGCTCCGTAGAGCAAACAGTATCTTTTTGACTCGAGCATGTCGAAAACGGTTTTCTTGGTTTTTTCGTCTGAGTATACTAGCCCTTCGTCAAAGTCCTCTTTTCGGGGGAACCTTAGATTTTTGGCAACCCACGTTTCGACATTTTCAAACGCAAATTCTTTCCGCTCTGGTAGTGGAATTTCCAATGAATCAACTAACTTTTTGAACCTTTCTCTTTGTTCAGCGACGCATAATAGCTCCTGAGAGTAAGCCACGAATGTTCTTACATCATCGTCAGGTATTCTTCTGCTGTGAGCCTCGTCGTTTCTGATTCTGTAGAGTTCAAGGAAAAATCTTTCAGTTATGTACTTTTGCTTTTTGTCTTCTCCATAGTACTTCCTGAAGATATCATGCCAATTTCTTTCTAAAAGGAATATCTCCTTGATGTCCAAGAAATCTGCGAAATTGATTAAGCGTTCATCCTTCGTAGTGTCTCCGCGTTTCAAAGACAACTGTCTTCTCTCATCACATTTTTGTTGAACTCCTTCAGGAACTCCTTTTCTCCACCAATCCTCTCCATAATGTTCTTCTAGTTTTTCGCTCACGAAATCTCTCAGAAAACTCTCAAGAAACGTGCGATAACTTGCGATTTTGGAGTTGTTGTCGACTAGACCAACGGCTTTTGGCTCCTTGAGAATCTCTTTAAGGCTCCTTTCGATTGATGCAAGGATTTCAGTAATCTGCTCTCTGGTCAGTTGTCTTTCTGCACCAATCTCCTCAATGTCGTGTTCCCTTAATTCTTTGATTTCTTTAAGAACTAGTAACACATCTTCGGATTTCAATTGAGAAAAATATTGGGTGACGATCGGGCCAACATAAGGGATGCCTGCAATGAGTGAGCGGAGAACCTTCTTCACTTTATCCGGCATTTTCGGCTCCCAATCTTATTTGATTTTACTCGGATTAAATCTTTACTGCCATCATTTTTGTCTGCTTCTTTACAAAAATACAAGACATCAACCATTCAGGATTTGGCTCAAACATGAACTGCTTGCCTGCCGTCCTTCTATTTTATGTCACATGGATTCACTCTACCTCGATCCCGTCATCGTCAATCGTACTCTTGCACAATGGGACAGTTTTAAACGCTCAAGGGAAATCAAGTGCAGGGGGTTAGGTTTATACTTACGTTTAAAACTGTCAACTAGATTGTTTCTGTGATGTTAAGAGAAAGGTTACCTAATTGAAGTATTTATGCATGATTTTACAACTATCATGTGGTATGTTTTATGTATGAAGAGGAAATCAGAATCTGTGCACGGGTAGTTAGCAATTTAGCAAAACTTGCAAAGCTTCCAGAAATACCTGATGTCAAGTTTTCAAAAAAGGAAAGATATGCGAAAGCCTCTTTTTGCAAATGTGAGGTGATAGTTGGGAAGCAACTATTTGAAGATTTAAAGAGTGGTAGGCTTAACCAAGATGATATTGAAGTGGTACTGGCTCACGAAGTGGGACATTTAATGGACTTTAGACGCAAATTAAAGTCCGTCTACTTAAAATCCGTGGCGTCGTCCACTGCATACTTATTTCTGCTGACTTTGCTTTTGATAGAAATTCTAAGTTTTTGGTCAGAGAATCTTTGGATGAGACTTTGGGCGGTGCTTCTCTTTGTTGGATTTTTGTTTCTTCCATATGTGTTAAGGAAAGCCGCTTTGGCTTCCCAGTTAGAGGCAGACAAAAACGCGGCTAGATTAATAGAACCAGAGAAAATAGCGAATTCAATCATCAAAAGGTCTTTATGCACCACCACTAGAGAATTTGGACCAGTCGGAACGCTACAATTGCTGGCACACACAATAATAGCTCCATTTCTTAACGAGAGGCTAAGAAATCTTGGTCTAGAAATAAAGGAAATTGACGTAACGTTCAAAGGTCAAAGTTAGCGACAAGTACATTCTGAAAATTCCCTTACATCAGCATATATTTTGATGTTATGATAAAATGCTCTTTCCGTATCTTGATACCGAGCCAACTCGAAAAGGCGAAAGAGAAGTCAGAAATTCAAGCTTCTATCGCGCGCTATGTAATGATAAAAACCGATTGTGATCCTCCAAAAATAATAACGGTTATAATGCAAGATCCTCCTAAAGTAGGCAACTTACAGAGTACGATAGTTTAAGCAGGAATAACTCGCGAACAGTTTTTCAAGTATTACAAGAAATGATGTAAGCTCTCTGGTTAACAGACTATTCTAAAACTCACTTGAGCCCAGTAGAGTTAACAGAACCATAAAAGGTAAAGTTTACCATCACTTAGAATGGCGATGTTTCCTGCGTAACCCTCTTTTGGTTCTCTGACTTAATTGTCTTCCAAGCAGTATGAGATTAAATCCTATTCGATGCAGTTGCCCTCAGCTTCTGAAAGTCTCTGTTTAGCTGGCTTTCCATGATTTTCCTTCGGAAAAATTAACTCGCTTGCATACAGCACTTATGAAAAAGAGATATAGCATTACACATTGCTAATTTATAGGAGGCAGATGCATGTCGCAAGAAGTCAGGTTGCAAGTTGGAGATTCAAAGCAACGGGATGTCGGCAGGGGCATAGCCCGCATAGACCAGAGAACATTGCAGAAACTGGGCATATCAGCGGGCGACGTGATAGAGATAGTTGGCAAAAGAGCAACCTCAGCCATAGCTTGGCCTAAGAGCCCTCATTCCTGCCTCTCGGCATAAGGCGGCGAGGTCTGCACCGTATAACAGTCAGTCATATCAGCGAGCTTTTCCAGGTCAACGTCTCTAGCTAGCGGCATCATCCGAGTATGGACTTGTAGTATCTCATACCTTGCCTGTTTATCTGGCAGGCCTATCTCGATTTCTACATCCAACCGTCCAGGTCTTCTTAACGCGGGGTCAATTAGGTCGATACGATCTGTTGCAGCCATCACTATCACGTTTCCTCTACTCTCTAAGCCATTCATCAAAGCTAGGAGTTCATCAACTACTCGATTTTCAAGTCCTTCACTGTCTATACGCCTTGGCCTAGCAATAGCGTCGATATGATCTATGAAAATTATGCTTGGTACATTTTGACGAGCTTTCTGAAATATCTCTCGCAATCTTGCTTCTGATTCGCCATAAAATTTGCCTATGATTTCCGGTGCATTTATTGAAAAGAAGTTTGCTTCTGATTCGTTTGCTATTGCTTTGGCTAGTAAAGTCTTTCCGCATCCATTCGGTCCATAGAGAAGTATGCCCATTTGCGGATTGATTCCTAGCCGCTGGTAGATTTCTGGATGCCTCATAGGTAGCTCGATAACTTCTCTTATTTTTTGAATTTCCTTCTGCAGTCCTCCGATGTCTTCATATGTTGTCTGTGGCAGTCCTTTTGCTTTTTGTGTGGGTTCGTTCAGAATTGTTAGTCCTGTTTCTGCGGTGACTTTCACTATGCCTTGGGGATGGGTTTTGGTAATGGTGAACGGTATGGAGTGCCCAACCATCATAACTAGGGTTGTGTCGCCTTCAACAAGCGTTCTTTCCATTAGACGGTTTTTCACAAAGTTGGTGAAGTCTTCGTCAACGTTTAATCTCATGTCCATTGGTGCGAGTGTTATACTTGAGGCGTTTTTAACTTTGGCTGGCCTCACAACAACGTATCCATTTATGACTACCCCCGCATTTTTGCGTGTAAAACCATCTACTCGTATTACGTCTTGGTTTTGGTCTTCACTGTAGGCTGGCCTCATCTCCAAGGAATCAACTTGGAGGAGGAACAAGTTCTGCCAAGCATTCTGGAAAGAATAGAGGTTCCAATGCAAGACTTCTTAGACTCTTTCGATAAATTCAAGCCAACCGCGAAGCATCGAGAGTGACCTCAAGAAGATAGCCGAGGGCGCCAAAGAACTGCTTAGACACAAAACATAAGAAAGACCTTCATCTACATCAGCGCGCGCTACTCCTCAGGAGCTTGGGATTGCTGCACAAATGAGGAGGCTAGACTTGAACCCATTTGGGTACAGGGACCTCAGGCCCATTCCAGTTTTTCTAATGCGCTTACGATTTCCATTGTAACTTTTTAAATCTGGAACTCATACTAAAGCTGTGATGGGGCCTGTTGTCTTGAAATATGAAATGGTTAAGAACCGTGGTGAGTTAGGGATCGACTTCGAGAAAATTGAAGGGACTGGCGCAAGGGTTACAAAAGAATTTCTGAGAAGACTTCTGAAACGGATCTTGGAAAGATCCACTTGTTATTATGACGAAATAAGAGATCATGTTTTCTGCTACCGAGAGAGGCAACTGCATTCCGTCATTTGTCCATCTATTGCGGATATAACATCTAGTTTTTTAATGGAGAATCCTCTTACTAGGAAGCCTGCTGGCGAGAAAGAATATACAGGAAGTGTTGATTACTGGATATACTACAAGAATCACTCGTTCTTAATGGAATTAAAACACACTTACTTCGCTTACAGTCATGTAGACAAACCTCCAAAGCTTATATTCAGAAAATTTGATCGGGCCTTGAATCAACTTGCAAATGTAAGAAAAAATGAATGTAGAGAACAGACATACGGAAAAGGATTGCGCAAGATAGCGTTGGAAGTCATTGTGTTCTATAGAGACTCAAAAGACAAAAGCAAATTGAAGGGTGATTTTAAAACCAGCGATTTCAGAACATTATTCAGGAATTTGCTGAAAAACACCGAATTGGGCCATAAATCAAATTTTCATGCTCTTTGGATACTTGATAAGAGACTGATCGAACCTTTCGAATACAAGGACAAGAATGTGCGCGGGTTTGAAATATTCCCAGCGATTGCCTTTGTTGGGAAAATCTCGGAAACACTTACTCGCACGGTTGCACAAGAATCCAAAAGCGCGCATTAGCAGATCAAGCCCCTTTAGCTGAAATTATGTGGATTTGAGTTTATTTTCCGAAAATAGCTCCAGTTCGCCTTTTTCAGTTTTCAAAATCTCATGGGGAAGAGTGAGTTTCGCTCTAAGGTCTAAATTCTTTACATGGTAATCTAGGATAAAGACATGCAAATTGATTGAATCCTAAACTTGTTCAAATTTCGATTACCATTTTACGAACAAAAAAACCGAGACTGAAGTTGAGCGATATTCTATCAGTATCTTCACTACTCAGATGTCTTAATATGCCTGCGAAAAATTGATATAACCATCATTATACTATTATTCTTGGTCGATATGGCGGTAATTTTTATTTCTCACAGCAAACGTGATGAGCAATTGGTGCAAAACATGCAAACCGTTCTTATTAACGTGGGGCACTCGCCTATTATTGAGGAATTTATTCCGGAATCAATGAAAGAACCCATACCTTACGAAGAGATTCGCAAAAACGTTCAACTAAGCAATGCAGTATTCTTGTTTCTTACAGATGAAATTGTGAGAACCAAATATACCGAGAATTGGGTCACATACGAGGATGGTTTGGCTTCGGATAGGCGGATACCTGTTTTTGTCTTTGAAAGAACTGGTTTTCCAATTCATTATCCAATACCATATGTAACAGACTATATGGTCTTTGACCCATATGCTATTGAAGATATTCTTAACATACAGAAGTTGGCTAAAGATATTGGAAAGATCCCGCCTAATTTAATTACGGCAGGTTTTGGGGGGTTGGTAGGCGCAATTTTCGGCCCTTTAGGAATCGCAATAGGAGCCATAGGGGGATGGCTTTTTGGGCCAAAAGGGGAACCCCCTATACCTGGCATAAGAATCAAGTGTCAATACTGCAATACGGAATACAATTATTGGTCGCCTAACATTGCAAATTTTAGCTGTCCAGTTTGCAGGCAACCAATTGAATTAGGAAGGTAAGTATATGTTTGAAGAAGTAAGGAGATACTCAGAGGACGCAGATGTCATTTTCGAAAAACTTAAGAGAGTAAGTAAAAAAGCGGGATTTGAAATTGATAGAATAGATGAACCTAACAGACGATTGAACTTGTCTACAGGGTTATCTCTATTGTCATATGGCGAGAATGTAGAAGTAATAGTAAATCGAGAAAAGGAAGGCGGCTCAAAGGTTTATGTAAGTTCAAGTCCAAAGGTATTTTTCAACATCACCGCAAACACGAAGAGAAATGTTCAAAGAGTTTTCGAAGCTTTAGAAGAGGAAAATCGCTGAGATGTGTACAATCTGTGGGCCAGCAAGATGCCACAAATTGCAGATGGTTCAAATGTTTCATAAGGATCATGTGCAGTCATATTTCTAACCGCTAAAAAATGTTCTGTGAATCTTAAAAACATGATAGAAGGCTATAAACTCAGATTCTCGGTGCCAATAGAGATTTTGGAAGAATCGAACTTCGCCAAGTTGTTTAAGACATACAATATGCTTTGAACTTAAACTGAGAATCCATGAATTCACTTTTTCTTCAACGAAACTTTCAAAAACCCTTTTACTCCACTTGGAAATCCTAATTCTAATCCAGCATCAACCGTATCTATATTATAATCTGTAAACTCTTTTTCAAGACGTTCCAACGCTTCTCTAATACGTCTTTCAACATCAAATAGCCTCATGTCCTCTACTGTAGCTTCAACATCCATTCTCGTCATAATTTATCACCTCACTTTCAATTTGATAGCAGTTCTTTTTGATTGTCTTTCAAGTTTTCCGTTTTTCTTACAATTAGAAAAAAGAGAGATTTGTTGAAGGCATTCTAAGCTTCCTACCATTTCGACCCGCCCAGACAATAAGCACAGTTGTCGTATCCTTCTTTTTTTGCTTGTTCAAGTGTGTCTGGATTAAATGTTCTTGCATGACCCGCTTTTATGAATTCGTTAGGACCAGTTTTCTCGTTGTCTAAGTCATGAACTTCTTTCTTGTTCGTGTTGCCTACAAATCGTTTACCATAAGTAGGTGAATCATACCTTCTCATTTTTTCAGCGTCTTCTGATTTACGTTTCAATTATACCATTCTTTCACTACAAATTTGAATCTTGCGGTTGAAAAAGCCTAGCCTAGAGAAGAGGAATGTTAGTCTTGAAATGTTTGAAGTCTTACCAATAGAATATTCTAGAATGAAGAAAGTAAGACGTATCTATAAGGCAGCAGAAATAGAGGCATTGTTCAGTATACCAGAGAGGACAATTTCACAGTTGGAGATCTTGGTTATAGATAATTGGTTTTTGGCAATTTCCTATTTGATAGGCTTTTCGGATAGGCCAATTCTTCCCCACCGCCCCCAAGATGAGAGCTATCGAAATACAGCCAGAGACTTTATGACTTAAGCTTGAAACTGCGTTTCGCTGGCATCTTAGCGCGCGTATCTCGATTTGTTACAAGTCTGTGTTGTAATGATGTTGTCGACAATTGCCTGAGAGATTTTTCGATTTCGAAGCCTCTATCTTGATTGATTTTATAAGAAACAAACCTTTTTCTTGGTATTTGTTATTATACTTCTGATGGGTAACCATGTCTTCAGAAGAACAGAAACCGCTCTGGAATGATGCCTTAAATGAAATTGAAAGACGCAAAGAACTTTATAGACTCATCGAGTTCAAAAGTGTCCTAGCAAAAAGAAGAGAGGGAAAATGGTATAACTTTGTCACTCTTATCAAAATGCTACACTCAGGCAATCTAAAATCTTGGGAGAAACAACTGGAAAAGGACAACTTCGTCATTTTGTCAGCTACTATTACCATAGATCAGTTTAAAGAAATCTATGAGCGTCTTGTTAGCAATCAGGTACTTGAGTTGGATGGATATCAAGCGTATGGTCCATTCAATCTTCCTCAAAAAGATTTTCTTGACAGTGACCAATCCAAAAGATCATATGACATTGATTGGGCTGTCAACCTTTGGCGCATAACAGGAAAGGAAGACTTTGGCCTACCTGATAGCAGAAGTCTAGAACTTGAGTCGGAAGGCCTTCCGTTCAGCGCCACCGAAGATGCCATTAGATACTACACGGGTCTATCTGTAAGAAG
>Ga0172366_10005155_pt1 | contig 10282 bp, 8 predicted proteins | sample LakKivSesite69cm_FD_114533 | JGI IMG/M metagenome (GOLD analysis project Ga0172366, IMG submission 114533) | Sediment microbial communities from Lake Kivu, Rwanda - Sediment site 69cm | ecosystem: Environmental > Aquatic > Freshwater > Lake > Sediment | place: Rwanda: Western Province, Lake Kivu...
ACGAGAGCCTGAGAAGTCACGGGAAATCCGATTTCCCACTGCAAATCCTCAGGCTTCACTTGATTCGGGCTGTTAAAATAAATACCCATCATTGGACCGGCCGGAATGACATTTTGAGCTTTCATCTCCTGGATGAGACTTCCGATGGCTTCTCCAATCTTCTCAAAAGGTCCCTTCTGCGGCATACAGACATAGGCGAATGCCTCAACCTGCTGAACGGTGATCGAATCGCCCCTAATAGTCGAGCGATTGCCGGCCGTTACCAGGATCGACAACAAGAATAAGCTCACGAGCCCGACGGACAAACGATTTTTATTCATCGCACTTGCCTCCCCGTGTGGTTTCTATTGTCTACTTAAAAAAATTTTATCACAGCCGGGACCGAAAGCCAATCGGCTTAGAAGCTCACTTCCAGGAGTGCACGATGTCCCAGCGGCGGATAAAGTCGCTCAGTTCCGGAAGCGTCTGGTCGATCGTCATGGCAGTGATCGAAATATATCCCTGGGTAAGCGCCCAGGTGTCGGTGTCCTTTTCTCCTCCTGTGAGCGGGCTATAGACGGACCAATATTCCGTCTTTCCCTCGGCCGAGGTTTTTTTCGAATAATGTTCATCAGCCGGGCGCATGTCCTGCCGGGTGATAAGCACTCCCTTGATTTGGTCGGCGGCGAGGGCCGGAAAATTGACATTGAGGTAGGACCCGTCCGGAAGGCCTCTTTTCTTCACCTCGAGAAGAAGCTGCGCAGCGAAATCGGCTGAGGCCGCATAATCCATCTGCTGCCCTTCTTCGAGGGAGACGGCGATGGCGGGAATATTCCGGTAGGCCGCCTCCCGCGCACAGGCCACAGTGCCCGAGGAGAAGGCGACGACCCCAGTATTCTCTCCTTTGTTTATGCCGGAGATGACGATGTCCGGAAGCTGGGGAACGAGGGAGATGAGTGCCATCCGCACGCAGGTGGCCGGTGTCGCGGCGATGGCGAACCACAGGTTTCCTTCAACTTCCCAGGATTCGACGGCCATTCCCCTCCCGAAGGTGAGGCTGTGGCCGATAAGACTCTGGTTTGTGGTGGGTGCGGCCACCGTCACCTCACCCAGCGATTTGAGCCTTTCGAAGAGCGCCTTTATACCAGGCGCCTCGCACCCGTCATCGTTGGAAATAAGGATCCGGTACGGTTGCTGGGCAGGAGAGGCGTTCTGAGCAGAGGCGCCGGATGGGATGACCATCAGGGCGATCACGAACACAAGGACTTCTATATGCCTGGTGAGATGCATTTTGCCCTCCTCGAAGTTTCTGCGGCGCCTCGACTATTTTTTATTTTTCACATATTTGTCGAACCATTCGAACATCTCGGCCAGGACATGGAGGATACTTTCGCGGGCGCTGTAACCGTGGCTCTCATGGGGCAGCATAACCAGCCGGACAGTCCCCCCGAATCCCTTGATGGCGGCAAAGAGGCGCTCCGACTGTATGGGAAAAGTCCCCGAGTTGTTGTCGGCTTCGCCGTGGATGAGGAGGAGCGGCTCGTTGATTTTGTCGGCATGCATGAAGGGCGACATGTTGATGTAGGTATCCCGGGCCTCCCAGAGGGTCCGGCGCTCCGTTTGGAAACCGAATGGGGTTAGAGTGCGATTGTAAGCGCCGCTCCGACCGATTCCAGCGGCAAAAAGGTCGCAGTGGGCAAGTAGATTGGCAGTCATGAAGGCCCCGTAGCTGTGCCCACCGACACCGACTCTTTTGGTGTCGGCGACGCCCATTTTGTCAAGGACGTCGATGGCGGCTTGGGCGTTCGAGACAATCTGTTCGACGAATGTGTCGTTCATCGTCTTGGGGTCACCGATGACTGGCATCTGGGCATTGTCGAGCACGGCATATCCCTGGGTGACGAAGAAGAGCTGGCTGGAGCCGCGGAGGAAAGTGAACCGGTAAGGAGAATCCCTGACCTGTCCAGCGGTTCGCGAATCGCTGTACTCCAGGGGATAGGCCCAGATGACGACCGGCAGCCGTACGCCCGGAGTGTATCCGGGTGGAAGATAGAGTGTTCCCGAAAGCTCGACGCCGTCGGCCCGCTTGTATTTGATCAATTCCTTCTTCAGGCCGGTGAGTTGAGGCGCCGGATCCCGGAACTGGGTGAGAGCTATTTTTTCCTTAGTTTTCAGATCGAATAAGTAGTAATTGGGCGGGTCGGTGGGCGATTCGGAGCTAATGAGAATCTGCTTGCGAGCATCGCCCGGGAAAGCCACGAAGGACTCATACCGTCCCTCAGCGCAGGCGAAGAGTCGTTTTTTCTCCAGAGACTTGAGGCTCATTTTGTCCAGGAACGGACGGTTCCCCTGGGGAGAGGCGCCCATCCCGGTGAGATAGATCCACTCTTTGTCCTGAAGGGCGATTTGCTCGCCGGATGGCGTTGTCGTCATGACCACATTCCCCGGGTCGGCGTAGTCATCCTGGCTGCTTAGGTCGAATATCTTCCGCGGCACAGCCAGGGGATTATCGACATTGATTTGGGTAGTCGTCTGCCATCTTCTCTTCCAGTCATACTCGGAGACAAGGGCCTCGGCGGGTGTGGCCAGCCATTGGAGGCCGGCGCAGCGGTGCTGGATTTTATGCACCTCCCGGGGCTCGACGTTGAAAGGCGCCGCAAGCGTCATCAGCCGGTCTCGCCAAGGTGCCTCCTTTTCCGGGTCGCCGCCGTCGAGTGCTTCCACCCAGACCAGCGTGGCCGGCCGGAGCGGCTGCCATTCCGGATTCCGCGGGCCGATAGGAACTCCGTTCATCGGGACTTCCTCGGCGGCCGGAAGGTCGGCGAGAATCCTGAGGAGCGATCCGTCTTTTCCCCAGACCTCGAGGGTGTGGGGAAACCCGAAAACGGGGATGCTGTGCGAGAAAGGTTTCTTGACCCGGTAGATGAGGAAATGATTCCCGTCGGGTGAAGGTTCAGCATAGACGTAAACACCGGGTGTCCCGACCTTGCGTGCAGTTCCGTCAACCGCATCGATTTCAAAAAGCTGAGAGGTTGCATAATACTCGAAAAGGATATCATCATGGGAAGACTTGAGGAGATCTTGAAAGGTCGCAACCTTCGAGACCTTGCCGTAGCTCTCTTCGATGGTGGGCCCGACCGGGACCGCGGGCGCCACGGGGGGTTCGCCGCGGCCCTCGACGATGGTGTTGACGATCAAGTGACGGCTGTCAGGCATCCACCCAAATCCCGGTCCCAACACAGAGTTCAATATGGCCGGAGTCAGCTGCCTGGCCTCCGCCGTCCCCGCGTTGACGACCCAGAGTTCGATGCCGTCCTCCTTGTGGCGCGCGAAGGCAATGGAGCGGCCGTCAGGCGACCATTGGGGGAAGCTCATCTTGGCGCCGTCAGGGAGAGCGACCTTGCGGGTTTCTCCATCCCGGAGAGAGACGAGCGAGAGCGCCGTATGGAAGATCAGCTGCTGACGGCTGTTGGTCCGGGGTGTGATGCGAATTCCGGCAAGCCGGAGCACGGGTTGGGCGAGATTGGAGATGCGCGGCATGGCCTCGTAATCGGCCAGAAGAAGCAGGCCGCCTCTCGGGCTTGGAAAAGCGCGGGGGAAAGGCGGTGCGTCAAGGATATCGGTGACTTCCTTGGGTGGAAGCTTGTAAGGAGCTTGGCCGGAGGCAAAAATAACGAGCATCGCGAGAGCTAAGGAAAAAGCAAACAGTTTTCTTCTCAATTCATTCCTCCTGGTGAGTGGTATGGATTTCTTATATATGAATAGGCAGGGCTTTTCAAATTTGTTTTTTTCTTTTGACAGAGGGGCCGGATAAAAATATAATCCCAAAGGATGGGGAAGCTGGCGAGCCGGATTGTTCTAGCGTCGATTGCTTGGCTTATTCTTGGGGGCTGCAGGCAAAGCGTCACGCCGACCGATCTTGTACTCCTGAACGCGACTGTCTACACAGTCAATCCCGCCTCTCCACAGGCCCGCTATCTTGCGGTCAAAGGGAATACGATTGTTGCTATAGGCCAGAAAGATGCCGAAGCCAGAAGGTATATCGGTAGAGAGACTCGGGTGATCGACCTCGAAGGAAAGTTCGTGCTTCCGGGAATCATCGATGCCCATGTCCATTTCAACCGGGCGGGTGCGTTGATCAACGACGCCAACCTGATGACTGTCTCTGATGATGAGGGACTGAGGAAAGAGATCGGCCGAGTTGTTGCCCTTTTGGACGATGGCGAATGGATTACGGAAGGGCTCTGGGGAGCCTATGAGCAGTGGGATCTGGGGGATGCGGGACAGGGAGTGCGACAGGAAAAAGCCGCTTGGCGGCCCAATCGGGCCCTAATTGACGACCTGACGCCTTCGAATCCTTGTTTTCTCTGCCGCTACGACTTCAAAGAATGGCTGGCCAACACGGCCGCCCTCAGGGCCGCTGGCCTTGAGGGAAAGAGAATAGACGGCCTGGAGATTGGTTCGGATGGGAAGCCGACCGGGATTGTCTTCCGTCCTTCCCCCGCATTTTTGGCCATTTCAAAGGCCGTCCGGCCGAAATCCCGCGAGCGGCTGCTCGATGAGAACCGGGCCGCGCTCAAGGCGCTCCGGGAAGCAGGGATCGTCGAGGTTCACGACATCGAGGATCCTGAGCAGACAGACCGGTTCATCGAGCTCCAGGAGAGGGGAGAGCTGACCTGCCGGGTCTGGCTGCGGCCCGACCTCTCGCGCGGCTCCGAGCTCCGCTCCCAGGGATTCACCATGGGGCTCCATCCCAAGAGTAAACAGAAAGACGCATGGCTCCGCTATGGAGCCCTGAAAGGCTACATCGACGGCATCATGGGGACGCATGGGGCTCTCTTTTTCGAGCCCTATTCCGATGAGCCAGAAAACTACGGGCACTGGCGCCACCATACCTCCGATGATCCAGAACTCAAGGTCGGGAATATGGACAAGATGTACGGCCTGATCAAGGCCGGGCTGGAGGCGGGATTCGTTCCCAACGTCCACGCCATCGGCGACCGCGGTGTTGCCGAAATGCTCAACCTGTATGAGAGGTTGAAAATCGATTTGGGCACCGACCTAGAGGGTTTTCGGGTGATCCATGCCCAGGTCATAAGGCCTCAGGATTTCCCGCGTTTCCGGGCCCTCAACGTCATAGCCGAAGTCAACCCTTATCATATCTCTGATGACATGCGCTGGATGGAGGAGAGGATCGGAAGGGAAAGGTGCCGCGGCGCCTATGCCTTCCGCTCTCTGCTGGACAACGGGGCCACCTTGAGCTTCGGATCAGACTGGCCCGGGACAAGCGCCGCTTACTATCACATGCATCCCAAATACCTGATTTATGCGGCGGTCGCAAGGAAAACTCTCAAGGGGACTCCTCCGGAAGGGTGGTTTCCGGAGCAGCGGATTTCCGTCGAAGAAGCCATAAGGGCCTATACCATAAATAACGCTCGGGCTTGTTTTGAAGAGGGCCTCCGAGGCTCTCTCGAGGCCGGAAAGCTGGCCGACATCACGGTTTTCGACCGAGACCTCACCAAGATTCCTGAGGATGAGATCCTTCAGGCGGAGGTTGTCCTGACAATTGTTGACGGCCGGGTTGTCTTCGAAAGAAGGGCAGCCCGGTGATCATTGGCTTGAACAAATTCGGGAATTTCAGAATAATATGAACTAGCCGGGTGAAGCGAGAGATGGCCAAGATACTGCTCGTCGAGGATGACGCTATTCAGATCGAGTTGATTAAGAAACACCTTGAGCCCCAGGGTCATGTCGTCATCAACGCCAAAAACGGGATGGAAGGGATCAAGCTGGCCCGGGAGGGGAAGCCGGACCTCATTCTGATGGATATGATCATGCCGGGAATGCACGGCCTCGAAGCCACCATCAAGCTCAAAGAAGATCCGGCGACAATGGATATCCCGATTATGGCCCTAACCATCATGAGCTCACCCAAGTTTGTCCAGGAATGCTACCGGGCCGGGATCATCGGCTACATCAAGAAGCCTTATGACCCCAAAATCCTCCTGGACAGCATCGAGAGGATTGTGGGAAAGCCGGAGAGGAGAGTCTCCAGGATCATGATGATTGCGGGGGCGTCCCGGTTGGCGACAATGGTCGAAATGCGGCTCGTCCGGAACGGCTATCAAGTGGATAGCTTTCCCGGCGCCAAAAGCGCCCTGGGTCATATTGTCGGGGATAGGCCGGACGCGATTTTCCTGGACATTTCGCTTCCGGAAAAGCATGTGGCCATGGTCTTCGAGGAGCTCCGGAAGTCCAAGGTGACGAAAGAAATTCCGGTCATCCTTTTCTCGGCCCATGAGGGAAAAGAAGCCCTGGAATCGGCGGTGAGCCGTTGGGGAGCCAGGGACTATATCTCGACCGCTTCAGACCTCACCGATGTCCTGCGCAAGGTGAGAGAAAACCCCGGGTGATTTCCGGCGATCTCCTGTTACAACGCAACCGCACGAATTCGACCCGAAATGGCCACCGTGATCCGATAGCTTCCCGCTGAATTCGAAATCCGGATGGTCGCCAGGTTTGAGACTGTGCCGACGGGATGAAAGGTCGGGCTATTATTCGCCTCGACAGTCACGCCTTCGCAGGAGCCGCTCACTTCCGGCCGCCAGGCATTCTTGACGCTGTCAAATTCTTCGACGACATAGCCCTGGCGCTGGAAGCTCACCCGGAACGGATGGCCTTCAAAAATGGCCTTATGCCGGGCATAGTTCAGCCGCGCCTGGATCTCCCAGGCCGCTTTGTTGAGGCGCTGCTTTGGGGCGTGACCCAGGAAGGCATTCGAGGCGCCGTAAATGACCAGAGAAACCAGGGCCAACACCAGGATTGTTTCAAGGAGCGAAAAACCCCTGTCCATTCAGTATTCCTTCCACTCGGAGGCGCTGAAACGGGAGATGAATAAGACCGACTGCGCTGCGCGCGGTGCCTGGAGGGAGTCTTCCGAGCCGGTATCTGGAGACCAAGGAGTCAGGCTCAATGTGTTTCCCGATGATGAGTAGGCGGTCGTCTGGATGCTCCCCAGCAACCCGAGAGTTTTATTTTTCCCTTCAATTTTGAAGCCATCGCCTCCTGCGGTCAGCGAAGCCTGAATTTTGAGGTCCTGCGGAGCCCCTGCGGCGGCGACAATCCCACCTTCAATGGCCGCCTCGGTCCAGATGTCCCGGCCGGTGGAGAAGATGACCACTTGCGACTGCTTGCTTTTTACATAAGGTATGCCTTCTTGCCAGCTGAGTCCCTGCTGGATGAGATGTGAGGCGATGACGATTCTCCCGGAACTCACGAGCGTGAGTTTGACTCCCGGTAGGATGGAAGCGACTTCCCGGTCCGAAACGAGGCGGACCTCTCCGTTTCCTTCGATAATGCCTCCGCCGAGAGACAGAACTTCTCCACTGATGATGATGGGGCCCCGGGGAATGAGGTCGAAAGTCTCTTCCCCCTGCGGTGAGAAAAAGGACGTTTTGCTCTCCGCCGGGTTATATTTCAGGACCCATATTCCCTCGGCTAGGCGGAACGAGATGACTTGGGAGCTTCCCTCGATGGCCATGATCATTTCCAGCACATCCCCCTGCACATAGATACCGGCCAATCCCATGTCGTTCCGGATGAGGTAGACGCCCTCAGGCACCGGTTCCTGAGATTCCTCGAGACCGAGAACCGAACGGAGTTTGGCGGCGGTCATGTCCTGCGGCCGGAAGATCTCGATATCGAGGGCTTTTTCGAGAAAAGGGGTTGCGCTTTGTGGAATGAGCGGCTCATCGGCGAAATTGATTTTGGGCGGCAAAAATTGGCGCGAGGATGGAAGCAAGACGATGTTATTTTCTTCGAGGAAATTCTGGCGCTCTTCCGGGCCGAGCTCCTTATTGAGAAGAAACGGGAGCGAGGATAGAGGAATGCAACCCGCCAGAACTTCGGCTCTCGCTTCAAGGGAAGTCTTCCGCAGGAAGGATAGGCTTTTGAGCCGCCCTTCCGCCTCGATGGGAAAACTGTACAGGGCTGAGAAAAAGCCGTCCTTTTCAATGACCTTATCGAGCCGGCAGTTCGTCCGGCTCTGCCAGCGCATGCTTTCGTGGTGGGTTTTGATCTCCACGGGGAATTGCATACCCGTCGCTTCCTCGATTAGGATTTTGCCCCGACCGAGAGCGTCATCCCTTAACTCCTGGTATCTTTCCTCACAAATGATCCGCGGAGAGGTTCCACTCCTGATGGCGGCCGCGAGATGATGGAATCCTTCCTTAATCCCGTTTTCAGAGCAATAATCCAGCCGTGAGGAGTTTTTTTTGTAGCCGCTGACCTGGAGATACACCTGGGAAATGAAGATCAGCCCGAGGGCCAGGGTGCCGAAGGCCAGGAAAAGGAAGAGAGTCACGATGAAAATCGCCCCTTTCTTTTTGTTCTTATCGCGCTCAAGGGAGAATGAGCCCCAGGTTCTTGGGGAAAACCGATAGTTCATGCGCCCCCTCCATATTTTGTTTATCGGCCAGCTTGACCTTGACCAGGTTGTTTTCTTTGGCATAGGCAAATTCGAATAGTCCGGTGTTATCAAGGAGCGGTTGGGCCGGGCTGGCGTTGACCTTCCGTCTAAGGACGTCGGTTTTGATGTCGTGAAAATACGTAACCTCTTCGAGGAGGAGAAGCCGGGAGTCCGCTGCCCTGTAGCTGTTTTCAAGGGGGGACGAAAGTACGGCCGTTTTGCCTTCGAGCGAGGCGATGATGTGCCGCTCCGCCCTGACCTCATCGACTAAGCAAACCGACCGACCCGCGCTGAGCCCCGACGTTTTCTCCAGGGTGACGCGCGTCTCTCCGGAAGCGCAGTCGGCCGCGAGATTGAACTTCCCCTCCTGGCTCAAGATGACGAGAGTGCTCCCTGCGGCGACGCCCTCGATCGCCCCGGCCCGGATCGCCACGTCCAGGCCGAAGCCGGCCCGGAGGAGGTCAATCCGCAGTTTCTCAAGCGCCGCCTGGATGGCTAGGCTGTCCTCCTCGGCACACTTGAGTTTGACAAAGAGGCTCCGGGTCATCCCAAGGAACTCGGAGGCGGCCAGCACAACAAGAAGAGAAAACGCCATGACAAGAAGCATTTCAATGAGGGAAAAGCCTCCTTTTCTCATTTCTCAGAACTCCAGCTCCCGGTAGAGAAGGAGGCAGAAGACCGCCTTCTTCCGGGGTTTGTTTGGCGAAAAAAACTCCAGGACGACTTTCTTCAAGCTTTGGTTCACGTCATCGACCTGCCAGGCGATCCGATACGCTTCCGGCGATGACGGATCATTCACCAATTCCTCGTGGGCTCCCGCTCTGAGCTCGTCCGAGTCATGGGGGAGGGCTTTGAGAGTTTCCAGCCGCGATGAGGCGAGCCGCGAGGCCCGGAATTGAAAATCGGCGCTTTTTTTCGCGGCGAGAGAGAGACCGAGTAGCTGAGCCGCGCCGGTGATGAGGAACAGGATGAGCGAGGAGGAGATGAGAAGCTCGATCAGGCTGAATCCGTTCTTTTTCATTTTCATCCGTCTTGCCCGCGGCCGACTCCCTTGCCAGAGACGTGCCATGCTGATGGAGGGCCGATTTTCAGGGAGGCATGGAGCGCTCCCTGATGGATGTGTCAACGCCGATTTAAAAAGAGCGGAGCGGGGACGGCTTCCTGAGTCAACCGGGATTGACTTCCCCTGGGAGTTGACTTACCATCCCTTGATTGGTAATCTTTAGCCAAATTGGGGAAATGAGTAATGAAGTGCCCCAAGTGTCAGGCAGAAAACCCTGAGGCCCAGCGGTTCTGCGGCGAGTGCGGGACTCCGCTTGTTCGGGGACATGAACCGAATTCTCCTGAATTCGGTATCGCGTCCCCAAGCTTGCCAACGGAAACCCTTCAAGCGCCCATCCACGAGCTGACCGGCGGTTCAACCTTTGCCGGGCGCTATCAGATTATCGAGGAGTTGGGCAAAGGGGGGATGGGCCGGGTCTATAAGGTCCTGGATACCAAAATCAACGAGAAAATCGCTCTCAAGCTGATTAAGCCCGAGGTCGCGCTGGACCGGGAGACGATCGAGCGTTTTTCGAACGAGCTCAAGCTGGCCCGGAAGATCCGTCACAAGTATGTCTGCGCGATGTTTGACATCGGGGAAGCCGCAGGATCTCACTTCATCACCATGGAATATGTCCATGGCGAAGACCTGAAGAGTATGATCCGGATGTCCACCGGGCTCACCATGGGGACTGTGCTGAGCATAGGCAAACAGGTTTGCCAGGGGCTGGCCGAAGCGCACAGCTTGGGTGTTGTCCACCGCGACCTCAAGCCCCAGAACATCATGATCGACAA
>Ga0172366_10005156_pt1 | contig 10281 bp, 5 predicted proteins | sample LakKivSesite69cm_FD_114533 | JGI IMG/M metagenome (GOLD analysis project Ga0172366, IMG submission 114533) | Sediment microbial communities from Lake Kivu, Rwanda - Sediment site 69cm | ecosystem: Environmental > Aquatic > Freshwater > Lake > Sediment | place: Rwanda: Western Province, Lake Kivu...
AGACATCTTCTTTTTCTGACTGATAGTTAGAAGCAAGTTTAATTTCAAAAGCATCTACAAAATTTTCTTTTTCTTCTCTAAACCGAATTACATTGGCTTTCCCAAATTCAAACGGGGTATCCTCTTGGGTAATGATAGGGGTTGCCTCTCGGGCATATCTTACCACAGCTGGCCCGTTGACAGAAGCTATGGCATGGGTGGCTTTTTCGGTCTCTATCGCATCACAAGGAACAGTCAGATGCATATTGGGTAAATAATACATTAAAGCGATTTCCTCCAAGGCCTGATGGGTAGCCCCATCAGCTCCTACGGAGATACCAGCATGGGCATCGGCTATTTTGACATTATAGTTATTGTAACAGACCGTGGTCCTTATCTGATCCCAATTTCTCCCGGTGATGAAGACTCCGTAAGAACCGATAAAGGGGATCTTACCTTCTTTAGCCAGACCGGAGGCTACCAGAGTCATATTAGCCTCGGCAATCCCTATTTCGAAAAATCTGTTCTTTCTCTCCGGATGGGAAGCATAGAATTTATCCATCCGGATAGAAGAAGTAATATCTGCCCCTAAGGCTACGATCTTTTCATCTTTACCTAATTCTTCTATGGCCCGACCAAAACCATTACGGGTTGCCTCCATTTTGACCTGCATTAAAGAATTGGTATTCCACCAATAATTGCGAGAAAATTTAGGCAGGAAACCTTCTATCTTTTTATCTACTTTACTTTGATAATCGGTAGCTATCTTTAAAAGATTATCTACCTTTGCTTTGGTAAATTGAGGATTTTTAATATCTTCTAAGGCTTGCTCTAAGGACTCTTTCCCTGACCTACCATCCTTAGGAGCTATACCATGATAACCCACTACCTTCTCCGCAAAAGAAACCCCTTTTCCTTTTATGGTATGGGCAATAATGACGGTGGGTTGACCTTTTAGGTTTTCTGCCTGATCAAGGATGTTTAGGATTTCTTTCATATCATGGCCATCAATCTCTATAGTATGCCAGCCAAAGGCCTGCCATTTATCAATAAGAGGTTCTAATCTCATCACCTCTTCAGTAGGGCCATCAATCTGTAAATCATTTCTATCCACAATAGCGGTAAGATTATCTAATTTATAATGGGAGGCACACATGATACTCTCCCAGAGGGAACCTTCGTCAAGTTCTCCATCTCCATTGATAGAATAAATTCGATAGCCTTTTTTCTCTAATTTGGCATTAAGGGCACAGCCAACCGCTACACCCAAGCCCTGTCCTAAAGAGCCAGAAGAAAGCTCAATACCGGGTAGTTTTAATCTATTCGGGTGGCCTTCAAAACCAGACCATAATTTTCTTAGCTTTACAGTCTCCTCTAAGGTGAAATAACCGGCCTCGGCTAAGGCTACATAAAGGGCGGGAGCCTTATGACCCACTGACCAAAAAACTCTATCCCTATCTTCCCAGTTAGGGTTGGTGGGGTCATGTCTTATCTTCTTAAGGTATAAGGCAGCAGTAATATCCATAATGGATAAAGTTCCTCCGGTATGGCCGGAGCCAGCTGCCGTAATAGCTATCATATTATAAGCTCTCATCTCCCGGGCTTTTTCTATTAATTGTTCAATAGTATAATCTTTCCTAATTTTTCCGGTCTTGGAATCTATAATGGGCATTAGGTACCTCCCTTATTAATTTCTACTTTTTAATTCAAAAAACAATTTAAAATAGATATCGACGAATATATCTGGGGATATCTATATCTATTTATTGTTAGACTGTTTTAAAGAAACCCCATTTATTTTTTCATAAAATAAGGCTAATCCACCATGGTCAACCTCAGAATGACCTTCAGCCAATAAAGACTGCATCATTTCCATCACTTGAGCAGTTAAGGGCATAGCTGTATGCAAAGCCTGGCTGGTTTGTAATACATTGGTTAAGTCTTTGACATGGAGTTTCATCCGGAAGCCGGGATCATAATTTCCCTTAAACATCCTGGGGGCTTTGTCATTCAGACATTGGCTTCCAGCTAAACCATTTTTGATGGCGGCAAAGATTTGCTGGGGATCTACACCAGCTTTCTTCCCTAAAGTAAGGGCTTCAGCTACTACCGCAATATTAACTGCTACAATTACCTGATTTACCAATTTAGTCGTTTCACCAGCCCCAATATCACCGACTAAAACTGGTTTCCCCATTATTTCCAAAATTGGTCTGCATTTCTGAAATATCTCCTGCTTGCCCCCTACCATGATAGCAAGGGTACCTGACTGGGCTTTTTCCTGACCACCACTTACCGGGGCATCTAACATCTCAACTCCTTTTTGGGCTAATTTTTGGGCTACAGACTGAGACGTTAGAGGAGCGATAGAACTCATGTCAATCAATATCTGTCCCTGATGAACCCCTTCGATGACTCCTTTTTTACCTAAGACTACTTTTTCAACATCAGGCGAATTAGGTAACATGGTAATAATAATCTCACTGTTTTCTGCCACGTGGGCACAGGATTCTCCTTTTTCTGCTCCATCCTGTTCAACTTCTTCCAGAGCTTTCTGATTAATATCATAGGCAATGACAGGGTAACCGGCTTTTAATAGATTTTTGGCCATCGGTTTCCCCATGATGCCAACTCCAATAAATCCAATTCTTTTCATCTTTAAAACTCCTTTTTCCTACTAAATTTATAAATATTTTTTATTTACAATATGCTTATTTTCTTTATTTAAAGTTTGATGCAGAGTGATGTATTAAAAGACCAAACATTACTTTTCAAAGTTGGAAAACCATATTACTCCATTCATCTTCTTAAACTCTTGCCCACGCCTCCCTTAACACCCGTTTGGCATTGGCAATAACCACTTCTGAGGATTCATCAGCCAGTGGCTTTACCTCAAAGCTTACGATAGGTGGATTCTGATAATTTAGGAAGCCGATATCCATTAATACTTTAAGAAATGTTACCAGCTCTTTTACATCATTTTCCCCTCCCTCAATACCAAATCTGGGATGCTGATCTCCATAAGCCGGATGTTTTTTATCCCTTAAGACACAATTGCCAATGTGGGCATGGACAAGGTAATCTTTAATGGGCATAATGGCCTGAGCGGGAGTCTCATCTAAAAGGGGAAGATGTGATAAATCAACCATTAAACCAAAGTTGTCAAATTCTTTCCTTACCTCATCTGCCACTATTCTTGCCTCATTCGCTGGCCCAATTAAGCACTTCTTATCAATTTTCCTGTCAAAAATCTCCAGAGTTATAACTAAGTTTCCCCGGGATTTAGCATAATCGCATATTTCTTTAATGGAGGAAACTAATAATTTACGAGCTTGTTCTCGTCCCTCTTCTCCTGGGTCCTCACCACTTAGAAAGGCAAGACTTTTTGCTCCTATCTCATAAGCCTCGTCAATTCCAGCTTTAACTTCTCTAACTGCCTTCTTTCTTTCTTCTTCATCAAAGGAGTTGAGATTTAAGTTATTAATCAATAATCGTGGCTGAGCACCATAAGCAACAGTTAAATGGCTCATCTCTAATAGTTTTTTTGCTTTCTCTCTTACTTTTGCATCTTTGATCCAGGAAACCTCCCCTGCAGTAAAGAAATCATCCTCAGCTATTTTCTGTAGCGTCTCAAGAATTGGCCCATCACCTCTCATCACTTGAGGATAAGCCACGAAGTGAATTAATCCTACTTTCATAAATTTATACATCGACTCTTGCATATTAGCCTCCATTACTCATTAAGTAAATCTCTTTCTACGCCGGCTAAATGATCGTACATTCTATTGCGGGCTCTTTTGCTATCTTTGTTTTTAATAGCGTTAAGAATCTCATTATGCTCTTCAAAATACTTCTGAGGACGACCAGGGATGCTCCAGCTTTTCTCCTTCAGGTTTATCCAGAGCTTTTCCTTTAATAGGTCAGCCAAGTAAATCATCATTGAAAAAAGGAGGCTATTATGAGCTGCCCTAGCTACATTAATGTGAAATTCTCTATCAAATTCCATTATCTCAGGGATGTTCGTCACAGCGCTTTTCATTTTGTCTAAGGACTCTTGAATAGCAGCTATCTCTTCCTCGGTAGCCTTTTTAGCGGTAAGACCGACAATCTCGGTTTCCACTACCTTTCTTGCCTCCAAGAGCTCAAAAGGGCTCTCCTCTTCCTCAAGCTCTCTAAATTTTTGCTCATACAAAGGGAAGTTAAGATTATCCTTTATGAAATTACCTTTACCTCCTCTGCTCTCTGTTATTCCTAAAATTTCTAGAGCGCTCAGCGCTTCTCTTACCGAAGGACGAGAGGTTCCAAACTCTTCTGCTAGAACTTGTTCTGGAGGAAGTTTATCACCTGGTTTTAATCTACCCTCTTTTATTAAATCTCGAACTTGTTCAACTATTTTCATATAAACTTTTTTAGTTTTAACTTTGTTAAACACTGAGAGGCTCCTTTTTATAAATTATTTGTACTATTATTAATATTATCAGACAAGTTATATAATATTATATCACAAAATAATATTATGTCAAATTTTTTATTTTAAATTTAGAAATTGAATCTAATTCTAAATATAATTCTTATGGAGGACATTTAAATTCTGCAGTGATTAGTGGCACCGGTAAAATTGTAATCGAAGAGATTGAGAATATAATAGAAAGAGAATTTAATGAAGAAGTAGGGTTAAACCTTTTATTTCCAGAAAAAAAATTAAGATTAAAGAGAGAGTAGGATAACTGCGCTCACCATTACTCATTATATATTCAAGATTGGTAGCACGTCTGCTATAACCTCTAAGACCATTTTCCCCACCTTCAGATTTTAATACGGATTTGATAAATCAAATCCCGACGTTTTTTTGTTTGGAGAGACGCCTGTCCTATAGTATTTGGGTTAATTTTTTAATACGTTTTATACCAGTTCTATTAAATAGGAATTTTTCGAGATGATATTACCTTTCTTGTTTTTCAAATTTATTTTAATAGTATAAATCCCCTTTTCTTTTAAATTTAAATTAATAAGTCCTTCTGATAGGGGAGGATTAGAGAAATGTTTCACGCTATCGGCGGGTATGGAACCTATCTCTATCCTCCTCTCCGTTACTATCTTTTTATCTATAAACCAGCTTATTTCAGCATAGGTATTTTCATATTTATCCAGTGTATCATTTACTACCCAGATTTTAGAAATTCCTATATTTCTCAATGCATCCAGACTCATCTTTTCTCTGTCCATATCCATCCCAATTAATATCGGATGGTAGACTGTTTTTAAGGTATAATATCCCTTCTTTGGTCTACGAAGATAATCTACCACACTCCAGGTTATAGCATTCCAATTATCTACGAACATAAATTGAAATATTCCGGTTACTTTAGAATATTTATTCTTGCGATAATTTTCTATGGCATATTTTAACAATTTTGCTTGATAGTCCTGACTATTTTCAATAAACTCTTCGATAGAATTACCCTTGTCTATCTTAGCCACGTTAAAGGTAGGATCATATTGAAAATCATGATAAGCCCATACCGACCACTTAGGAGGCCATAGTTCATCATCTTTCATCATTTCCCTCATCGTCTCCACATTTGGGAGTGCCTGAGCCCCAAATTCACTAATAAATGGCGCGCCTGGAACAGAATGAAATTCGAAGTAATTGGTTTGGTACCATCCCGGATAGGGATGATAGGCAAAATCAGAGGCTATATCGATATATCTGGTGGAATCCTTTGCCTTTGCAGTTAAGTATAATAGGGGGTCAAGAGTGTGTCGGTTGGTGCTCGGTTCGTTATGACAGCACCAGACACAGATGCTGGGATGATTGTAAAACTGATCTATCATCTCCTCGACCTGACTAACGGCATTCTGAGCAAATTCGTCAGTCTCCTCATAGCTCCATTGAAGAGGGAAATCTTGCCATACCAATATTCCCGCCTCATCACAGGCATCATAGAATTCCTGACGATTAATATGAGCATGAACTCTTACCGCATTTACATTAGCTTCTTTTAACATCTTTATATCCCGAGAAATCATTTCGCTGTTGTATTCGCTTAGCCATTGGGTAGGGATGATATTTGTGCCTCGGGGAAAGAACCGCTCATTATTTAGATACCAATTCCATTTATCATCAATTTTTATTTCTCTTATACCAAATCTTACTGAATCTTCATCCAATCTTTCTTTTATTGAATTCAAAATCTTACATCTCAAATTATACAAATATGGTTTCCCTCTATCCCAGGTGGTCCACAATTTTGGTTTATTTATTGTCTTTACTAAATGAATATGATATTTACCCAAGGATAAAAAAATCTTTTTACAGATTTCAAAATTTTCTTTAAACCCAATTCCCGATATTTCTAACTTGATTTCTATTTCCTGCGGGAAATCATTATTGTCCAGAGGTATATCTATATCTAAGCGTGCCCAGCCATCTTGTGGAAGCAACGAAGATACTTTAATGATCTTGTCTATATGTATTTTGCTCTTCTCCCTGATTAGAACATCATTCCATATACCACCAGTATTTCTATCCTGCCCATATTCAGGGTCCCAACTACCAGGACGGGTATCATGATGGTTAAATATCCCTTTTATCAGATGTTTCTTATCAGGCCAAATATCAATAGGTTCATCAGGTGAATCTACTTCAACTTCAAGAAGGTTCTCACCATCCTTTAACATTTCAGTTATCAAAAAAGAGAATTCCTGAAAGTATCCTTCGTGTTTTCCGATTAACTTTCCATTTAGTTTAACTTTGTAAAAGTAATCCACTCCTTTAAAGACCAGATAATAGTCTTTTTCTTTCTGAAGCGAAATTTCAAATGCCTTTTGATAATATACCTTACCGCTATAGTTCAATCTCTGTAGATACCAATTGGAAGGAACTTGAATATCCCGATATTCTTCTTGCTCATTTAAACGATATTTCCATATTCCGTTAAGAGACAATGTTTCTGAAGTTAAAGACATAAACAAAACACCTCTTTAAATCTTTATTAATTAGTTGCTACCTAAGATTATAGTAACTTCCACTTCTTTATCTTTCTTATCATAAGGGACCAGATTTCCTTTTATCAACTTCCCATTTATTAGTAAACGCTTAACTCCCTTGCTAACACCATCAGGATTTTTCACTGTGATATAATATTTTACTCCACGGAAGAGACGAATAACCTTGTACCTCTTCCAATTTTTGGGGATACAAGGGTCAATCAATAAACCTTGATAATCGGGTTTAATTCCTAAAACAGCCTGGGTAATAGTTATAAAACTCCAGGCTGCTGTACCAGTAAGCCAGGAGTTTTTAGCTTCACCATAAGTAGGGGCATCTCGACCAGCAATCATCTGAGCGTAAGAATAAGGCTCGCAACGATAGGTTTCTATAATCTCTTCCTTAGTACTAGGACAGATACGCAGGTAATATTCAAAAGCTTTGTCACCATTTCCTAGAATAGTCTCTGCTATAGAAATCCAGGGATTACTATGGCAAAATATCCCCGCATTTTCTTTGTATCCTGGTGGATAGGAAGAAATCTCTCCTAAGTTCGAATAATAGCGGGAATATGCAGGTTGGTGTAAAATAATTCCATAAGGTGTATTAAGATACTTTTCTACCGCTTTTAAAGCCTTTTTAGCCCGACCATCTTCTAAGCCAACACCTCCCATAATACACCAGCCCTGGGATTCAACAAATATCTTTCCTTCTTCGCATTCCTTAGACCCTACTTTATTCCTATAATGGTCATAAGCTCGCAAAAACCATTCTCCATCCCAACCATGTTCTTCAACCGCCTTCTTGACAAGTTTGTAACCCTTTTTGAGTTCATTAATTTTTTCTTCAATTCCAATCTGATGTAGGAGTAATATTAATTCACGAAAAACATAGAGAAACAAACCAGCAATCATTACTGACTCCGCTACTCCTCCGTCCACATCCCCAACCAGTTGAAAACTTTCTCCCGGCACTTTAGAAAAACAATTCAGATTCAAACAATCATTCCAGTCGGCGTGACCTATAAGAGGAAGATTGTGAGGCCCTAAGTTCTTAAGAGTATGCTCTATGGAGAGGTAAAGATGCTCAAGAAGAGTAGCTTTGCTTTCAGGCATATCTGCATAGTCAACTTCCTCATCCAGAATGGAAAAATCTCCAGTTTCTTTAATATAAGTACAAGTAGAAACAATAAGCCATAATGGATCGTCATTAAATCCTCTGCCTATACCCTCATTCCCCTCCTTAGTCAGCGGCTGATACTGATGATAGCAACTCCCATTAGAGAGTTGAACAGCAGTAAGTTCTAGAATTCTCTCCCTTGCTCTTTCTGGAAACATATGCACGAAACCGAGTAAATCCTGATTGGAATCCCGAAAGCCTATTCCACGGCCAATACCCGATTCGTATAAGGAAGCAGAATGAGACATGTTAAAAGTTACCATACACTGGTACGGATTCCAGATATTGACCATACGGGAAACATGTTTATTATCTATCTCTACCTTATATCGACCAAGCAGTTTAGCCCAATATACTTTTAATTCATTAAATGCTTCATCCACTACTTGGGTAGTTCTATAATCCTTCAACTTAGCCCATAATGATTCTTTATTGATAACACCAGGACCTGAAAACTTTTTATCTTCTTTATTCTCCATATATCCTAATATAAAATGGAGTATTCTATTCTGCCCCGGTTTGAGGGCAATATTGAGTTGATGGGCCCCAACTGGAGCCCAACCATTTGCCAGAGAATTAGTGCATTTTCCTTCAATAACTGCTTTAGGATTTTCAAACCCATTATGAACGCCAATAAAATCATCGCGGTTAGTATCGAATCCGTCTATTTTTTGACTACAGGTAAAGTAGGCATAATGATTCCGCCTTTCTCGATATTCAGTTTTGTGAAAGATAGTATCATTTTCTACTTCTACCTCACCAGTGCTAAAATTTCGTTGGAAATTAGTCATATCATCCATAGCATCCCAAAGGCAAAATTCAATAAATGAGAAAAGAGTTAGTGCCTTTTCCTGATCTGTATAATTAATTAATCTCACCTTCCATATCTCCATATTTTCTCCAAGGGGCACAAAGTAAGTGACCTCAGCCTCCACACCATTTTTACATCCCTTAATCAATGAATAGCCCAAACCATGGCGACAGGAGTATCTATCTAATAGAGTGCAAGTCGGCTTCCACCCAGGATTCCAGATTGTGTCACCATCTTTAATATATAAATAGCGACCACCTGTATCCATAGGAACATTATTATAACGATAGCGAGTTATCCGACGTAGCCTGGCATCTAAATAGAAGCTGTAACCTCCAGCTGTATTGGAGATAATCCCAAAGTATTTCTTGAATCCTAAGTAGTTTATCCAGGGTAGGGGTGTGTCGGGTCGCGTAATAACGTACTCCCTATTTGCATCATCAAAATGTCCATATGGGTTCATTATTGCATCCTACATTAAAAAATATTCTTGGTACTATCCTTTTGTCGCTCCAGCTACCAAGCCACTAACAAGTTGCCTCTGCAGTACTGTGAAAAATATTAGAACAGGAAGGCTTACTAATATACAGGCAGCCATCATTCCGCCCCAACGGGCCTCTTGAGCAGTAATATACCTTAGGATACCGATGGCTACTGTCGTTGTCTCATTTCCGGTAAGCACAGAGGCAAATAACACCTCATTCCAAGCCATAATAAACCCATATATACCAACTGCAGCAATTCCCGGCTTAGCTAAAGGAATGATAATTCTAAAAAGAGCCCCTACTTTGGTACATCCGTCAATCTGAGCTTGTTCATCTATTTCTCTGGGAATAGTATTAAAATAACCTCTCAGCATCCATATGGAGAAAGGAAGGGCAAAAGAAGTGTAGGTAAAGATCATCCCCCAATAGGTATTTCTCATTGGAAGACCTATATTTTTCCTTATCCAGATAAACATTACAAAATAGGGAATAAGAAAAAGAATTCCGGGAAACATCTGAGTAGACAATACTGATACACTATAGGTAGTTCTCCCTAGAAAAGAAAAACGAGAGATAGAATAAGCAGCTAAAATGGCAATAATAACAGAAAAAAACATAGTTCCCAGGCTTATTATTATGCTGTTTTTAAAATAATCTAATATTTTAACTTCTTTATTTACAGTCCTATAGTTATCCAAGGTAAACTTATGAGGTATCCAACTAGGTTCCTTTCCCGGTATTTTACTATCTGAAGCCTGAATCTCTAATCTTGTTTTAAATGAACCAGAAAGCATCCAAATAAAAGGTATCAGTACTGATATCAAAATAATGATTAT
>Ga0172366_10005157_pt1 | contig 10280 bp, 7 predicted proteins | sample LakKivSesite69cm_FD_114533 | JGI IMG/M metagenome (GOLD analysis project Ga0172366, IMG submission 114533) | Sediment microbial communities from Lake Kivu, Rwanda - Sediment site 69cm | ecosystem: Environmental > Aquatic > Freshwater > Lake > Sediment | place: Rwanda: Western Province, Lake Kivu...
AAATGGCGGCGTTTGAGTCCAGCTCCACTCGCGTGGAATCTTCTCTTGCGGGTCGAGGGCCGCAGGTCCTCGCGGGGCGCGGGGCGGAGCCCCGCTTGGTTGCGGCCGAAGGTCCGCGCTAGTATAATTAAGGGCACATCGTCCGCCGACCGCACACGATTTGGCGTTGTCCCCATTGGACCAGCCTCAGGTGAGATATGCTTGTGTTTTCTATTTGAAACCACCCTACTGGCAGCTCGCCGCTGAGACTCAAAGGAGGCACATTGTGTCAAGGAAGCGACGTATGGGCTCTGTCGGTCTGCGGGCGGTCTTGCTTGGTCCCGCCCTCGGGGTGGTTCTGGGGAGCGTAGGATGTGCGGGCGCCGGGAACGCCCGCGTCGGGGAGCCCGACAAGCCTGACGCGAGGCCTGCTGCCGACGTACCGCTGGCCCTCGACCTGGTGCTGGCGGGCACGGTTCGGTTCCCGGATGCGGGTGAGCCCAGCGAGGCCGCTCCACAGCCGGTGAACATCGAAAGGATGCGTATCGAGCCCGCAGATTCGACCATCACGATCGAGCGCGGGCAGGGCGCCACCGTCGACTTCCGCACCTTCGCCGTCATGAGGGGCTTCTCGCAAGAAGTGGAGATCACCTCGCGCTCGGTCTTCTACGTTCCTGACAACTACCTCGCGGGGACCTTCCCGACCGACGGCTCGCCAACCCTCACCCTGCGCGTGCCGACCGCTGATAGCGATCCTCCGCAACGGGGCGGCAAGCTGACCATCGAGGCTCAGGCCTCGAACACCGACGATCCCATCACCACGGTGACCACGACCTTGACCGTGAAGATCGTGGACGTGGTCGTGGCCGCGGCCGGAACCCCGGCGGCTACGCCGGCCATCCCCGCGGATCCAAGCTCGACCTTCGGCAGCACGGAGAATCCCGCCCTGGCTCCGACCTTGGTCTATCCCAACGACCTCGTGCTTCTGCCCCCCAATCTTGGCGGGCTGGAGATCCACTTCTTGCCGGGTGCGACGGCAAACGAGCTCTACGAGATCTCCTTGCAGAGCGCATTTTCGGATCTGCGCTACTACACCCGTTGTGCCGCCGACGCCACCCAGTTCGTGGCGGGTAGCTGTTTCGTGCAGCTCGGCCCGGATTCGTTCGGCACCCTCGCCGACAGCAACCGGGGCACCGGCCCGGTCAAGCTCAGCTTGCGCGGCACGAGCGGCGGTGGAAGCTTCGGGCAGAGCAAGGCGGCATCCATCCAGTTCGCCGCCGACCGGGTGGACGGCGCGGTCTACTACTGGACCACGTCGTCGCCCCCGCGCATCATGCGCTTCGATTTCGGCTCGCAGAGCGGCCTCGCCCCGGTGCTCCAGCCCAAGGAATTGCCGGCCGACTACGGCCAGCCCGGCGGTAACACTCGGTGCGTGGGGTGCCACAGCCTCTCGCGCGACGGCAAGAAGATGGTCGCCGCGTCGGGCGGCTCGCCCGAATCCTTCCTTGTCTACCTCAACGATCTCTCGAAGCCTCACACCGCCACCTCCGACTGGTTGACCGTGGACGGCCGCAACAACGGAACCGCCGCCCAGAACCGCGTGCTCACCACCTCGTTCAGCCCCGACGGCAGCGAGTTCGTCGCGGTGGCGCCGCAAAACGACAATCTGGCACCCCCCAAGTCGATCATCTTCCACGACGGCGAGACCGGCTTGCGCAAGACCGGGACCGAAGGATCCCTCACGTTTGCACGTACCCCCACCTTCCCCGATTGGTCTCCCGACGGGAACTCGATCGCGGTGACGCTCATCTACGGTTGGAACAGCACCACCATCGAATTCCAGGAAGGCGGCATCGTCGTCGTGACCAAAGGCGCGACCGGATGGGACTTGCCGCCCATCGAGGTGGTGCCGAACGTCAAGGGGAAGAGCCGCTACAACGCCACCTTCGCCCCCAACTCCTCATTCCTCATCTACAGCGAATCGATTCGCGAGGCGGGTGATGGTGACGCCGCTGTCAACGGCTACTCGGATCCCTCTGCCAAGAGCTGGGCGGTCGTGCCCGAGGCCGGGGCCCAGCTCGTGGCGCTCGACAACGCCAACGCGCCAGGCGTGGCGGACGGTCTCACCCTGGCCGACGGGCGTGCCGCGGGGCTGCAGGCGCTCTTGGCCAAGGGTCAGTTGATGAACACCTTTGCCCGCTTCGCCCCCTTCGCGAACCGGTATCAGGGGCACAGGCTCTTCTGGTTCACGGTGGGGTCGCAGCGCCGCGCCGGCCTGCGCCGCTACTACCCCAACCGGAGCGCGGTGAACGATCCCGACACCCAGGTGCTGCTGTGGATGTTCGCGATCGATGCGGACAAGGTCCTCGCCGGCGAGGACGGCAGCTTTCCCGGTTTCTTCCTACCCTTCCAGGACATGAAGACGTCGAACCACATGGCCTCCTGGACCGAACAATACGTGTCGGACGAACCGCCTTCGCGGCCGGTTCCGACGCCGCCTCCGCCGGCTCCGCCCCCGCCCCCGCCGCCGGTGCCCATCTTGTAGCGCAACGCCGGTTTCGGCCCCGCGTTTTCAGGATGTTCACCACAGCGCGGGTTTCGCCCGCAAGCGAAGAGGGCCAAAGCCCGCGCTATGAGGGGACGAGTTCCCGTATCCAGATCGGAACCCTCTCTTTCCCTGTGCTCTCCGATGGCTCTGCGCTTTCTGGGGCGAACATCCTGGAGAGGACTGAAGTTGCGAACGGTTCACTGCCTTAGGACCCGCTCGAAGATATCTGTGCGAATTTGGACGGCCGATCCATCCCGGCTGGCTTCGTTGCTCGTCATCGCAATACGTCGAGTATTCCTCCTCCTGTGCGCCTCGCCAGCCGACCTGTGAGTCCGGCGGGCGGAGCCCGCTGGACTCACGTGCCTCGACCGCCCAAATTCACACATCTATCTTCTCGCGGGTCCTTAGCTGGTAGGCTCAGGCGGGTGAGTCATCGCAAGCGCATCTTGGTCACCGGCGCCGCTGGGGACGGCGGAATCGGCGTGATACGCGAGTTGGCGGCTGCCGGCCACGAGGTTGCGGGCGCGGACACGACGCGGTTGCCGTTCGGGCTCCGCTCGCGCTACCTCAAGAGCGTGCACCGGCTGCCCTTGCCCACAGATTGCCGTTTCGACGAGAGCCTGGTGGCGCTGGTTCGCGTCGTGCAGCCGGATGTCTTTCTCCCCCTTGGCTCGCACTGCGTCCGAGCGGCCGGCCGCCAGGTGGCCGAGCTCAGCCGTCACACCGCCCTCGTCGTCCCCACCCAAGACGCGTTCTTGGCGGCATTCGATCACGCGGTTTGCGCGGCCGAATGTGCGGAGCTTCAGATCCCCTGCCCGGCTGTCTACACGCCGGAGGAGGCTCTGGCGCGCCTGTCGGACGGCGGCAGGGCAGAATCCGTGGTGGTGAAGCCACGCACGGACAAGGGCGAAGCCCGGGGCGTGAGCTATGTCCGTGGGCCCGATGCCCTACGACGAAGCCTCGCGGATTGCACCGCCCGGTTCGGCGGCGCCATCGTGCAAGAGTACATCCCGGGCGACACGTCCGCCATGCGCACGGTCGTTCTTCTCTTCGACAAGGAAAGCCGCCTGCTCGCGGCGTTCACCACCTGCAAGCTCCGCCAATGGCCGCCCACCGGCGGCGTCACCGCCCTGAGCATAAGCACCGCCGAAGCCCCCCTGGTGGAATCGGTGCTGCCCTTCTTTCATAGATGGCGCTGGCGCGGCTTCGCCGAGGTGGAATTGAAGGTCGACAGAAGGGACGGAGTCGCCAAGGTCATCGAGATCAATCCCAGGAACCCCGGCTACCTGCGGTTCCCCATCGTTTGCGGCTTGCCCCTCGGGCGTCTGGCGGTGGCAGCGGCGACGGGAGAGGCAGGCGCCGCACTGCCATTTCCCTCGTATGCGGTCGGAAGAAGATTCGCCAACCTGGAGCTCGTTGTTCGCTCGGTCGCTGCCGAGATTCGTACCTCTTCGTCGAAAACCGGTGTGGTGCGAGGGGCGCTTGCCGATTTGAAGGGGACAGGCGGCTTTCTTGCCGGCTTCCTCGTCGATCCGGCGCCGCCCTTGGGCAGGGTGCTGCTGGCGGCGGGCCGGGGGCTTCGGGGCCGAGGTTCGGTGTCAGGCCCTTAAGGCAAGCCGTCCACGCGTGCTAGTTGATCTTGCGCAAGACGACGAGCACGCGCAAGGTGAGCCCGATGGCCTCGGTGATGTCCTTAGCCTCACGCAGCTTCTTGGCCGAAGCCTTGGCCGGCGAACGCGACAAGGCGCTGTCGCCCTTGATGGGCATTCCCGGGTACCACAGTCCGTCCTTGGCCTGGCGCGAACGCAGGTAGGCCTCGGCCGTGCGAACCCCGGAGTTCTCCTTGCCGAGGCCGATGCTGGTGATTCCATCCAAGGCATCGAGCACGTCGGTCCAGTAGCGCGGCTCGCTCAGGATCTCCCAGTACGAGGGCGCCTTGCGATCCTCGTAGCGGTCGGGTTGCAGGAAACGCGTGGCCAGAAGCTCCGCGGCCCGGCGCGCCTCGCGCGAGTTCCGTTGCTCCTTCGATGAGGCGAAGGCGCGCAACACCATGCCCGTGACCAGGTGGCTCGACGGCCGCGCCGCGGAGTTGGTGCGCACGCCCCGCCAGGCCCAGCCGCCGTCGTCTTGGCGGAGCGAAAGCAAGAAGCGAAAGCCCTTCTCGATCCGCGGGTCGTTCTCGAACCCGGCCCGACATAGGGCCGAGAGGGCCCAACCCTGGAAGTGCACCGCCACCATCTTGCCGCGGCCCTTGGCGCTGTCCGCGAGGGTCAGGTCGGCGATGCCGCCGTCGCTCGCCTGGGAGGCGAGGATGAACTCTGCGATCTTCTGCAGCTGATCGGCCACCGGGCCTTGTGCCTCCGTGCGCAGGCCGAGGTCGGCCAGCCGGTCGAGGCTGCGCAAGGTCGCCAGGCAGCGCGAGAACTTGGGCCCGCCCAGGTCCCTGTCGCTGGCCCGCGGGACGAAGCTGCCGTCTTTCTCCACCTTGCGCAGAATGGCCTTGACTTCCGGATACTGGGCGATCTCTTCCGCTCCCGGAGCCTCGCTGTCATCGATGAGGTCGCGCCGCACGCGCGCCAGCACGCTCGGCGACCCCTCGCGCAGAAGACGCGGGATGGGATCGCTGGCCAAACGTGCGCGCCAGCCGGACAGCGCCCTGGGTGGTGGTTGCGCGGGTGGCGGGGAGGGTGCAAACGGGTGATTCATGTCTGCAGGCACGGTAGGGGCATTATATAGATTCAAAGGCCTTGCGTCCGGAGTTCTTGGTCCGGCCGCTCGCTCGGCTGGATCCGGCAAGACGCGAAGCTTCGAACGCCGGTCGGCAGGCGCGGCGCGTCCTAGGAGAAGCGCGGGGTTGGCAAGTTGGCCTGGAAAGGCTGCCGCAGGAAGGGTACAACTGTGTCTGGCTACTCCTGGCGAGCCGCGGGGCCAAATGATGGACGACAGGGAAAGACCGTCAAAAAGGGACGCCTTCATCGCACTCCTGCGAGCAGGATGGGCTTCACTCCACCTCGACGCTCGCGCCTCTGGTGTGGTGGTGCCGGCGCCGTTTGCGTCGCAGGCCCACCTGGTCCTGCAGTACGGGCGGAACATGCCCATTCCCATCACGGATCTCGAGGTCACCGAGGCGGGGGTTAGCGCGACCCTTTCGTTCTCGCGGGTTCCCCACCGCACCTACGTTCCGTGGTCCGCGGTCTATGCCGTGACGTGCACCGACGGTTGCGGCGTGCTCTACCACCAGGACATCCCCGAGGACGTCGCCCTGGCCACGCCGACCGAGGTTGGCCCGGTCGAGCTTTCCGCGCTGCGGCGGCGGGTGCGCAAGCAGACGGGCTATGCCGTTCCGGAGGAGGTGCCCTGGTTGCGGGCGGTGCCGGCAGAAGAGGAGCTGGAGGCAGAGGGCCTCGGTATCCACCTTCATTCGCGACGGCGGCGGCCGCAGTTGCGCGTCGTGAAGTAGTGGGCCGGTTCAGTTCCTGCAATACTAGCCCTTGACGTAGGGCCGGTGGGGTACAAGGATTGCCGTCCCCATGGTTCACGCCGACGCCTTTGTTGCCGATCTGGAGTTCAAGAACCAGGAGTCCTTCCGAAGGCTCGGGGCTTCTGGGTACCTGCCCGCCTTGGCCGGCGAAGGGGCGAGCGTCGCCGACATGCTGCGTTTCGAATCGAGGTTCGCCATCGAGTCCATCGAGGCGGCCGCGATCTGGATCGCGGATAGCGAATCCCTGGAGATGAAGATCTTGCTCGGCACCCAGTGCGGCGTGCACGCGCTCCACTACCAGAAGCTGCAAGACAGGCTCGCCGCCCTGGGGCTTGCCCCTGGGTCGTACGACCCGCGCCAGGGCGGCTACTCCAAGCTCTTTGCCTTCCTTCGTTCCCTGCAGACCAGCGAAGAGCGCGTGGCGGCTGGGCTCTTCACCCTGGGCGGGGCGGCCGTGGCCCGACTCGACAGCCTTGCCGCCTACTGCCAGGCAAGAAGTGACGGCGATTCCCGGGACCTGATCAGCCACGGGCTCATCCCGGACGAGCAGAAGCGCACGGACGAGGGACGCGAGCGGCTCATCCTGTTCGCCACGACCGAAGAGAGCCAGGCGCGGGTGCGCCGGGCCATCTACCGGGCGGTCGAGCTCTTGGGCGAAGCCTACGAGCCCGCAGCAATCCGGCGCAGCACGGGACGCGCATCGCGCAAGTAGAGCCTGGCGCACCGGACGGGTTGACAGACCGAGCGAATCAAGCACTTGCGAGCGGCCCGGTCCGAACCTCCATCGGTAGGGCTAGCCTTCTACGTCCACGACCACGACCGTGATGTTGTCCCGCCCGCCGCGGTCGTTGGCCAGCTCGATCAGGCGATGGGTGACGGCTTCCCGCTCGCCCACCATGAGCTCGTCGATCTCGCTGTCGACCAGGTAGCCGTGCAGCCCATCGGAACAAAGCATGAAACGGTCGCCGGGCCGCGTCTCCAGGTCGATGGTGTCCACCTCGACGTAGTCCTGATGCCCGACCGCGCGGGTGATGACGTTCCTGCCCGGCGCATTAGCGGCTTCCTCGGGCGTGATGAGGCCGAGCTTGAGCCTGAAATTGACCAAGGTGTGATCCTCGGTGAGCTGAACCGTCTTGCCGTCGCGGCTAAGGTACACCCGGCTGTCGCCAACTTGGGCGATATAAGCCATATTGGCGCTAACAAGCAGGGACGACAGGGTGCTCGACATGCCTCTCTGCTGCGGGTCGAGCTGGCCCATGCCGAAGACCATGTAGCACGCGGATTGGACCGCGTTTTCGAGGAGCCGGCGCACCAGGCCGCTGTTCTCCGGGGTGGGGTTTGCCTTGTGGGCATCGAGGGTCTTGCGCCAGCGCTTGACCCAGGAATACACCAGATCCACCGATTCCGCGCTCGCCACCTCGCCCTTGGCATTGCCGCCGACACCGTCTGCCACCACGTAGAGGCTCAGCTCGTCATCGTAGAGTAGGCTGTCCTCATTGTGCGGCCGGCGGCGCCCTATATCCGACTTCCCGTACGACAGAGTTCGCATGCGATACGATTCATGGTACTACGAATTCCCGGGCACTCAACCCCGGAGGCGAGGTTCACTTGGTCGGACAACCTGCTAGCATGAGGAGCTAATGCCAGTCGAGGGAAAGGAAACCGTGTTTCCCTCGCAGTTCGGGCGCTATACGTTAGTCCAGCGCCTGGCGACCGGGGGTATGGCCGAGGTCTTCAAGGCCAAGATTGTCTCGGCGCATGGTTTCGAGAAGCTGCTCGTCATCAAGCGCATCCTGCCCAACCTTGCGGCTGACAAGACCTTCGTCTCCATGTTCATCGACGAGGCCAAGCTGACGGCCCAGCTCATCCACCCGAAGATCGTGCAGGTCACCGACTTCGGCGAGGTCGGAGGCCAGTACTTCATCGCCCTCGAATTCGTCGACGGTTTCGACGGGCTGGCCCTCTTGCGCTCCGCGGCGCAGAAGCGGGTGCGCCTGCCGGTTCCCATCTGCATGTTCGTGGCCGCCGAGGTTCTCGACGCCCTCGACTACGCGCACAACGCCAAGGACGCCGACGGCAAGCCCATGCACCTCGTTCACCGCGACATCTCGCCGTCCAACGTCTTCATCGCCCGCCGCGGAGACATCAAGCTCGGCGATTTCGGCATCGCCCGCGCAAAAGAACGCGAGTCGAAGACGCAGGCCGGGACGCTCAAGGGCAAGTATGGCTACATGTCGCCCGAGCAGGTGACGGGCGGGGACCTGGACGGACGCAGCGACATCTTTGCGGTGGGCATCGTCCTGGCCGAGATGCTCATGGGCAAGCGGCTCTTCACCGCGCCCAACGATCTCGACGTGCTGCTCATGGTGCGCGACGGGCGCCTCGAACGCTGGGAGAAGTACGGTCGGGATATTCCCGATCCGCTCGACGCCATCGTACGCAAGGCCTTGGCCCGAAACCTCGCCGACCGTTTCCAGACCGCGGTCGAGTTCCGCGACGCGCTCGAGGACCTGCAGTTCAAGTTCGGGGTGCGCGTGGGTCCCGCGGACGTCGGTGTGCTTGCCGCCGACCTGTTCGACACCAGCCCGGAGGCGGTCGAGCGGATCATAGAACACGGCCGCAAGTGGCAGATCCGTTTGCCCGAGGAGGCGGGCACGGGGTCTCCCACGGCGGTGGTGTCGCGCAAACGCAAGCCGACCGGCGAGCACGACCCGCGCCCACCAAGCCGGGACGTTACTCCGAATCCGGTGGCCACCACGGTGGGCGCCGCGCTCGACGATGCCCTGGCCGGGTCGGTCGCACTGGTGGGCCTGGATCAATACGAAACGCCGGCGCCGCTCTCGGGGCCGGGCACGGGTTCGCGGCCATCGACCGGCAGCGCGAACCTGGGCGGCCTGGCTTCCTTCCCCGGTCCCAACGAAGGCCCGGCCCCGGGATTGCTCGCTCTCGACGCAAGAACCGCGCCCGCCGAGCCGGGCGAATCCGCCGGTGCGGCCGGGGCGGAAGGAGGGGTTTCACCCCTTCTGGCAGGCCTTGCGCCCGACAACTCCGGCGACCTGTCCTTGATCTCGCCTATGCGGGCCATCGCGGATCTGGCCATCGCCGTCGAGACCGGGCTCATCCGCTTTCGCAAGGGCGCACACGTCAAGGACGTATACCTGGCACGGGGTGCGCCGGAGTCCATCAACTCGAACCTCAGCGGGGATCGCTTCGGCGAATACCTGGTCACGCGCGGCTTTCTGCGCTCGGCGGACCTGGAGCGCACCCTGGTCGAGATGCCGCGCTTCGGCGGCAAGCTCGGCGAGGCGCTGGTCGGCCTCGGGTTCATGCGGCCGCTCGACGTGTTCCGCCTGCTCTCCCAGCACGTGCGCGAGCGCGTGATGGAGATCTTCACCTGGACCGAGGGGGTTTTCGACTACTACCGGGGATTGCGCAATCCCCTGGAAGCCTTCCCGCTCGGGCTCAACAGCTTCGAAATCCTGGGCGCGGGCGTGCTGGCGCTGAACTACGAGTTCCTCGCCGCCCGTTTCGACCCGCTCATGGAGTTCCATCCCCGCGCCATGCCCACCCCGCGCGTCAGCCCCGAGTCCTTCCGCCTCGGCCCCACCCCGCGCGAGGTGCTCGGGCTGCTCGACGGCAGCCTGACCCTGCGTGCTTGGTCCCAGCGCATCCCCTCCTCCGAAGAGCGGCTGACCTTCTTTCGCACCCTGTACCTCCTCGTGGAAAGCACAGCCTGGCGCAGTTCGAATAGGGTCGGTCCTCATGACCCGTCCGATCGGCGACATCCGGCGGGATGTTCACCACAGAGAGCACAGAGACAATGGAGGGCTGTAGTTCGCCATGTCGTCATCCGCGGCCACTGTTCTCCGTCGGTGGCGGCAGTTGGTGGCTACGCTGGCCGTGGCCGCTGAACATCCTGCATCCTTTCGCCATGGTCACCCTGCTTTTCAGCCTCCTTGGAGCGCTGCGCTCAGCCATCCGCATTCGCGCCGACCTCGCCCTGGAGAACCTCGCCCTGCGCCAGCAGCTGGCCAATCTCCGGAGTACCTCCAGCCGTCCTCGCCTGCGCAAGAGTGACCGCGCCTTCTGGCTCGTGCTCTCCCGGCTCTGGTCTCGCCGGGCAGAGGTGCTCATTGTCGTCAAGCCCGACACCGTGGTCCGTTGGCATCGGGCAGGATTCCGCCTCTTCTGGCGCTGGAAGTCCCGCTCTTGCCCTACTACCACAAGTCCCGTCGCGGAGAGGTTTGCGGAGCGTGATGCGAACCAGACCGT
>Ga0172366_10005160_pt1 | contig 10279 bp, 7 predicted proteins | sample LakKivSesite69cm_FD_114533 | JGI IMG/M metagenome (GOLD analysis project Ga0172366, IMG submission 114533) | Sediment microbial communities from Lake Kivu, Rwanda - Sediment site 69cm | ecosystem: Environmental > Aquatic > Freshwater > Lake > Sediment | place: Rwanda: Western Province, Lake Kivu...
ACTTAGTGTTCCACAACAATCTGTATGACCAGCACACTTTTCTCCTATAGAACTACAATTTCTCGTGCATGTTCTAACAATATCACAGTTTGTTAAAAACGCCTCTTCTGTTGGAGTAGAAAGTTTATTTTTTGGGTCTGGTTCAACGAGTATTTTAGGATAAGGATTGTCGTTTAAAGAAATAGTATGTTTAAGATTTATTGCTATCTTTGCTTCAAAATCTCCTGGGGAATATGATGCAACTGTTAAAATAGTCCTTAGGTTTTCTTGAAGATTTGAGGGTTCTACCTCAGTTAAATATCCTAGAAAGTTGTAAGCTATTCCTCTGCCAAAAACTGTTGCTAGAATTATAAGAATAACAAATAAACCTACAATAAAAAGTAAAAAATCTTCAGTTATTCCCTTCATGGTGAACTCTTCTTACATATTCTTTCTTCTGGGTCGCAAGTATAACCAACAGGACAGGCTATAAGGGATGGGTCCGCACCAAATGGGTCGCATTTTTCAAGCCATACACATTTAGCTGCTGATTCCTGCATGCATTTGTCATTTAGAGTAGCAGCTTTTCTAAAAACTTCAAATACTCCAGTTGGTGTTTTAATTGGCCAGGCAAGTGAAGTATCACCCATAAGTTGTATACCATAACAAAGGTCATTGATACTTATTCCAGTAGCCTTCCAAGCCTTTTTACCTACAATTTTCAATTTATCTGTTATGCTCTTTTTGCTAAAATCTTTGAATCTTTGTAGTAAGCTTACAGATTTTTTAGCAGCTTCTGTACTCTTTTCCCCAGCCTTCTCGAAGCTACCAAAACTTGATATCATCTGAATGTTATCACATATATCAGCTGCTTTCTGATAATTCCAATATCCCCATCCAGTTTCTTGTCTTTTCCAACTTGGAACATCTCTATATGCTTGTGTTGCAGCTACTACATCTGCCATTAATATTCCTATGGTAGCATAACCAACACCTTTAAGACAAGCTTTCCAAGCAGCACCTCCTGAGTACCACGCTGTCGCAGCTGCACAAGCTATTGTCAAACCTGCAAACGTGCCATAGTATCCCAATTGAGAAGGACTATCATCTACACCCCAGATAAATTCCTTGTCCGCATAACAATAGTTAGGCGTATCAATCGGGCTCAAACCTATTTGTTGATTCAATATATTAAAAGCTGAACCAGGTTGTTCACAACCGCTAACATCGCATTTATTGCCCTTATCTATGCTAATAAAGACAGTATCTTGACTTTTATCCTTCCATACTTTTGCAACTGCAAAACATGGACTTACTACATAAAACCTTGGATTTACAGTTACAGAATTTGTTGCGACAAGTAAACCAGTGTTTACTCCAGCAGGAGTTCTAGTATCTGCAGCTCCTAATTCTCCAAATCCTATAGAAGGATTTTGTCTCCACAGTTTTACAGTAATAGAACTAGGAACTTTTCTGTCAAGCAAATAAGCAGTAGCGGTTTCTGTTGGTCCTGTAGCTTGTCCTCTCTGTAATTTGCAGATAGACTGACTGGCGCATCCTCCTTCCTGTATTTGTGATTCTTTCTTCAAAGCTTGCTTTATGTTATAAGGACTTTGAAGAACGTTAAGTGCACTATATACAGGGGTTTGACCAATTCTGTTCAAATCAAGAAATACTCCTCTTTTAACTCTTTGCCAAACATCAGTAGCAGCCACTTTAGCACTTCTAGGAATTTTATCCAATGAAGACTCTGATGTTATGAGCGGTGTTGAGAGAAAGCCTATTATCCTTTCTGTAGAATAGCCACTATACATTTTATATGAGGAAGAAAGCAATTCACGCTCAACTCTCTCTGATTTTTTAACCAACTGATTTACTCTAAGAGTTCCTCCTGTCATTGTCATAGGATCATATCCTACAAACATTTTTGTTCTATCAAAAAGTCCTTCATTAGCCATGCTCATTCTTGTATATTCATATGCTTTCTTTACTTCTGATTCCTCCATTAACATGGGTTGACCGCCGTGTGTATATCCCGCAGAGGCTCTTTCAATCAATTTATCTTTTTGAGTTCTTGGAAGGTCTTCCCAAGCATTTTCTATAGACCATTCTCCACCTAAATTTTTAAAATCTTCATATGAAAGAGTTCCTTCTTTAACTTGTTTTGCCATAGTTCTCAAATCATTTCCCATTTTCCTTTGAGCTAGAGAAGATTGATCTATCAAAGGTATTTCACGAGGTGTAAATTTCGTTAAATCTTGTAAGTTGCCCCATTTTTCAAAACTATCAATATACAAATCAACATCAGCAGATGTGATATCGTCTGCAGTTTGGAAAATTTTATTGCCCTGATAAAGGTCTTCCAACTCATCTTTAAATTTGTCAAAATTTTTTTTCATACCTTGCAAAATTTCTTCGTTATTTTCTTTTGCAATACCAGTTACAACACCAATTTCTTCTGACATAATTTCTGGGTTGGTCATTCCATCCTTGTAATTGAAAATCTCATTGAACGCAGTCTTAGCATCTTCAATTTTTCCCTTGATTCTATTGTAAAGATTTTTAGGCTTATCATAAAGGTATTTTTTTATCCATCTATTCTGCCACCACGTCTTGATTCTATTTTTAAAAGGTTGCCAATAATTGGCGTTGATTCTTTCAATCTTGTTGGAGAGCCAAGGAAATCTTGGTGGGATGTAAAGACCCGCAGCAAATTCTTCAGCTTCCTCTCCTTCCATGTTTGCGATAAAATTCTTTATAAAACTTCTACCTTCTTGGGTTACCACTATTCTACCATCAGGCATCCTTAAGGCTAAACCTTCTGCACCTTCTTTGAATGCTCCAATATTTACAAGGGCTTTTTCTTGACTTATATCATCGCCTTTCCACATTTGCTTAAACCTTTCTAGAAGGCCTTTATTTTCTGATTTATAGAGTTTATCATTAACTAAATCATCAACATTTTCTTCAATAGGTTCTTGTGCTGCAGAAGATCCAAGTCTTTTTAAAATCCATTTTATTACTCTATTGTTCTTAACTTCTTCTAACCATTTAGAAATTTCAATTCCAAGAAGACCCTCTACTGCATAAGAAACTGTTGACTTTATCCAACCCCCTACCTTTCTAATTGCTTTTACTACATACTTGCTAGCAAAGGTTAAGGCCTGAATGCCACGAGTCATTAATAAGTAATTAAATATTGACTCAGCTGCACCTCCACTGAAGGGTTGAGACTCACTCCAAGCAAAACCTCCTTCTGGAAAAATTTCATAAGTTAAGATATAAGTAGGTTGTTGAGCTGTGAACTGAGCTGCAAATGAATTCATCATGTTTTTCTCACAGAGTCTTATAGGGACGGAAACATAGTTGTCAGTTTTATCGTTTGTAGGAACGCCTTCTCCTGTCCACGGTTCTACCCCATACTCTAATGCAACTTTGTTTATAGCGTTTGTAAGGCCTATCGCAGTGGTATTAGCAATCTTATCACACTCAGTGCTACCAAAAACGCTAAAAAACATCATGACTAGAACTATAAAGATTATTACTGCTATCGCAGTCTCTAATGCTTGTGAGATTGTTGTCAATTAAACACCTAAGTAGTAGTGGGACAGAAGCAAAAGCCAGGATTCTGTTGTATGTTTACACCTGCTTTGGTTGCTAAGTCCAATAGATTTTCAGGTGTATTGCTCCATGGTACCTTGCATTGAACATTAGTGTTTGTACAATCATAGATGCTACGGTCACCGCAACAGTTTCTCAAAGCTGTTTGATATTGAATAATATCAACCTGTCCTTTGGATGTTACAACTAAATAGAAGAATGCTAGAAGAACTATAATTCCCAACACTATTAGGATGATAGCCATGGTCGACAACTGAATGCCTTTCATTTTAGCACCTCCTATTTATTTTGGGCAACCCGTACATAATTCTTTACAACCCTCATAACCATACGGATTCCATTGTTTGTTTTCTGTGGGTATACCTGGTCTATTATCATATTCTATTGCACATAGGTGAGCAAAGGACTGTGGTTTAGATTCGCCTTCTATTGATATCATTATAGACTCAGCAGCTGTCGGATCGCATTGTGTGTCCTGCCATTCTTTACAATGCATATATAAAATTAATCTGTATGTCATTTGTCCTTGAGCTGTGTTTATATTTAAAGCCCAAATTATAAAAATAAACACTAAAACAAGAACCATAACAATTACTATCGCTTTATCCCTTTCTAACGTCAATCCCTTCATGTATTTAATTTAAGTAGAGCTGACTATTAAAGTTTTATATATTAAAATTTTTAATAACATTTATGAGAGCAATGGAGGTTTCATTATATACTGCTTTGACTGTATTCCTTTTCATTATAGTTTCTGTTTTTTTAGTCGGCTTCTTGTTTGTAAATCAAGTTCAAACTACTCCGGCGGCTTATACTCCACCTACACAAACTGGTGCTTGTAAAACCAAGTTAGATTGTATAAAAGGAATATGCATGAGCATAAACGGAGTTCCGAACTTTTGCGGATGTTTTGAGGATATAGATTGTGGGGGATTACCTTCTATATGCTTTAATAAAAGGTGTACATAATGAAAGCTTTTGTTCCGTGGTTATATTGGATAGTTATTGGCGTGATAATTTTGGCTATAGTACTTGGTTTCATATTGCTCGTAAGATCAGGAATCTTAGAAAGCTTTTTACCTTATTTTAACCTTGTTTCACCAATATAGTCTTCATTTATGTACGTGTAATATTTCATGAATTTCAGACAGCATATTCTTGGTCCATTTAAGTCTAACGAATGTAAAATTACTTAGTAACATTGTGAAGTAGGAGTAGTGCAAGTTGCCCACCAATCGCAACGAGTGCCCAACTCTACACACCAGGCTCCTGGAAAACCTTGTTCGGGGCAACTACAAAATGGGATGAAACAGTTCCAAAAAGGAGTTCCTCTCTGTTTATATTGACAAGAATCTGGAGAATCACTTTCTCCTATACATTTTGCGTTGGTTGTACAGCTACTTCCTCCTTCACCAGTACAAGTTATGCTAGGACACCATTTACAACCAGCAAACATACAATCGCTGTCTGAGGTATAACTTGAACACGGGTTAGGTGGAGTGGCAGGTGCGTTTGAAGTATCACAAAATGTCACAGTTGGATATAGAAAGTCTCTTTCCGGCATTGTGTTATTAGGTTTTATATATTTAAAGGCTATTCTGACCTTTATCTTTCCCTTACAAATGTCATTTTGGCAGTTTCCTATTATTAATTTTTTGTTAAGGCGTTCCATAACAGTATTCAAAGAATTATCCCAACAATCATTTTCATATACAAGTGACCTAGTTGCATCTGTCCATGAGCCCTGATAAATTCCATCATTATCTTTCAACCAATCAAAACCTGTTGTAGAGCTTAGGTATAGGAATAAGTTTTGCTCCCAGTTTCTGAAACCTGTCTTAATAGCAGACATTATCTCTTCAACAGTGTATTCTTTGTCTAAGTTAGATTCAAAATAGTTATACAAAATTATTTCCTTATTTTCAAAACTAGAAACATTATAAACGTTTATAGGATTAAAATCTTTCAGAAAATCATTTAAATCTAAAATATTTTCTCCTTCATATTCTGCAAAGGCGTCTTGAGAACAAACATAAATATCAAACATACAATTTTTTTGGAAATCCACATCCAATTTTCCAAGTTGTAATTTTATATTACCTCTATTAAGGCTGTTGCCTCCACCAGGCATAGACGAGTCGTAGAAAACTTTTATTGATGAATTTGGATTTCCGCTGACCATATACCAGGAAGAATTTAAATTTTTATTATTAGGAACCCACCATTGTCTATCCTTTAAATATGGTTCTATATCTGTGTCAAAATTACAATTTGAATACCTAAGCTCATTAGTCCATTCTCCGTTAGTTGGACTATTAGCATAAAAAGTAAGCCAAATCTTGCCAAATTTTCCTGACCAAGTATGAGCTGCTTCCACTCCAGTCATCTTGTTTTTTGTAGGATATTCTCTTACAACATCCCTCCAAGTTTTTCCACCGCCAGCATCTGCATCGCCATAATTATCAAACTCTGCACTGCCAAAACCATTAGAATCTGTTGTTATTGTTCCTATTTTATACATTACTGTAGCAGGGGAACCGCAAACACCTCCCGACCAACCCCAATTACCCACATAAATATTGTAATCTTCGCTATGCGTTGTGTTTATTGCTACATAAATCCTATAATTTTCAACCCATTCTTCATTTTCCTCACGAAATGGTGTTAATTCTGTTTTACCTTCATCAGCACATGCTATGATAGCCGTTCCATCATAAGCTAGATTTTCGTTATATGCTTTTTTATCCAAATAAAAATCACTATTTCTATTAAAATCATAATAAGAAATAGACGAGCTGTTAAAATAGCACAGTTCTTTCATAAAATTGTTTCCCATATTAATCATTAGTGACTCACTCCTACACGATTTTAGAACATTTATTAAGGTGTTAATATCGAAAGAAGTTCCATTGTTATGCGGTATTTCACCGAGGTAACAACCTTTTTTATTTTCTTCGCGGTATTGACTTAATATGCATTCATTTTTTATCTTATTACACAAAGCGTATTCTTTATCTGTATCTGTGCAAAGTATGCAAGTTTCATCAGTTAAGTTGCAACCTAGACAATTTTTAAATCTAAAAGGGTTTGATATACCATTACATATACCACAACTATCACATCTGTAAGTATCTGTTGTTCCATCACTATTAAAATCCACAGGCTGACAAGAACTTGATGGACATATTCTGCAGTCAGGAATACTTATGTTAGCCTTTAAGACTTGGTCAATATTATCATAACCTGCGTCTTTTTCAAGAACCATACCATCATAACTTAATTCATATCCTTCGTATTGACTGGCTGCAGTCAAGTCCTTTGGTTGGAATATATTTCCTAAGTTAGGAGTTTGACTCACAAAACTAAGAAATTCGAATTTGAATAAACTAGGTGCGACGTTATAAACAAGTATTAAAATAATAACAGATGATAATACAGCGATTAATATCCACTGCAAAGTATTAGACATAATTAAAATTTATTTATTGAATATATAAATTGCTGTCGATTTATGCTTAATAACACATTGAAGCAGGAACAGTGCATGTTTTTGTTGCAGAACAACATCCCCAACACAACCCAACCCATAAATCTGTCCAAGTGTATGTTGGTACACTTGTATTAGTCTTACCAGGTTGATAAGTAGAAGTTATACTTAAAAAAGCAAGAAGTATGATAATTGAGATAACTAAAGCAATTATACCATATAGAAATGTTGGTATACCTTTCATAACTTTTATTTAAAATTACGTATATAAATATCAAACTGGTAATTTTGTTATATCAAATTTAAAAACATAAAACAATGAAAGTAAAACAATTAAACTAACTATTACTAAAATTATTATTACTAAAATCATGTCAGCATGAATTCCTTTCATACTTATTACATTATTTATTATGTATTAACAAACCATTTTCTCCAAAGTAGTTATGAACATCTGTTTGAATATTGTAAACCTTTCCCTTAAAGTATTTTGTAAAACTAGAAAGTTCATCTACTCTTTTGAAATCCTTATAGTTGTCTAGATAGACTAGATGATTGCCTGTGAACCAATAGCCCTTGTAAAAGTATAGAGTAAATTCACCTTCATGGACAGACTTCTCAGTTATCTTTGTTTCAACTACTTTACCATCCTCGTATCCAAATACATAGTCTCCTTTTTTTAAGTCTTCAATTGCCTTAAAGTCGTTAGGTGTAAATACTAAGCTGTTTTCTTCTAAGCAACATGCAGCTGGAACACAACTGCAACTACTCCAATCCCATCTTTCACAAACCTCACAGTCTTCAGGAGCACCACATTGACCGTCAATACAATCATAACCGCAATCGGTTCCAGAATCAACACATCTATTTGGACCACCGCTATATTTATATGCTGAACATTCTAAGCACCATTCACAACGTGGTGAAGGACAAGTTGCTTGATCATACGTTGAACATGGTGGTGTACAACTACTACCAGCAGGTTTGTATACCCCTTCAGATGGACACCAACAAAGGTCTGTACAAGTAGCAGGACAAGTATCACCAGGTTTTAAATCTGGACAGCATGGAAATTGACAACAGTATTCTCCAATACCACATGTTGAATCTAAGACGTTGTCATGCAATCCTCTACAACCATCAGGAATGCAACAATGAAATCCTGCACCACTACAGGTAGAAAAAGGAGAAAGCGGAGTTATAATTATTACAGGTGAAACAATTATAGTGTTATTTAGCTTGGTTATATTTGAGGTGTAGACAAAAAATGTTAATTCAACATCAAAATCCATGTTGTAGGAAGTTTTACTTGAATCATAATATATGTATTTAAAGTCTGGAAGACTTGAAAAGGTATCAATGGGTGTGCTAAAACTCGTTAAATTCCATGGAACGTTATCATTTATTAAGACAGAAATGTTGTTTTCATAACATGTTTTCCAGTCAGGATACAAACCGCTATTTATACAGAAGAAATTCACAGTTTGATTATAGTTAGAATTAAAAATGAAGTAATCTCTTAATCCAGCTATAAAAGCTTTTGCAATATGAGGTATATCAGCATTTCTTCCGTCTAAGTTTAAACTTAATTTAGGATATTTTATGGCAGTTACGTTAATTTGATATCCACTTTCAATAACAGGTGACCATTTCTTAGTCTGAATCTGAGAATTATAATTAGATTCGTTAAAGTAACTGAAATTCCTATACAAATAAAGTATAGGGTCATCCTCATAGGTTGCTATAGCTTCTTGGGCGCACAAATAAACATTGTAAGAGCAATCATTTCCAAACCGTTCATTCCATGACACATTAGAAACAATTACTTTTAAATTAACAGGTATGTCGCCCTCAGGAGTTCTGGGGGTCGTTGGAGGATCTAAGAGCGGAGGAAAGATTTCAGGATCACTACTATAAATTATTTCAGTTCCTAATGGGATTTGAGCCAGTGAATCAATCTTTTCAATACCGCAGTCGTTAAACAATATTCCTTTGTTTTCTCCTGTTATGCCATTAAAATCACAGTTTGAGGTTAACATATCATATAAGTTTGAATAGGTAGGTATATTATCATCGCTTGAAAAGTAAGCTCTTAAATAATTACAAGGTCCTACAAATGATTGCTCATTTTGGATAAAGTTGATTTTAGATGTATCATAATTACAGATTTTTTGACTTATGGTGTTGGTAATTCCTTTTTTAACCTCTGTTGATAAGCAGTTAGTTAAAATATCTGAAATTAATGAGCTAAAGCGCATCCCATTTTCCAATGGCAAAGGCAGAATCTCTTCAATCTGACAAGCTTCTCCTTCATTAAAAGCTATACAATCTATTACTTTCTTACATAATTCATAATCTTGTCTAGTTTCACAGTTCGTAGGACCTGTTCCATCACATTCATTACATATTTCATTTTCTGTACCACAATCGTAACAAGAGTAGCATTTTGTTTCGTCACATTGGGAGCAATTAGAACACGTTAAACCATTCTCAATAGTGGTTACATTTGCTGCATTGCAAAAAGAGCATTGAGAACAACTATCAGCCAAGTCATACAGAATGTTCTGACAATTACTACAATCGTAGCATTCGTAAAGCTCGCTGTATTTGCCGTTTTCTGCTGAATCGCAACCTAAACAATTTCTACATTTTCTGCTGTCTGAATCGCAGTAGCTGCAATCTGTACAGGTTGTGGCATAACTATAGTTAAATATCTTATGACAATTCTGGCAGTTTTGGCCATTCGAACAGTCTTCCCATCCCAATCCAGTTCTTAATGAGAAAAATTCATCTCTTTGGGATCTGTTAGCGGTTTCAATGTTATTATATATCAAGTAACTTTCATCAATCATTATCTGATAAGTTATATTTTCTATGCATACGTTTCCAGAGCACACAAAACCAGTAAAGCACCAACCATTTTTACAACATTCTTGACCACCTTTTCCACAACCAGTAAAGGTTGAAGAAAGAAAGTCTGCTAGAGGGGCATTAATAATCTGAGTATAAATATAGATGACCGCACAGACAAGAATTACTGCAGCTGCTATAACAACTAGTGTATAAACGTCAATAGCCGCTCTCATATTCTGAATTTAATTTGCTATAATATAAAATTAACTAAAAATCACAAAGGAATTCCGCCGCATCCAAGGTATCCTGATAATACAGAGCCGCTAAAAGGCAGATACC
>Ga0172366_10005161_pt1 | contig 10278 bp, 6 predicted proteins | sample LakKivSesite69cm_FD_114533 | JGI IMG/M metagenome (GOLD analysis project Ga0172366, IMG submission 114533) | Sediment microbial communities from Lake Kivu, Rwanda - Sediment site 69cm | ecosystem: Environmental > Aquatic > Freshwater > Lake > Sediment | place: Rwanda: Western Province, Lake Kivu...
GTTGGAGGCACCCGCGTGCCAAAGAAACGGCTTGTGGATGGCGATGTACTTTGGATCGCCCAAAGCGTCTCGCTTACCTACAAGGCTGCAGCAGAAGCAATCGCGGCGCCAGCTCCACAAAAACTTGACCTGCGCGGACGCGCCAAGCTCACGATTGGCCGCCATCCCCATAACGACATCACTCTCGATCACCCTGCAATCTCGCGTACCCACGCCTACCTCGCTCGGCGGGACGGAAGCTATGTGATCGAAGATGTTGGCTCCACCAACGGCACCTTTGTCAACGGCAAGCGCATTGCGCCTGGCCAGGGGCATACGCTTCGTCCGGGGGATACAATCCGCATTGGCCCCATCAAATTTATCTTTGAGCCGGACACGCTCAACCAGGTAGACGAGTCGCGCGACCTGCAACTCGATGCTCTACATCTTAACCACTTTATCGGAAAGAAGCTTAACCTCTTACAAGACATTTCGCTTTCGGTCTCCCCAGCGGAGTTCGTTGCCATCGTGGGCGTCAGCGGTGCTGGGAAATCCACCCTGCTCAATGCCCTCAGTGGTTTCCGCCCCGCAAATCGGGGGGCGGTCCTGGTCAATGGCACCGACTTGTATCGTAACTTTGACGCGTACCGCACCCAACTTGGTTACGTGCCGCAAGAGGACATCATCCACAAAGAACTTACAGTATACGAAGCGCTCGACTATGCCGGTCAACTGCGCCTTCCTGCCGACACAACACCCACCGAGCGGCAGCAGCGGGTGATGGAAGTGCTGCAGACGCTTGATATTACTGAACGCAAAGATGTACCAGTTCACAGGCTAAGCGGCGGACAGCGCAAGCGCGTCTCGATCGGCGTTGAACTCCTTACGCAGCCAGGGCTATTCTTCCTTGATGAAGCGACCTCAGGCTTGGATCCTGGCACTGAGAGCCAGATGATGAAACTATTGCGCAAACTCGCCGACCAGGGGCACACAATCCTGCTTGTCACCCATGCCACGAAGAACGTGATGCAATGTGATCTCGTCGCGTTTCTGGCCAAGGGTGGTCATCTGGCTTACTATGGGCCGCCTGAGGAGGCTTTGGCCTATTTCGAGGTTCAGGATTTCGATGCGATTTACGAGAAGCTTGAAAGCGGGCTGACCCCTGCCGCCTGGGCCAACCGTTATCGCCAATCAACGCAGTATCAAAAGTTTGTTGCTGCACGCTTGAAAGGCAAGGACAGCGCAGCGGCGCGAATGCCACGTCCACAAGCGATGGCCCGCCAATTGCCTGGCGCAGCCATTAAGCAGGTCTCGGCATTGCGCCAGTTGGCTATTCTCTCGCGCCGCAACCTGAACATCTTGTTTCGCGACAAAGCCAGCCTGGTACTGATGCTGCTGCTTGCTCCGCTTATCGGTACAATGGATTTTGTCATCTGGAAAAAAGGAGTTTTCGCCACCCAGGGTGGCAGCGCAACTCAGGGGTTGACAGGCCTCTTCTTTATGGCTCTCATCTGCATACTCGTCGGTGCTATTGCCTCGATGCGTGAAATTGTCAAAGAGACGGACATCTATCGCCGCGAGCGAATGGTAACGCTCAAGATCGGGCCTTATATCCTCTCCAAGGTCTGGATGGGCGTTTTACTGGCCCTGTATCAGTCAGCGGTGTTCATCCTGACCAAGAGACTAGCTGCAAGTTGGCCCACCACATCCCAAGTGGTGCTGCAAATGTATGTGACATTGGTGTTGGCAACCCTGTCGGGCATGCTGATAGGTTTGCTTATCTCTGCTGTGTCGCCTAACCAGAACGCTGCACCTTTGGTGCTCCTTCTGATCCTGGTCCCACAGTTCGTGTTTGCTGGCGGTATGATGCCTCTCAATACCTTTGGCAAGGCGGGTGAGGTAATCAGCCAGGCAATTACAACCAGGTGGGCCTTTGAATCTCTGGTCACTATTAGTGACCTGGGCCGCGCTGTGGCTGAGGATTACTGCTGGCAATTGCCCGAAGCCGAACGCGACGCGCTAACCGAACAAGATAAAGATCGGCAGTGCACTTGTATGGGGCCCAATATGTTCCGGGAGTGCAACTTCCCCGGCGTACGCGACCTCTACGACCCAGCAGTAGACGAGCCAGAGCCAGCGCAGCCACCCAAGCCGCGCGACCCTCCACCTCAACCTGCCCGGCCTGCTAAGCCAGCGCCAGACTCATCTCCTGAGGACCAACTCCGCTATCAAGAGGCCATGCAGGAGTATGAGCGGGTGATGGAGCAGTACCAGGAAGACATAGAAGCATATCAGACGGCGATGAAAAAGTACCAAAATGACATGGAGAGGTGGAAGGTTCGCTACCAGGAATGGAAAGAGAAGCACGACAAAGCCATTGGTGAAGGCGAGGGGCTGATCGAGAAAATTTATGAGGACTATGGTTGGATGTTCAAAGTGAACCTGGCGCGGCATTGGGGTCGGCTCGCGCTTATCATAGCGGTATTGTTTGGGCTAATATTCGTGGTGCAGTGGCGAAAAGATGTGATCTGAATGACTACCAACGCTTGGTCAAATATGTCTTTGACTCCTGACTGAGGCAGAGCTAATAAGAAAGTATGCTATAATAGCATTTATTGCTATTATCCCAGAGTATTAATGAACATGAAGAATTTTGAGGGCGTCCGTTTTGTGCTCATATACACCATGTTCTTAAACCTGCTGGTGACTGCAGCCAAGATCGCAGTCGGCTACATTACTGGCTCTTTAAGCATTCTTGCCGATGGATTCGACTCTCTGTTTGATTCGCTCAGCAATGTCATAGGCCTGATTGCCATCTACCTCTCCCGGCGGCCAGCCGATGAGAGCCACCCTTATGGACATCGTCGCTATGAGATTCTGATGACACTGGTGGTCTCGGTGCTCCTGTTTTTCACCTGCTTCCAGATTCTAAAGAGCGCCTATCAGCGTCTACTGAATCCCATCGTTCCAGTGGTCACTATCTGGAGTTTCGCTTCACTGCTCTTAAGCATCGCCGTGCACCTATATGTGGCGTTCTATGAACGACGCCGGGGTCAAGAATTGAGAAGCGAATTCCTGATTGCTGATGCCTCGCATACGAGTGCTGATATCCTTGTTACTACAGGCGTCATCGGTGGATTGATCGTCGTGCGCCTGGGTTACCCAATCATTGATACTGCCCTGGCTGTAGTCATTGCTTTTCTCATCGCCAAGATTGGCGTGGACATTATCCGCAGCAGTTCGCGCATCCTGACCGATGCTGCTGCCCTTGAGGTTAAGCAAATTGCGGACATTGTGCAGCAAGTACCTGGCGTCGAGAGCTATCATCGCATCCGCAGCCGTGGCCAGGAAGATGACATCCACCTCGATTTGCACATCCGTGTGGTCCCTGATATGCCCCTGGCACAAGCACACGCAGTTGCTCACGAAGTTCAGCGCAGGCTGCAACAAACGATCGAGGGGGTCCGGGACGTTGTCGTGCACGTCGAACCGCAACGCGGTACTGCTACTCCAGCGCATGGTGATTTGTTCACCAGCGTCAGGGGGATAGCCCATGATGCTGGTCTCACGATTCATCATCTGAATGCCCATGAGATCAATGGCCACTACTCCGTTGATTTGCACCTAGAGGTACCGAGTGGATTGACATTGGGCGAGGCTCATACTCAGGCTAGTTCATTGGAAGACAGGATCAAAGCGCAGATACCTGAAGTGACTGAGATCAGCACGCATATTGAGCCTGCCCCAACCGCACACACCGAGTATGATCAACTGCCGCAAGATTCCCGCATAGCACAAAAGGTGTGTGAATTGGTCCTTGGCATGCCAGAAGTGCACGACTGCCACGACGTTCAAGTGCATCAGGCAGAGGGCAAGCTCTTTGTAACCATGCACTGCACATTGGATGAGCATTTGCCCATTGGTCAGGCCCACGACATTGCAACGTTGATCGAAGATCGCCTGAGAAACGAATATACAGGTATCGCGCGTGTGTCCATACACGTGGAACCTGCCACAGCAGACACGTTTCCTGTCCAAGTCAAAAGAGACGACTCGTGAGCCAATGGTTAGAGAATCATCGGGAAGCCACTGTTGCGGTTACATTCACTAGCTTGGTGTTCGCCGTTGTTCTGGGTGCTGTGCTTCTTATCACCAGAAAACCGGCTCCAGCTCCCATCGTTATTGAAGCGATTACACCCCTCTCCACCCAGACTAGAGCACCGACAGCTACGCCAGAGCCAATCCAAGTGTATGTCTCTGGTGCCGTAGCACACCCTGGAGTCTACGTTCTATCCTGGGACAGCCGTGTACAGCAGGCCATCACGGCGGCTGGTGGCACTGTGACAGATGCCGATTTAGTGCAAGTGAATCTAGCTCAGCGTCTGCATGATGAGCAGCAGATCTATGTCCCTCACAAGGGTGAGGTGGTTACACCCCTCCTGCCGATGCCAGTGCCGCGCACGGCAAGCACTGCAATGCCATCTACATCTGGACAGAAGATAAACATCAACACGGCCCGTGTGAGCGAATTGGAGACCCTGCCAGGAATCGGCCCTGCCCTGGCTCAGCGCATCGTTGATTATCGCCAGGCCAATGGCTTTTTTAACGGAATCGAGGACATCAAGGAAGTAAGCGGAATTGGGGACAGCATCTTTGCCCGTATTAAAGACCTGATTACCGTCGAATGAAAAGATACAAGATACAGGATGCAGGCGGTACGCCCTGGGACTCGTATCCTGTATCTTGTATCCTGAGTCTTATATCATGGACCTTGTTTCTCTGTGCCCTCAGCGTTCTTAGCGGCGAATAGCCCTATATATTCTTTTTCTCTGCCGCAACCTTTTGCGCTGTGGCGATGAATTCGTCCAGTGGCTTTGCACCAAGGTTCTCTTCGCTGCGCAGACGCACCGACACCGTGCCTGCCTTGACCTCCTTATCGCCCACAATCAACATGTACGGAACCTTCTGCAACTGGGCTTTGCGCACCTTGGCATTCATTCGCTCATCGCTGTCGTCTACCTGGGCGCGAAGGCCAGCTTCGCTGAGCTGCTTAAGTACGTAGGCTGCATACTCGCGATGTCGGTCAGCGATGGGTATGACCTGCACCTGCACGGGCGACAACCATACTGGGAAGGCGCCAGCGTAGTGCTCGATCAGCCCGCCGACGAAACGTTCCATGCTGCCCAATACTGTGCGGTGTACCATCACTGGGCGGTGTTCCTTGCCATCTTCACCAGCGAAGGTCAAGTCGAAACGCTCTGGGAAGTTGAAATCCACCTGGATGGTAGGGCCCTGCCAGCCTCGTCCTAGTGCATCGCGCATCTTGATGTCAATAGCCGGGCCGTAGAACTTGGCCTCACCGGGCATCACTTTGTACTCCACCTGACGGAATCTGAGTGCCTCATGTAGCGCGGCCTCTGCCCCCTCCCACACATTGTCCTCGCCGATGTACTTCTCTCTGTTGGTCGGATCACGGACTGAAAGCTCCACGTCAAACTGCTCGTAGCCGAAGGTGCGTAACATAAAGAACGCCAGATCCAGAACAGCAACGATCTCATCCGTGAGTTGATCGGGGCGGCAGAAAATGTGGGCATCGTCCTGAGTGAAACCCCGCACGCGCAACATGCCGTGGAGCACGCCGCTCCGTTCGTAGCGGTAGACCGTACCCAGCTCGGCCCATCGCAGCGGCAGATCACGGTAAGAGCGGGTTTTCGTCTTGTACATCAATACGGCGAACGGACAGTTCATCGGCTTGAGCAGATACTCGATGCCATCAATATCTATCGGCGAGTACATGAGCTCGCGGTAAAAGTCCCAATGCCCGCTGATTTTCCATAGGTCCAACCGACCGATGTGTGGGCTGTAGACAATGTCATACCCCCGCTTGCGGTGCTCCTGACGCCAAAAGTCCTCAATGATCTCACGAATGAGTGCGCCCTTGGGGTGCCAACAGATGAGCCCTGCACCACCGATTTCATGCGTGCTGAACAGGTCTAGCTCCCTACCCAGCTTGCGATGGTCGCGCCGCTCGATTTCTGCCAACTTGTACAGATACTCATCGAGTTGCTCTTTACTGGGCCATACCGTCCCATAGATCCGTTGCAGCATGGGCCGCCGCTCGTCGCCACGCCAGTAGGCACCAGCTACGTTAAGCAACTTCAGGCCCTCCGGGTTGATTTCTTTGGTGTTGGCGACATGTGGCCCTCGGCAGAGATCAATGAATGGGCCATGTTTGTAAATACTTAGCCTGGGTGGTTCGTCAGACGCTTCACCATACTCATTTCTGCCGCGGGTTACGATGTCTTCAATCAACTCCAGCTTGTAGGGTTGATGCGCAAAAAGTTGCCGTGCTTCCGCCTCAGAGACTTCCTGGTATTCGAAAGGATAGGCCTCGGCGACAATCTCCTTCATGCGTGCTTCGATCTCTCTCAGATCCTCGGGCGTCAATGCACGAGGCAGATCAAAATCATAATAGAAACCGTCTTCAATGGCTGGGCCGATGGCAATCTTGCCCTCTGGGAACTTCTCCAGCACTGCCTGGGCCATGACATGAGCGGCAGAGTGGCGCAGTTTGTGCAGATAATCCTCTTTGTGCTGCTCAGACATAGGTTTACTCCTTTCGCTATCTAAATACAAAACCCTCTCACCACTTGGGGCGAGAGGGTTCCTCACGCGGTTCCACCCAACTTTTCAACGAAACCAAAGCTTGCTCTCGTTGCAGCTCATTGTGGACGATAACGGGTGCCTCCGGGGCTCCATACTTTGCTCTTTGGCCGATGAGCATTTCCGGAGCCGGCTCCCAGGGGGTTTTCGCCGGATTCGCTTAAGAGGGCTCGCAGTCCATGACCCTCTCTCCCTGTAACTGCTCTTCCCGACTACTCGTCCTGATCGAAGCCGATATACAAAGCCCACGGTTCGTCCGTGAGCTTCATTGCCTTTTAATAATAGTATACAGTAAAAGTGTGATTTTGCCAAATATGGTCAGGTAGTCAATTGGCCGGTTAGTCACTTCGTCCACACGCTGGCTGCACAGGATTGAGAGTTGGACATGTGGCGGCTTGACCATCTGACCAACGACCAACCGGCATCTGCCCATTCAACGTTTGACATTTCAAGTAATACAGTATATAGTTGGCTTGGCTGCCAGATAGGCTGGAGGTATCGTTGTAATGGGCGAATTAGGAGAAATCCTGCGCAGGGCTCGTGAGGCCAAGGGGTTGTCTTTGGCGCAGGTTGAAGAAGTGACGAGGATTCGTAGTGCCTACCTGCAAGCATTGGAGGAAGAAGACTATCAACGCCTGCCACCGCCCGTATATGTCAAGGGCTTTCTGAAAAACTATGCCCTTTTCCTCGATCTAAATCCACAACAGGTGCTTGCTCTTTACCATGAGCCTGAAGCAGCGAAGCTTGCAATACCCGGCCCAACGATACTAGATGAACCCCTGGAACCGTTTAGTCCCCAACGATTGTGGCCCGTCGTGGCTGTCCTGTTAGTCATTGGCTTGGCTGTAGCAGGTTGGTGGGGGTATCAGCGATATTATGCCAGAGTGCCGTCTATCTGGCCATTCACACGGGCCACAGCAACTCCAACGCTCACTCCCGTTCCGCCAACGGCGACTGCTACACCTACACGGACTTTAACGCCGACACCTACATGGACTGCCAGCCCCACAGCGACTCCCACAACTGCCGCCGTTCTGGAAGTGCGCATCGAGGTCGTTAGCCAACGAGCGTGGTTGCTTGTGCAAGCCGATGGCCAGAGAGTCTTTGCCGGGATACTCGAGCCCGGGGCTATCAATACCTGGACAGCACGTGAACGGATCGTATTGCGCAGCGGCAACGCTGGCGCCGTGCGCGTGACGGTCAACGGCCAGGCATTAGGTCCACTTGGCGAGTTCGGCCAAGTCGTCGAGAAGGAATGGACTATGCCAGGTGTGCCCACCAGAACGCCAAGTCCAACAGCAACCCCTTGAGGCAGGATGCAAGATACAGGATGCAGGCCATGAGCACTTCTATCTTCCACCCCGTACCTTGTATTCTGAATCTTGTCCCCCGTGTTTTATATCCCGAATGAGAAAAAGTTTCTACCTGCTCTCCCTGGGATGCCCCAAAAACACAGTAGATGCAGAAGCCATGAGCAGTCTGCTGGAAGAGGCAGGTTGGCGCAAAGTGGAGCAACCTGACCGTGCCGATGTACTGATCGTGAACACCTGTGGTTTCATTGACCAGGCCCGAGATGAGTCTTACGCTGCCTTACGCAATTTGGCACAGGCCAAACGGAGCGGCCAGGTTCTGCTGGCTGCCGGGTGCCTCTCACAACGCTATGGAGAAGAGATCCGACGCACCGTGCCTGACGTTGATGGCCTCCTTGGCACGCGAGAATGGGCCAATATTGCCTGGTGTGTGGAACAACTGCTGGCTGTGAAACCTGCTGCTGAGGTGCGACCCCCAAGCGAGGTGTCTGTTATCACGCCCATGCTTCGCCAGGCACAGGGCCCCAGCGCCTACCTGAAGATTGCCGACGGCTGCAGTGCGCCCTGTGCCTTTTGCGCCATACCCCTGATCAAGGGGCCACAGCGCAGCAAGACGCGTAGTGCCATTCTGGAAGAGGCCCGCCAACTGGTTACACAAGGAGTCCAGGAGATTATCCTCATCGCTCAGGACACGACAGCTTATGGCCGTGATGGTGGAGAAAACGATGCTCTGCCTACTTTGACCGAGGACATCCTGGAGGCCGTGCCACAGCTCCACTGGTTGCGCCTGATGTACGCTTACCCACAGCACATTACCCCGCATCTGATCGAAACGATGGCTTTGCATCCTCAGGTCTGTCACTACCTCGACCTGCCGCTGCAACATGCCCACCCTGCCACGTTGCGCCGCATGCGGCGCTCACCTGACGTAGAAAGCGTGCGAGGGTTGATCACAAATTTGCGCCAGGCTATGCCTGACATTGCCCTGCGCACAGCCTTTATCGTTGGCTATCCCGGCGAGACAGAGGACGAATTCGCTGTCTTATTGGACTTTATGGCTGAGATGAGCTTTGACAAGGTTGGCATTTTCATTTACTCACCTGAAGAAGGCACGGCTGCAGCAAGCCTGCCCAATCCTGTGCCTCGCGAAGTGGCCAAGGAGCGCTACGCGCGAGCGATGGAGCTACAGCGCAGCATCTCCCTGACCCGTAACCAGATGCAGATAGGACGCACACTGGACGTACTGATCGAAGGAGCCGAGCAGGGAATCAGTGTGGGACGCTGCTATCGAGATGCCCCAGAGATTGATGGTTACGTACTGGTGCGCGGAGAGTGGCCTGTGGGGAGGATGGTAAAGGTGAAAGTTAAACGTGCCACGGATTATGACCTGAAGGGGAGAGTTCTGTCAGATTAGCCACAAGTGGATAGCAACAAGCAGCGAGCAGGCAGCATCACTCGTCGCTATTTATAGGCCATCTTCCTCGAACGCCAGAAGGTGTCCGAAAACAGGGTAGTTTGCAGCAGTTTCTCCATGAGTGGATCGGCGACGTTGAGGGCACGACGGTCGTGCAGATACAGGGCCAGGGAACGGGCAAAGTAAGCATAGACATTGCGGCTTGCTGCTGGGTCAAAGCCGTGTCCTAGCGGGAATAGCTCAACCATGCGTGCTCCAATCTCGCGCAGGGTGGGATTGATGCCTCCTCCTGCAGAAAGCCGGAGTCCATCCACCGCTCCGGCACTTCCTAGTAGGTGATCCAGCAAGTGTCCCACTGGCACTAGAGCCTCCAGTGAGTTTGCGGCCAGATCAGACACCGCTACATAGGCGACGTTACGCAGCACCTGACGCTTTAACACCTGTTCTGCAGCTTCATAGTACGAGGGCAGGTGGGTGATGACCACGTGACCACCGGGTTGCTTCAACCAAAAGCGTACCAAACCCACAGGTAGTGCCTGCAACTGGGTCAGCAATTCCTCGACTGGTGCCCAAATGTGCGTGAAGCGTTGCTGTGCCACCAGTGGCGACAATTCCAGTGCCCGTGGCGCTACATGGAACCTTTCAACCTTGAGTTGCTCGAAGGCGCGTTTCTGCATGGGATCTCTAGGCCGACGTAATTATACCAACGACTGACCATAATGCCAAATGCGGGACCGGGCAATGATACTCGTAAGGATGGACCCATTCACGGCGATGTCAGCAATGCTGATGAGGATTTTGTCCCTCCTTATTGAACACTATTTGTTGTGGTAGTCAAGTGTTTGCCATACAAGATGTGGCCATACAATCTAGTATTAGTGGGTAGAAAAACTCGAGCAACAATAAACGCAA
>Ga0172366_10005162_pt1 | contig 10278 bp, 7 predicted proteins | sample LakKivSesite69cm_FD_114533 | JGI IMG/M metagenome (GOLD analysis project Ga0172366, IMG submission 114533) | Sediment microbial communities from Lake Kivu, Rwanda - Sediment site 69cm | ecosystem: Environmental > Aquatic > Freshwater > Lake > Sediment | place: Rwanda: Western Province, Lake Kivu...
ATTACCGGTCCCTCAGATATACCCCCCAGCGCCGACCGTGTTCGCGGCTACCGGCGGACGCTGAAGGAATCTGGCATTCTCGTCGAGGAAGAACTGATTGTGCCGGGCGACTTCCGTTACCAAGGTGGTGAAGCGGCAATGGCACAGCTGCTGCGTTTGGAGAAGCCGCCCTCGGCTGTCCTTGCGTGCAATATGATAATTACATAGGCTTTTATTGCTAAGATTCTCTTAGGGGGTGGGTTATGAATAAAGAGCCGTTGCTGAAGATGGAGAAGATCTCCAAAGCTTTCCCTGGGGTCCAGGCGTTAGATGAGGTGGATTTCGAGGCGTACAAAGGCGCAGTGACGGCCCTCGTCGGGGAGAACGGCGCCGGCAAATCGACTCTGATGAAGATCCTGGCTGGGGCCTACAAGATGGATAAAGGTAGGATCTTCCTGAGAGGGGAGGAGGTTAAAATCGAGAGCCCGCAGCAAGCGCGGGACTTGGGGATCGCGATCATCTACCAAGAATTCAACCTTACCCCGAACCAAACGGTGGCCAATAACCTATTCCTTGGTCGCGAACCGAAAATTGGTGGTGTCCTCCGACCGTTAAACATCGTGGATAGTAAGAACATGTATCGTGAGAGCCAAGGCCTATTGGAGATGGTGGGGGCCAAGGTATCACCCCGAGATCTGGTCAAGGACCTGCCCGTAGCCCAACAGCAGATGGTGGAGATCGCCAAGGCCCTGGCCGTCGAGGCAGAGATAATCGTCATGGATGAGCCCACCTCGGCTCTGGGCGAGGATGAGGTGGCGGTCCTCTTCGATATCATCAGGAACCTGAAAAACCAGGGTATCTCCGTTATCTTTATCACCCACCGCTTGGAGGAGGTCTTCGAGGTTGCCGACCGGGTGGTAGTCCTCCGGGACGGGAAAAGGGTTGGAAGCATGGACATCGAGGAAGCTTCCCCGGACAGAGTTATCAAATCAATGGTCGGACGTACCTTGGACACTATTTTCCCCAAGGAGGAGACGAAGATCGGTGGCACAGTTCTGGAGGTCAAGAACTTCTCGCGCGGTGAGGTCGTTAAGAACGTCAGCTTCACCCTGCGAAGGGGCGAGATCTTGGGCTTTGCTGGACTGATCGGGGCTGGCAGGACAGAGATGGCTATGGCCATTTTCGGCTTCGAGAAGAAGGACGCGGGGGAGATTTGGGTAGAGGGGCAGCTAGTGGATATAGATTCGCCTCGGGCTGCGGTAAGGGCTGGCTTGGGCTTGGTGCCGGAGGAGCGACAACTGAAGGGCTTGATCCTCAAGCTAGCGGTCAAAGAGAACATAGTTTTGCCGAGTTTGGAGAACTTCGCTAGTATGACGGTGGTAGATCGGGGCAGAGTGAAGAGTGCGGTCACCGATTACGTAGCCAGGTTGGATATCCGCACGCCGAGTTTGGATCAGAAGGTAATGTTCCTGAGCGGTGGCAACCAGCAGAAGGTTGTCTTGGCCAAATGGTTGCTCCTTCAGCCAAAGGTGTTGATCCTAGACGAGCCCACGCGGGGCATTGACGTAGGGGCTAAGGCCGAAGTCCATGCTCTGATGAGCCAGCTAGCTCAGCAGGGGATAGGGATCATCATGATATCTTCCGAGATGCCTGAGATCATGGGGATGAGTGACCGCATCGTGGTCATGGCCGAGGGCCGGGTGGCAGCCGTGTTAGACCGAGAGGAGGCTACCCCAGAAAAGATCATGGCTTATGCCAGCGGTGAGGGCGTAATGGCAGACTGAGCAAAGGGAAGCTGAGCGATTAGTTGAGGCATTTGATGGGAGGGCATTATGAGCACAAGGGATACTGATGCCACAGAGGTTATCCGCCGACCGGCGGCGTTGACGCATACCTTCACATCTACTTTGAGGGCCCTTCTAAGAGCGCGAGAAGTGGGGATCTTATTCGTCCTAGCGATGATGGGGGCCTTTTTGACTTGGAAGACAGGCACCTTTCTGACGACGGAGAACATCTCAAATGTGGTCCGTCAGTTCTCCTGGATAGCCATCAGCGCCATGGGGCAGTGCATGGTTATTATCACAGGGGGGATAGACCTTGCGGCAGGCTCGGTGATGGCCCTTTCGGGTTTGGCTTCGGCCGAAATCTTGGTACGGGGAGGGTCAGTGCTCTTAGCCATCATCGGAGGATTGGCTACGGGGGCGCTGGTCGGGGTGGTCAACGGCCTTCTCATAAGCAAAACCAAGCTGCCACCCTTTATTGCCACCTTGGGCACCATGAGCATCGCGCGGGGGATCACTTATGGAGCCACTGCTGGTTGGCCTGTGCGGGGCCTGCCCCAGGGGTTCAAAGATATAGGCCAAGGCGATTTGTGGATTGTGCCTCTGCCGGTGATGGTGGTGATTATCTTGGGTGTTTTGACTTACTTGTTCTTGTCCCGCACCACCTGGGGTACCTACATCTACGCCCTTGGCGGCAACGAGCAAGCGTCGGTTCTATCCGGCATCAACGTCAACTGGGTGAAAGTACTGGTCTACACCCTCTCCGGCCTGCTGACCGCCTTCGGGGGGGTACTGATGACTGCACGTTTAGGCGTGGCCGCACCCACGGCCGCTTCGGGTTATGAATTGGACGTGATTGCCGCAGTGGTCATCGGCGGCACGAGCCTTACGGGCGGGGAGGGAACGATCCTTGGCACGGTCGTGGGGGCGTTGCTCATGAGGGTGTTGCGTAACGGCCTGGTTCTGATGGGCTTCTCCGCCTATTGGGAGCAAGCCGCCATCGGTACGGTAATCATCGTAGCCATCATGCTAGATCAGTGGATAAAGGCTAGATAGACGCACCACTTCACCAAGCTGTTGGCACCTCCGTAAGCGCGGTGACGGGTGCCCAGGCGGACTTATGAGTCCGCCTGGGCACTTTGCCTCGTATCAGTCCACCTCCAGGATCGCTGGCCTGGGGATGGTTTGACCAAGCACCTCGGCCTCGATCATCGGCCACCCCTGGATGGCGGTCAGTATCTCATTACCTTGGCCTTGCGCACTCACCAGGATCGTGTCCTCCAACTTGACGCCGGTGATCGAAGGGTTCCAGGCGAATGCCTGTCCCTCGTAGATCGTTTCCTCGGATTCGAAGGTGGCCACGTGCTCTCGGGGCTCATAGCCTGCTGAGCCTCCCTGATGATGCAGCCGCCACTCGTCGGGGTAGCCGTTCTCGTCATAAGCAGCCACACCTGACAAGAAAACGTCTGCAACGCGAGCGCCGGGGCGGGTGCCGGCGATGAAGGTGGCATCCACGCGAGCGCAGGCCTCCTGCTTGCGGCGCAGTTCGTCCGGCAGCGGCCCGAAATGCACCAACCGGGTGATGGAGCAGACCAGGCCCCACTTCCGCCCGCACAGTACGAGCATAGCGTAGCGCTCCAGCTTCTTGTCCGTGGGCAACGGATGGCGGAAGTCGAAGATGCGCTGGTCGGTGGCGATGAGGTTGACGATGGGCAACACGCCACGTGCTAACGTCTCCTGCGCCAATCGCGCCGCGATCTCGTATTCGCTCTGCCCTGGCCGCACCTGCCGAATGGCGCCATTCATCGCCTCGGCGCAGAGCTGCCCCAGCTGGCGGAAGCGCGCCCCTTCCTCCGGCGTGAGGCGGGCACGCAGGCGTGCGATTTCCGCGGAGAGGTCGGTCGCGCCGGGGTAGGAGCTATCGGAGCCTAGTTGCAGGCCGCGTGTCAGCTCCGCCACCGGATCGCCGCCTTCGTACCAGAAGGGGGCCACGAGCTGGAAGCCCTGTTCCGGAAGCTTTTCCTCCTTCTTTAGCCGCGTGGCCTCGATGTTGTTGGTCAACAAATAGTTGCTTTGGGGGGTGAGGAGCAACGATGCGGCGCCGAAATCCGTGGCCGTGTTGACGTAGCTGGCCGCGCCGCCCGTGTACCAGGCGAAGCTGCTGATTCGTCGCAGGAGCAGCGCGTCGAGGCCATGCTCGTCCATCAGTTCCCTCACCGAACGTTCCTTTTGCTGTCGTTCGTTCATGTCTCTACCTCACAAAGATGCGTTTCGTGCCTGAAAGCGAGTACAATATAACCTCAAAACGCCCAAAAGTCAAAGCCGTCCCTCCTATAAAGGTGAAGTTGGGTAGAGGCTCAGGAGCACGATTTTAGGAGAATTGAGCAAGTTCGTGTATGTATCGCCGAGACAAATAAGAGGGGGTAAGGGATGGCGGACCACCAACAAGACTGGCAAATCTTTGTCGAAAACGCGAAGCAGTGATCGAGGCCTAGAAGTGCGACGAGTGTGATGGCATCTTGCCCGCTGCGCGAGGATTTGTGGATGGCTTTGCTGAGTTCCTGCTCGAAGCACGAAGCAGGTGTGCTAGCCGCCTTTGAGTAGTTCCCCAGACTGTAGCCAGTGGTGCACCATCCCCATTACCTTTACCATTGCCCGAGCGTGAATTAGCCCTCTATGCCGGACCCTAGTCCACACTACTGTTGCCCAGCGAACTCTTGGAAATCATCTCGACGCATGTCGAGGCGTGTCAGGCCAACCGTGCAAACTTGCGAGCGGCTCTACAGCTCTGTGAGGGCGGCAGCCAAAATCGGTGCTTCTGCCAAGTGCAGTGCCAATCATAAGGCAATCGCATTCTCGGTGAAGTCACCCGCGAAGTGGGAAACTTTCCCAGAAAAGCGGGAGAAACTGTGCGCAAATCCCCGTTTTGTGGGATTTAAGCGTAGAAAAAGTGACTTGAAAGGCCCCGATGTGGGCAAGATAATCAGAATGCGATTGCCCTAGTGCCAATCACGTCCGCTCTTGACAAATTACGCCTTCAGTGCTATACTATAGGCGAGGAGGTGATGAGACCGCGAACAAGAAGGGACGCTTTTCCGATCAGATTCAGGTCAATTAGCAGAGAGCGATGAAAAGGTACCTAGTGGGGCTGCTCGTTATGTTGGCTCTGATGGCGGTCGTTTTCGGATGCTGCTCCGCTTGTCCCGAGATAGAGAGGAGCTAGATGCAGGAGTCGAAGAACCTGGATCGTACGACAAGCACAACCGAGGCTGTAGCCAGAAGGAGGCGGATAAGCTTCCCTTCCCTCGCGGCTATCAGATTTAGGGAGGTGAACATCCTTCTGGCGCTCATCGTCCTTTGTCTTTTCTTTTACTGGAGAAACCCCATCTTTATCACGCCCCTCAACCGGGCTATCATATTTCGCTGGGTGGCCGTCTTTGCTCTTTTGGGCATCGGCGGGACATTGGTCATCATCACGGGCGGGATCGATCTCTCTCCGGGCTCGATGGTCGCCTTAACGAATATGCTGGTCGCATGGCTCATGGTGGACGCTGGCTTAGGCATGGCCCTCTCCATCGCCCTGGTTTTGCTGTTCTCCGCCGTGGTCGGGTTGTGGCATGGGCTTTTCGTGACCAAGCTGAACATCCCCCCCTTCATCATTACCCTGGGCACCTTGATGTGGGCCCGCGGTTTGGCCTCGTATATGAAGAAGGGCTGGATTATCGCTGGCGTGCCGGAACCCTTCCTGTTCATTGGGCAAGGCGAGATCGCTAAGATCCCAGTCCAGTTCATAATTCTGATGATAGTGGCTGTCATAGTCATGTTTATCCTCAATTTCACCGTTTTGGGCCATCACATCTACGCCGTGGGCGGTAACATCGAGGCGGCTAGGCTGTCGGGAGTCGATGTAGACAGGGTGAGGATCTGGTGTTACGTTGCCAGCAGCCTGATCACGGGCCTGACCGGTATTATCATCGCCTCGCGCTTGGGCGAGGGAAACCCTGCCGTTGGCGGTGCCTATGAGTTGTGGGCCATCGCAGCCACAGTGATTGGAGGCACAAGCCTCTCCGGCGCGGAAGGAAGCGTCCAGGGAGTGATCATTGGCGCCGCCCTTATGGGTGTGATCGTCAACGGCATGGTGCTGGCCCAAGTATCGGTATATCTTCAGGATGTGGTATTGGGTTTGATCTTGGTCATTGCGGTCACCTATGACCTTCTGCGGCGAGGAGCCGGGCGTTGATGTTCTCCCTTTTGCCGCCTCTGTCAAAGGGTTTCAAGGGACGACAACTTGCTGGGAAGGAAAATCGGTCGAAAAGGGGGTGATAATATCGCATTTTCGGCATTGGCCCGTTGGGCACAAATAAAGTGCCTAAAGCATCAACGAGAAAGGGGAAGAGCAAGATGAAAAGGTACATGTCCGTGCTGTTCACCGCCCTTGTGTTGCTGGCCGTTCTGGTGACGAGTTGCCGCCCAGCGGCACCGACGCCGACGCCAGTGCCGCCAACGCCAGTGCCGCCTAAGGTGCATCCGGCGCTGGCTGACGGGAAGCTGACCATCGCCTGGATACCCAAGGCCCTCAACAACCCCGTCTTCGAAATGGGCCGCGACGGCGCTATCGCCAAAGCCAAGGAGCTGACGGAGAAGGGACCCTACCAGGTGGAGATCCTCTACGTCGGCTCGGTGGCCTCGGATATGGCCGAGCAGGCGCGGGTGGTGGAGGACGTGGTGGCCAAGGGTGTGGACGCCATCGGCATCTCCTGCAACGATCCCACCGGCTGCGTCGATCCCATCAACAAAGCCATAGAGGCTGGCAAGCCGGTGATGACCTGGGACGCTGACTCCCCAGACAGCAAGCGCTTCACCTACCTGGGCGTGAGCAACTACGACGGCGGGAAGGCAGCGGCCGACTTGCTGATCAAGGCCATGGGCGAGAAGGGCAAGGTGGCCTTGCTGACGGGGGTGCCGGGTGCCCTGAACCTGGAAGAGCGGATGCGGGGCTTCAAGGACTTCGTGAAGGACTACCCTGGCATCGAGATCGTGAGCACGGTAGCTTGCTACGACGACATCGAGAAGGGCGTCACGGTGGTGGAGGAGACTATGACCGCCCACCCCGACCTCACGGGTTGGTTCTTCGTGGGCCTGTGGCCTCTGTTTGCGGAGAAGGGGTCGATGCCGTTGTGGGAGGCAGCGGCCAAGACCGGGAAGTTGAAGACGGTGGCCTTTGACACCCTGCCGGTAGAGCTGGACTTCATGAAGGAGGGCTACCTGCAGGGCTTGGTGGGTCAGAAGTACTGGGGTTGGGGCTACGACACGGTGCAGATGATCTACGACAACGTCGTGAGCGGCAAGACGTTCGAGAGCTGGACCGACTCCGGTATGGACATCGTCACCCCCTGCAACGTGGACGCCATGGCTGAGGCCTGGGAGACAATCGACTTCACCAAGCCGCTGCCGCCTGGGTTGCCCTGTCCTGAGATCGAGGCCAAACCGCCCGCGGCGGTCAAGGTGGTGGTCATCGGCAAGTCGGTGCACCCCTACTGGGCCAACGTGGAGAAGGGGACCAAGGACGCGGCGGCCAAGTTGGGGGTGGAGGCCATCTTCTGGGTGCCCACCAAGGAGGACGTGGCTGCCCAGATCTCCACCATGGAGACCTACATCGCCATGGGGGTGAGCGGCATCGCCGTGGCCCCTTCGGACCCTAAGGCCCTGGAGTCCTACATCAAGAAGGCCATGGACGCCGGCATTCCGACCATCACCCTGGATACCGATGCCCCTGAAAGCGTGCGTTTGGCCTACATCGGCACCGATAACTACGCCGCTGGGGTGGAGGCGGGCAAGCAGATGGTCAAGCTGTTGCCCGAGGGGGGCAAGGTAGCCATCGGCACCGGCTCTGTGACTGCCCTCAACTCCATACAGCGGATGGAGGGCTTCCGGGAGGCGATCAAGGGCACGAAGATCACCGTGGTGGAGCCGATCAACAACGACAAGGAGGACTCGGCCACGGCTCTGGACTTGGCCGGCGCGACGCTGGTGGGCCATCCTGATCTGGCTGGAGCCTACGGGGTGTATGCCTACAACGGCCCCGCCTGGGCCAAGGCAGGGAAAGAGGCGGGCAAGGCCGGCGAGGTGAAGATCGTGGCCTTCGATGCTACCCCTGAGCACATCGGCTTCGTCAAGGAGGGGGTCATCCACGTCCTCGTCGCCCAGCGGGAGTATATGCAGGGCTACAAGAGCGTGGAGCTGTTGACCTTGATGGCGCAGAAGGGCATCGAGGGGGGGATGGCGGAGTACAAGGTGCCTGAGAGCAAGATCGTGGACACGGGTGTAGACGTCGTCACCCTGGATACCCTGGCCGATTACGCCGCCACCCTGGACAAGCTGGGCATCCCCCGGGAGTGGAAGGTGGAATAGGCTTCTGGCCATGGGAGGGATGTCGTACCTGCTTAAAGCCTACAGTGCAGGACCTGTTCCCTGCACTGTAGGCTTTTTTTGGAGGAATTCAGAGTGACGCGATATCGCCCGACGGTTGCTTCTGTTTATCCCAGTCCTCATCGGCATCTCCATCGTCACCTTTTCCCTGCTCCGCCTCATCCCTGGCGATCCAGCCCGGGTGATGCTGGGGGAACGCGCCACCCCCAAACGGATCGAGGAGTTTAGGGAGAAAATGGTTGCCCAGGCAGGGCATTTCGCCCGGTGCATCGAGGGGAACCGCAAGCCGATCACCAATGGCCAGGAAAGGCTGCGGAACCTGGTGGTCGCACTGGCACCTACGAATCAATTCGCACCCAATGTATAGTATCTTGGAAGAAGGGAGGAAACAAAATGGCTTTACAGGACATACGTAGTCAAGCGGTGCGTCGCACACCTGAGGAGTTAGTTGAGCATCTCAATAGATTTGAGCTGGACCTGAGGTTCTCCGCGGGCGTCTGGTATTTCGCCCCAGGAGGGGGGCGGTTTCACGATCGCTATGTGCCTGACATGCCCATCGCTGGGCGGTTGGATGTGGCGGCCAAACTGGCCGACTATAGCCTTAAGGGTATGGAGGCCCATTACCCCAACGAGATTAACGAGGATAACCTGGATCTCTGGAAACAGTTCTCCCACGATACTGGTATCCGGATCATCACTGTAGTGCCTAACCTGTTCTTCGAAGCACAGTTTGAGTGGGGCTCCCTTTCGTCGCCTATCCCTGAGGCGCGCCGTGAGGCCATCGAGCGCACAAAGCGCACCCTGGAACTCAATAAGGAGCTGGACACCGACTTCGCCATCGTCTGGCCCGGCATCGACGGCTACGAGAACCCCTTCGGCATGGACCTGATAGCAGCCCGCGACCGGTTCGCCGAGGGATTAGCCCAGGCGATGGACGCTGTGCCGGGGGTGCGGGTGGCCGAAGAGCCCAAGCCATACGAGCCCCGAGGACACATCTTCTACGGCACCACCGCCGAGGGACTGCTGTTGGCCCAGAAGGTAGAGGGATTGCTCAAAAGCGAAAAAAACAAGCTGCTGCTGGCCCAGGAGCACGCCCTGGTGGGGCTCAACCCCGAGGTGGGGCACGTGCTGATGGGGTACGAGGACCTGCCCTATGCCTTCAGCCTGGTCATGGAGTATGGACGCCTGGCTCACACTCACTGGAATAGCCAGCCCTTGGGCAATTACGACCAAGACCTGAACGTGGGGGTCATCTCCCCGGAACAGACCGAGGCAGCCCTCTACGTGCTGAAGATACACGGCTACGAGGGGTATTTCGGCATTGACATCAACCCCGAGCGCATGTCCGTCGAGCGGGCCATCAGAAATTGCATGGATGCCCTTAAAGCCGCCAACGACCGTATCAACAGCCTTGATCACGAGAAGGTTATCTGGGCGACCATGCATCCCGACAAGGCCCGCGGCTGGCTGGAGGCTTATCTCATTCGGGCGCGAGCACTGCACCCGGAGAAACTGCCACCGCTGGCGGGGTTAGAGATGGCGTAACAAGGAAGGCAGAAAATGACTTACCTCATGGGCATAGATGTGGGGACAACGGGGGCGAAGACGCTCCTCATTAATGAGAACGGGGAGGTGATAGCCAGCGTCAGCGCGGAATACCCGATGTATACCCCCTATCCCAATTGGGCGGAGCAGAACCCAGAGGATTGGTGGGAAGCCACAAAAGCCTCTATCGGGGAAGTCCTGGCAACCTCAGGCGTTGAGCCGAGCCAAATCGCGGGGCTTGGCCTCACTGGCCAGATGCATGGCCTGGTTCTCTTGGACAAAGCGGGCCGCGTCCTTCGGCCTTGCATCATGTGGAACGACCAGCGAACCGGCCTTCAATGCACCTGGATCACCGAGAAGATAGGGGCGGAACGTGTCTTGCGCTTGACGGGGAACCCTGTCCTGCCGGGCTTCACCGCCCCCAAGATCATCTGGGTGCGGGAGCACGAGCCCGAAATCTACGAAAAGGCGGCCAAGGTTCTATTGCCCAAAAACTACATCCGCTATAGGCTCACCGGCGAGTTCGCCACTGAGGTCTCGGATG
>Ga0172366_10005165_pt1 | contig 10276 bp, 11 predicted proteins | sample LakKivSesite69cm_FD_114533 | JGI IMG/M metagenome (GOLD analysis project Ga0172366, IMG submission 114533) | Sediment microbial communities from Lake Kivu, Rwanda - Sediment site 69cm | ecosystem: Environmental > Aquatic > Freshwater > Lake > Sediment | place: Rwanda: Western Province, Lake...
CTACTTCAACCAGATATGGTTCGGCGGCTCGGTCTACGGGGTCGAAGCCGCGGCCGAGAAGTACTTCGGTAGGACTGCAAACCGTCTCAGCCCGGTCGAGTGCGCCACGCTCGGGGCGATGCTTACCAACCCATCGGCCTACTCACCCTATAACCACCCGGAACGCCTGCTCACCCGGCGTGACTTCTACCTTACCAAGATGTTCCGGCTCGGTTGCATATCCGAAAAGGAGCTCCACGCCGGGCTCAGGCAGCCGCTCATGGTTCTGGCGCCGGGCGCCGGGGGCAACCTCGCACCCTACTTCGTGGAGGAGGTCCGGCGCTACATGATGGACAAGTACGGAGCGGACTTCGTCTACAAATCCGGCGCGGTCATCTATACATCCCTTGACCTCGACATGCAGCAGGCAGCGAATCTGGCCCTGCTCTCACACCTGCGCCAGCTCGAAAAGGACTACCGACTCAGGCCGACCCTGGCTGCCTACGACTCCGCGGCAAGGCGCGACTCGACCATCGGCCCGCCCAAGTACCTGCAGGGAGCCCTGCTCGCGATGGACGTCCGGACCGGGTACATCCGCGCGCTCATCGGTGGCCGCGACTACAAGCACAGTGAATTCGACCGGGCAACGCAGGCCAGGCGTCAGGCCGGGTCCGCGTTCAAGCCGTTCGTGTACGTGGCCGCGCTGGACAACGGCATGACGCCTGCCGACATTGAACTCGATTCAGCAATAACCATCAAGATTGCCGGACAGCCCGACTACCAGCCCCACAACTACGACGGCACGTTCCTCGGCCACATCAGCCTGCGGTGCGCGCTGGCGCTTTCGCGCAACCTCGTGGCGGTCCGACTGATAACCAAGGTCGGCCCCGAGCTGGTGGCGCGCTACGCCAACGTCATGGGCATCACCGACGTGCTCAGGCCGGTCTACTCGTTGGCGCTGGGATCGGTCGAAGTGACGCTCCTCGACATGGTCAACGCCTTCAACACGCTGGCCGGCGGCGGCATCCGGGTCAAGCCCATCATGGTTACCCGGGTCGAGGACGCGCACGGCGCCGTGCTGGAGGAGAACCGCCCCGACGAACAGCCGGTCCTGCGGCCCCAGACCGCATACGTGCTGACGAACATGATGCAGGGCGTGGTCAACGAAGGAACCGCGACGACCATTCGTCAACTAGGATATGAGGGCCTGGCCGCGGGCAAGACCGGCACGACCGATGACTACGCCGATGCCTGGTTCATCGGCTTTACGCCGGAAATCACCTGCGGCGTCTGGGTCGGGTTCGACAAGAAGAAAACCATCTTCACCGGCGCGACCGGGGGAGCGGTGGCAGCGCCGATATGGGCCGACTTCATGAAGACGGTGCGGCCCGACTCGCTGGATTCCGACAGCTTCCCGGTTCCGGACAGCATCACTACCGTACCAGTCTGCGAACAGACCGGGCAACTCGCCACGCCCTACTGCCCGCTCGTCCGCTACGAAGTCTTCGTCGCCGGAACCGAGCCGACGACGCCCTGTATCCTCCACTCGCGCCGCTAGCCGCGACCCCACCCTCGTCACCCTGAGCGAGTGAAACGAGTCGAAGGGTCTCTCAGAGAAGATTCCCCGTCTCGGCAACGCCTCGCTCGGAATGACAGGATTCGGAAGGCCCTGCAGGGCATCTACGGTCGCCTGTATCGTGCGTATGGTCCCCAGCACTGGTGGCCCGGTGATACCCGACTCGAAGTAGCCGTCGGCGCGATTCTCACCCAGAACACAGCCTGGGGCAACGTAGAGAAAGCAATCGGCGTACTCAGGTCGCGGGGTCTGCTGCGACTCAAAAGACTGACGCGGCTCTCTCCCACGGAACTCGCGCCGTTCATCCGGAGCGCGGGCTTCTACAACATCAAGGCCGCGCGTCTTGTAGCGTTCCTTAGCTGGCTCAAGTCCAAGCGCGGGTTTCACGCTCTGACCCGAACCTCGACCGCTGAACTCCGGTCTCAGCTTCTTGCCTGCCACGGCATAGGACCGGAGACGGCCGACTCCATCCTGCTCTACGCGCTGGACCGCCCGGTTTTCGTGGTCGATGCCTACACCCGCCGTATCATGTCGCGCTACGGTCTCATCGATGGTGACGAGTCGTACGAGACCTTGCGCAGCCTGTTCGAGTCGTCCCTGCCGCGCAGCCCGCGCTTGTACAACGAGTACCACGCCCTTCTCGTCCGGCTGGCCAAGACACACTGCCGGACCCGGCCCGTCTGCGACCTCTGCCCACTCGCAGAAGGATAAAGGGAAACACGGATCAAGAGATAGAGTGGCGGGAGTCCCGCGCCCTCTCCCTTTGTCCCTCCATCCCTCTGTCCCTTATTCTGTTCTTCAATCGGAATTCGGACTTCGGACTTCGTCATCCGCCTCCCCGTTTGACTTTCGTCCTTCTGCCTCTAACATACCCCGGTGCTCCTGCTTGCCCTGTTTCTGATTGCCCAGCCCGCTGATACGACCGCGGCCGACTCGGCCCACCGCGAGGTCACCTATTTTGGCGGGAAGCGGGCCATCTTCAGCAATCAGAGACAGGAAGTGCTGCTCCTCGACTCGGCCTGGGTTCGTTACGGCGACATGTCAGTCCATTCCGATTCAATTCGCTATGACCTCAAGAAGCACCAACTATCAGCCCACGCCGACGTGCTTTTTACTTCGGGTTCGGAGAACATCACCGGTAGTCTGCTCATCTACGATGTCGATGCCCGCAAAGGGATGATGCGCACCGCGTATACCCAGGTCGAGAACGGCTTCTTCCGGGCGGACGAAGTGTGGCTCGTGCATGAACGGGTGCTGGATGCCCGCCGCGCCTGCTACACGACCTGCGACCGCAATCCTCCGCACTACGTCTTCTACGGACCGCGCGTCAAGCTGTTCATGGACGACATGGCAATCGCCGAGCCGATGTTGTTCAAGCTCTTCGATACGCCCCTGCTGGCCGCGCCCTTCTGGATGGTCCCGGTCGCCTCGAAGCGCAAGTCCGGCCTTCTCACCTTCAAGGTGGGCAACTCCTCGACCGAGGGCTTCTACTCCAAGAACCTCGGGTACTACCAGGTGATCAATGACTACTCGGACGTCACTCTATACGCGGACGTGATGACAAAGCGAGGGTTGCAGGGCCGGGTCGAGGGGGTCTACATCGTGACGCCCTACGCACAAGGTAATGTCAACGGCTCCTACATCAACGAATGGGATACGCACGCCCGCCGCTATAGCGTGTCCGCAGCGCACAGGTCCGACCGCTTCCTGTTTGACTCTCAATTCGACGGCCAGTTGGACCTGATGTCGGATGCGACATATGTCCCGGACTACTCCGAGGACCAACTCGAGTGGCTCAAGCCCGAGCTGTTCTCCTACGGACAGATTACGCGAAGCCTGCGACAGGTGGGCAGCGTGACGATACTGGCCCAGCAGAAGACCGAGTTCGCAAGCCATACGCGCTGGGCCGACCTTCCGTCGGCGCGGCTCTCCATTACCCAGCGGCCGCTGTTCGCCGGATGGAACCTGTCGCCTTCCGCCTCATTCCTGCATCACACCCAGGACTACCTCGATTCAACGAACTCCATCGACACCACGCAGACTCGCGATCTCACTGGCAACGGCGCCATCGGCATCTCAAGCCCGGCCTACGCCATTGGCGAATTGGGCAGCGCGACGGTATCCGAACGGCTCGCGTTTACCGAGGGCCGCCGGTACTACAACGACAGCCTGAGCGCGCAGCCGCGCACTGTCACCAGCGGGCTCTCGGGCAGCATGGACCAGCGGTTCATGGGAACGGCCGGCCTGACCGAGGCCATCGCCCTTACTCAGTTCGACAACCTGCGCGACACGCGGCCGGTCGGCGTGTCTTACTCGGGCAGCGTGACCGGACGGGCGACGCTCTATCGGGTCTATAGCGTCACCGCTTTTCGCATGCGCGGAATGCTGCACACGGCCACACCGACGGCAGGAGTCGCCTACGAACCCAGGGTGGACTCGGGCCCTCTATTCGGCCGGCCGCGCCTGCTCGACCCACAAGCCGCACGGGTGAACCTGGGGTTCGGCAACAGCTTTCAGGCAAAGGTGGACACCGCGGGCACCAAACGTGACCTTGGCACGGTGAGCTTCAGCACGTCATACGACCTGCTCGACACTGCCCATACCATGCGAGAAGGATACTGGCGCACGTTTCATGAAGCCCTGAACAATCTCAGCCCGCTGCGCGGCGTCGCGTCTCTCCAGCCGCTCCAGAGCTCGAACCTGAAGCTCTCAATCGACGCCACAGCCGGGTTCGACTTCGATTCTCTCGACCTCAGCAGAGACTACTCCATCGCCACTACATTCTACCTGAACCGTATCGGGTTTGACTCAACCAGAGCAGAGCGCGGATTCCAGTTGAGCTTCAGCCACACCTATGGCCGGAGCTCTGGCGGACCCACGGTCCACATGATTACCGGCACCGCGGCCTTGGCGATCCCCGGCTGGAAGCTGAGCTTGACCGACCTCGGCTACAACTTCGCAGAGAAGCAGGTCACGAACTATGGCCTGCTCCTGACCAAGGACCTCCACTGCTGGGAGGCGTTCGCTAAGTACCAGAAACTCGGTACACGCTGGACCTATGACTTTGAAGTCCGTATCAAGAAACTGCCGGACCTCAAGGTCGGCAAGGGTACATTCGGCAGCCTTCTGCCCAAGATGGGGAGCGAATGAACATCTACCTGGCGTCTACTTCTCCGCGACGCCGTGATCTGCTGCGCCGCCTGGGAATTAGGTTCCGGGTGGTCACTCCGCTCGTGAACGAAGAGCGGGACGCGAAAGGACTCAAGGCGGGACCCGCCCCAGGCCCGTATGCGGTCGCGTGCGCGAAGGCCAAGGCTCTTTCGGTTGCGGAGCGGGTTGGAGCCGGGTTCGTCATCGGCATTGACACGGTTGTCGTCTGCGGCAGACGGATACTGGGCAAGCCACGCAGCCGGGCGGAAGCTGAAAAGATGCTGGGCCTGCTCTCCGGCCGGACTCACTCGGTAGTCTCGGGAGTGGCGGTGGTGCGAATGCCGGAGCGGAGTGTTCACACCGCTTCAGAGACCACTCAGGTCTCGTTCCGCAAGCTGGACGCACATGAAATCGAGCAGTATGTCGCTGGCCCAGAACCCTACGACAAGGCCGGCGCGTACGGCATCCAAGAGCACGCCAGCATCTTTGTCAATAGAGTGTCAGGTTGCCTGCTGAACGTCGTTGGCCTGCCCGTGCCGCTGCTGCTCAAGATGCTGCGGAAATCCGGATGGCAGCCGGTAAGCTGACGCCTACCAGCGACTTCTAGGGTCCGGCCTTCCAGACCTGCAGCCAGTAGCTGTAGTCACGGGCGCCCCTCGTGTTGTCGACCACTACGTGGTACAGGCCGGGGGCGCCAAGCTGTACCGAGAAGGCGCCCCCTTTGCCGGTCATACTGTCCCGTAGCAGCGTCACTGCGGTCTCCCCGACGACCCACTTGCCGAAGTTGGCTTCGTCCATCACCACCAGGAACAACATACCGGAGTCAGACCCGCACCAGCCGTAGAGTTTGTATCCGGCGCGCACCGTATCCGACCAGGACTGGTAGTCGCCGGCCTTCAGTGCCGCGTCCCAGAACAGCACGCCTGTGGTCTCGGCCCGTACCGTGACGGCGACGCTGTCAGTCACAGACAGGCCGTCCTCATCCGTGACTATCACTCGGATGGAGCCACGGCCCGACGAATCGGGGGCGAACCAGCGCACGCTATCGCCCCAATCCCAGCCGAGCCTGCCTCCTTGCTGGGACCACGAGTAGGTGAGCAGCTTCGGATACAGGTCGGTGGCCCTGCAGACGTAGTCAACGCTGTCGCGCGCCTCGACGGACCGGCTCCCTTCGATTGCAGATATGACCGGAGGGTCCTTGGGCTGCGGACACCCTGCGACAGTAAGAAGAAGCAGAGACGCTGCGACCTGAACTGACCGGAGCAGTCTGAACACGGTTTCAGTTCTAGCAGCCCAAGTCGTGTCTGTCAACTGATTCGTATGCGGGTTCGTATGCGGGTTCTTGACTAGCCGGCCTGCTTCCCTAGAATCCAGCCTGCCCCAACCGCTAACGGCTTACGGCTAACCGCCAACGGCCGTCGGCCGTCAGCGGACTGAGGGGGCGAGCCGAAGTGGCGGCTATGACCTTGCCCGACACAAGGGGAACGAAGCGAGCCGAAGTGGCGGAACTGGCAGACGCAGCGGACTCAAAATCCGCCGTTCAGCGATGGACTTGTGGGTTCGACTCCCACCTTCGGCATACCGGCAGCTACCTGCGGCTGCAACTGGCCAAGCTGCCCGGACTTCATCTCCATCGCGTTCAGCGATGGACTTGTGGGTTCGACTCCCACCTTCGGCATGAAGACGAGGGACTGAGGGAAAGAGGGGTGAACGGCTTACGGCTAACCGCTAACGGCTTACCGCTTCCGGACTCGGAGGCCGTCGGCCGTCAGCCGTCGGCCGTCGTGGAGAACGTCTGTCGCCTGTGACTAACCAGTCCGGCTTTCGACATTCGTCATTCGGAATTCGGCTTTCGTCTCGCTAGTAGCCCCACTGCTCGGCCAGATACGTCTTGCGCCTGCATTCCGGACAGAGAACGCGCATAGTATCCGACCGGTAGGGCTGGGCATCGGCCCGCGGACGCGGTTCGGCGGTACCGAGCTCCTCATAAAGAGTCAGGAACAGAGTAGGGTTGGAGTTGGCGAGGTCGCCAACCTTGTGTGCAATCCAGGCCAGGTGCGCTTTGGCGGCAAACGGCTCTCCGCAGATTTCACAGTAGGCAGCTTCCTCCTCAGCCGCCTTCTCCCAGTCTGAGCTGCGCTCGGTGCGGGAAAGGTCGAACTCCGGCGTGTGATAGATGGCCCGGGTGGGGCAATATAGGACGCACTGGCCGCAGTATATGCAGCGCTCGGCATGGTGTATGTTCCGAAACACGCCCTTATCCCGATCCATGACTATCTCGCGTGCGTTGGTCGGACAGACCCTGGTACAAGCACCGCAGCATATGCACTTGTCAGCGCGGAACTCGATTATGCCACGGAAGTTGGGGTGAACCGAGTCTACTTTTGCGGGGAACTCGGTCGTGAACGGACCTTTGATGACAGCCCGGACCGCCTCGGCCAGCTCGCGCACCTTGGGGAGCGGGATCCTCACTTGTCCTCCTCGATAATCGACTCGCTGCCACGGTCATCGGTGAACTCATCCTTGACCGTGTGCTTCCACAGCTTCACCCCGAAGATGAGCGAACCGCGCGCAAGGGCGTGCGCCGCTACCGGCACCGTGATTAGCACGAAAAGAGCGCACAAAAGAGCTTTCACGCCCAGCGCGCTGAACCCGCTCCGCAGAAAGACGCCGAGCATTATGCCGCAGGTGCCGAGCGTGACGCATTTGGTGGCCGCCTGCATTCGGTTGTACAGGTCCGGGAAACGCACCAGCCCCAGACAACCCAGTACGGTGAAGCCCACGCCCACGCAAAGGCTGATCCAGCCGAGGACCTCAATCATCGAGGCTCCTTCCCTCGAGATACTTGGCCAGCGCCAGCGTCCCCACGAACGAGATAACGGCGATGGCAATCGAGAGGTCGATGAGGTAGGAAAGCTTGTACTTCAGCGCCACCAGAGCAGTAATGCTGGAGAAGATGACGGCCATGATGTCCACCGCAATCGCCCGGTCCGATATGGAAGGTCCCTGCAGTGCACGGTACAGACAGAAGAACGCCCCGAATGACAGAACTACAATCAAGACGGTCATTAGTCGAATATCCTAGCTAGGAAATACTCAAACGGGCCGATTATCGCCTTCGAGACCGCAGCCATGTCGCCGGCCCCGACCTCAATCCAATGGATGTAGAACGTATCCTCCTTGATTTCCACTGTCATCGTGCCCGGCGTGAGCGTGATGGAGTTGGCAAGGAGAACCCGGGCGATGTCGGATTCCAGCCTGGTCTTTATCTTCACAATACCGGGCTTCATCTGCAAACCCGGCGACAGGACGCGCAGCGCTACGTCGATGTTGGACTTCAGGCACATGTAGGCGAAGACCGGGATGTATACTATCAACCAGAACCAACGGACCGGGTTGAGCAGCCGTTTCGGGTCCAGCGGCAGATAACGGCCGAACAGGACGGCAGTCAGCAGCGCCACGCCTGCGCCGGCGATTACTTCCTGGTAGTGGAGCGTATACACGAGCAGTATCCACACCACGAAACCCACTACGAAATAAGCCACGCGTCTGCTCATCTATCTTCCCAGCACGCCTTGTGCGTATCCGAGCCCCTGGAGAAGAACGTTCGCTGCCGGGCCCACCAGGCGGTCGAGGACCGGTTTGAAGCCGATGCCGAGCGCGATGGTCAGAACAACCAGCGCCAGTACCGCCAGCGACATGCTGGCAGGGACTTCGCGCGCTGAGGTCGCTTCACGTTCCTTGCGGTTGAAGAAGACCCGGTTCACGACGTTCACGAGATACGCGAGGGTAACGGTCGAAAAGAGCGCAGCCAGCACCGCAAGCCAGTACATTCTCGCGGCCACTGCGCCGACGATGATAAACAGCTTGGAGAAGAAGCCGGCAAACGGAGGCACTCCGGCAAGAGACAGGGAGCCCAGCAGGTGCGACCAGGCGGTCACCGGCATGTTCTTTTCGAGGCCGGAGAGCTTGTCCATATCCCGCGTACCGGTCGCGTACTCAACCGAACCGGAAGCAAGGAACAGCAGCCCCTTACCAAGGGCATGGGCAAGTATGTGGAACAATGCGCCGACGATGGACCAGTAGTTTCCGATGCCGAGGCCGATGAGGATGTACCCGACCTGGCTGATGCTCGAATACGCCAGCAGGCGCTTGTAGTCCTTCTGAGCGTATGCAAGCAGGCCACCGGCGATGATGGAGATGACTCCGAACGCAAGCAGCAGGTTGAAGAACCCCGCCGCATTGGCACGCGACAGCCCGAACACGTTGAACATGACCCGGCTCATCGCGTAGACTCCGAGCACCTTGATGAAGACGCCCGACAGCAGGGCCGAGACGGGTGCTGGCGCCGAAGGGTGAGCGTCCGGCAGCCAGGCGTGAAACGGCACCATCGCCATCTTCACCGCGAATCCGACAAGGAACGTGGCCACGATGAACCAGAAGAGCGGAGTACGGCCGAATCCGGCCATCACCTGCGACACCACCGCCATGTTCAGTGTAGACGCCTTGGCGTAGAGCATCGCGATGGCCAGCAGTATCGCGGTGCCGCCGATCTCACCGATGACCATGTACTTGAATCCGGCTTCGAGTTCGTCGAAGTCGGTACCGAACGCGACCAGGGCGTAGGAAGAGATGGCCGAAATCTCGATGAACACGAACATGTTGAAGATGTCGCCGGTGATGGTCACGCCGTTGAGGCCGGCAAGTACCAACATGAAGAGCGAGAAGAACTTCCAGCGACCGGTGTAACGGTCGAGGTATCGCACCGAAAACAGCAGCGCCGCCAGTCCGATAGTATTGACTGCTAGGGCGACAAGCGCTGTGAGATGGTCATATACCAGGGTGATACCAAGGGTCGATGCCCAGCCGCCCATTCGATACGTCAGGGCCGGGGACACGGTGAACAAGTACACCGCGCCATAGGTGGAAATTCCGAGCAGAATAGCGCCGGCTGCATTGGCAATCAGGTCCGCGGAGCGCTGCCACAGCTTGGCCAGCAGCGGAATCAGGAAAGCAGAAGCCATCGGCACTACCACGAACAACGGCAGGAAGCTCGAATCCACTTGCTAGCCCTTCAACCTTCTGATTTCAGTGATGTCGAACGTCCGATACTTCTCGTAGATGCGCATTGCCAGGACCAGCATCAAAGCAGTGGTGGCCAGGCCGATAACGATGGCAGTAAGCACCAGGGCCTGCGGCACCGGGTCGACGAAGTTGCTCCGGGACTGACCCAACTCAGTAATGATAGGTGGTATTCCGTTGCGCTTGAATCCGACCAGGGCGAAGAACAGATTGACCGCATACTCTACGAGGCTGAATCCGATGATAATCCGGATGATGTTCCGCTTGGTCACGACCGCGTAGAAGCCAATGAGCAGCAGCACCATGCAGGCGAAGAGCGCTACCACGACTAGTCCTTCATGACGAAGCGGGATGCTCCGAGCGCCAGGAACACGGCAAACAGGCCCGCCCCAACCTTGATGCCGATAGCGATGTTTGCCGGTAGGATAATGCCGCTGCTGATGAGTCTGAGCGGAGTACCGGTGCCATAGACCGCAGCGTTCTGAAAGA
>Ga0172366_10005166_pt1 | contig 10275 bp, 12 predicted proteins | sample LakKivSesite69cm_FD_114533 | JGI IMG/M metagenome (GOLD analysis project Ga0172366, IMG submission 114533) | Sediment microbial communities from Lake Kivu, Rwanda - Sediment site 69cm | ecosystem: Environmental > Aquatic > Freshwater > Lake > Sediment | place: Rwanda: Western Province, Lake...
GATTCCGAATCTTCACAAGCAACGTTCAGAAGGAAATGCAGCCCGAGCGCGAGGCGTTGCGCGACTTCGTCCGAGGAGACCCGTTGCTTGGTCGTTTCTTCGACCTGTTCCTGTTCGAGGAGCAGCCGGCAGGAACGCGGACTGCGCGCGAGGTTTACCTTGCGGAGGTCGACCGCTGCGACGTGTATCTAGGACTCTATGGCAGCGAGTACGGAACCGTCGGGACGGACGGCCTGTCTGCTACCGAGCGAGAATACAATCGTGCGACCGAGAAGGGCAAGTGCCGCCTGGTCTACGTGCGGGGAACCGACGACACGACTCGTGAATCCAGGATGCTTGAACTTGTTCGCAAGGTGGAAGGGCAACTCATCCGGCGTCGGTTCGTCGCCGCTTCCGGACCTGAATCGGCAGGTCTATGCAAGCCTGGTGGCATTTCTGGAAGAGAGAGGTGCAATCACCCAAAGGCCATTTGATGCCGCCGCCTGTCCGGAGGCGACCCTCGCCGACATATCCGAGGAGAAGATCGCTGGTTTTCTGGCTCGGGCACAACGCGCCCGGGGGTACCCGCTGGATCCCGAAACGCCCATGCCGGCTGCTTTGGCACACATGGACCTGCTCGACGACGATCGTCCGACTCGGGCGGCCGTGCTGCTATTCGGCAAACAGCCCCAGCGTTTCTTGATTACGTCTGAGGTGAAGTGCCTGCACTTCCACGGCACCGAAGTCCGAAAGCCGATTCCCTCGTATCAGGTGTACCGAGGCGACGTGTTTCAGTTGGTTGACCAAGCGATAGATTTCGTGATGTCCAAGATCGTCCGATCGGTTGGCACGCGTGCGGCCGGCCCGCAGGTGCCGGTTACCTATGAGCTGCCGCGCGACGCCGTGGCCGAGGCCATCGTCAACGCGGTGGCGCATCGGGACTACAGCTCCAATGCCAGTGTGCAGGTCATGCTTTTTGCCGACCGGCTCGAGGTCTGGAATCCGGGTGAACTGCCGCCCAATTTGACGCTCGAACAACTAAGGCGACCGCATCCTTCAATTCCGCACAATCCGCTGATTGCCGAGCCGCTGTTCCTTGCGCGCTACATTGAGAAGGCGGGTACCGGGATACTCGACATGATAGAGCTTTGCGGCGAGGCCAGGCTGCCGGAGCCTGATTTCAGACAAGACGGCGGGCAGTTCGTGCAAACGCTGTGGCGAGACTGGCTGACAGCCGAGGTACTCAGCGCCGCAGGACTGAATGAACGTCAGACGGCCGCCGTAGCATACCTGCGTTCCTCCGGGCGCATCACCAACTCCCAGTACCAAGAGATGTATCACGTGGCCAAGCGTAGCGCTCACCGAGATCTAGCCGACATGCTGCGGAAGGGACTGGTCGCGCGGGTGGGGCTGACCGGCAAAGGCACGTACTACGTGCTCGGCAAGAGCGCCGCGGTGACGCTGAGAGAGCTCGCAGCGATCCACAAGGAAGTTGCAGCGAGACCAAAGGGTCCGCAACGTTCTCAGATGGGTCGCAAAGAACCCAAGGAGGTCGCAACGACCTCGAAGGGGCCGCAAAGGAGTCAAAGGGGCCGCAACGAGATCAAGCGAGGCGCAAAGAGCACGAGGTGATCGCAACGAACTCGAAGTGGCCGAAAAGGAATCGCGCCCGACAGAAACTCGACAAGCGAGCCATCAAGAAGCGTACCGGGAACGGCGGATGAATGGCCCACATGGCTCACGCGTCTCGTCAGACTGCCAGCCGGGAACTGGCTGCCCTTGCCGGCAAAGGTGTGTTGGAGCGAACCGGTACAGCCGGGCGCGCAATTGCCTACCGAATGCCCCAATTGCCCCATAAATGACTCACAAATGCCTCCAAATGCCCCAGCGCCGTGTTCCCCGGTGCCCAAATGGACTGGCGTCGGAGCTGCTGTGACTCCACGTAGGAAGCCCGGGCGAGGGCAGCCGAAGGTTGACTGGGCGAGACTGCACGCGGCGCGGGCGCAGGGCTACGTCTGCGACGCGCTGACCTACCTGCCGTCGCCGCTCGTGGCCGAGAACCGGTTTCTGACCATGACGCCTGACCGCGGCCCGGTGCCGTCGTTAGCGTCTGCGCGGCGGCATCTGCCGGAGCCGTTCTGGGGACGGGCACCGGAGCGCGCTTACGGCTGACAGCTAACGGCTAACAGCCTCGGTCGTTCATCGTTCGTTCGTACATCGTTGATCGTAGCCAGGTGAACGATAAGCGTTGTACGAGTCGGCCGAGCCACGACGAAGCTGTTGGCTTCGGAAGCCCCTGTCGAACAGCGCGGAGCGGTAGGCCGTTAGCCGCACACGGCTCACGGCTTACAGCTAACGGCTATCGGCTGCCGGAGTCCTGCTGTGGGCCGTAGGCCGTAAGCCGTAAGCTGGTTCATCGTGGGCTTCTGGGCGCTTGAGGCCGGCATCGTGCCGCCTGCCCGCAGAGAACGGCTGGTCGCGCACCTCGAAAACGCCCGGCAGTTCAAGCGCCGGCACCGGGTGCCGAGCCTGTCGGCTAGTCATCCTGAGTTCGACCCGCGCGGCCGCTACTGGTGCGGCGGGGTCTGGCCGCCGACCAACTACATGGTGCTGCGCGGCCTGAGTAAGAACGGGTTCCATCGGCTCGCCTATGAGATTGGCCTGAATCACGTGGAGAACGTCACCCGCGTCTGGCAGCGGACCGGACAAGTGTGGGAGAACTACGCGCCCGATATGTGCGCCCCGGGCAGCGAATCGCGGCCGGACCTCGTGGGCTCGAGCGCGCTCGGCCCGATTGCCGTGCTGCTGGAGTACGTGCTCGGGGTGCAGGCATTTCCCGATGAAGGCAGGCTGGTCTGGCACATCAACCGGCTGGAAGCGCATGGCGTCCGCAACTATCCCTTCGGTAAGAAGGGAACGGTCAGCCTGGAATGCGACGCGCGCCGGCGCGAGGACGAGGCGCCCAGGGTCAGAATCCATGCGGACGTGCCGGTGAAAGTCGAGGTTGACTGGAATCGGGGAGAAGAGAGTTTCCGGCACTCAGTTCGACCAGCCATTTGACACGCCCGCCCGCATCTCACGCAGCTAGCTGATCGCTCAGGCGTTCTTCGTTCATCGTTTCTCGGATGTAGCTCTCGACAATCGGTCGGACGGGGCGTGAGGATTGAGCCGGTCGGGTGTCGTTCGTCGTTAGTTCGTACATCGTTGGTTCGTGGCCGGAAGCGATGAACGATGTGCGAATCCGCCGAACCAACGAACTTCGGCGAGCGAGTGATGGGGACGAATCGGGATGCTTGCCGAAGTAGACAGCAGACAGAATACAGTAGACAGGGATTTCCGCAGAAGTAGGCAGTAGACAGAACACAGCATGTAGGGATTTCCGAGTCCGACCTGTATGCTGGGTGCTGTATGCTGCATACTCCTCTTCAGGACGTCGCCCAGTCCGACGAACTCCACCGCCGCTTCTGGGTCGGGACCATCGCCGAACTGCTCCAGAAGGTGGCGCGTAGCTCGCGGGGTTTCGGGTCAGGCTGACCCACGACGCCGGTCCCACCACTGCGCAGGCCGAGGTCAAGCCCCAGCTCCTCGCCGCGCTCCGGGTTCTGCTACAGACTCCGCTCCTTACCCTTGCCCTTGCCCCGCAACGGCGCCCGCTCCTCATCCCTGAGCCTGCCTCGCTACGGTCTCTGCACCAGGCCCGGCAACGGCCGCCGCTCGTGCTGCGATGTCCACCCCACCGTCCGCAACCGACGAACTCGTGGCGAGGCTGCCCGTAGTGACGCGGGCAGCCTCTGAAAGGAGGTAGTATCTGTCCTGGCTCTAGCGCTCGACCACCAGTTTCTGTGTGCTGCTGAAGCCGTCGGCCTTGACCTTCACCATGTACACGCCTGCCTTTAGCTCGCGCAGGTCGAATGCCTCGGTCCCAATCCCTCTGGGCGCAATCGTCCGCGACAGGACTGCTCTGCCGGTCACGTCGTACACGTCGAGCGTCACCAGTCCCGCCTCGGGCAGGCTGTAGCGCACGGTCGCAGTCCTCGCCAGCGGGTTCGGCGCAATCGTGAAGGATGCACGCCCGACTGCATTCTTCTCCGCCACTATTCCGGGATGCCCTACTGCGAGCGGCCTGGTCAGCGTGTCGTTTCCGCACCTGCCGTCATACGGGAGCAGAGCGCACATGGGACACTTCCCCGATTCCTAGTCCGAAGCGCGTCAAGGGCGGCGCGGACGTAGCCCGCGAGTGGCCAGGTACGGGTATTCCGGGAACACGTCACTAATTAGGATTCCGAAGTCTGTCAACCGCAACCCTACCTAAGGTTCAGGATTCCGGACTCTGGATTGTAGACCGGGCGGACGAATAGGAGTCGGGTGCCGCGCCTCCGGAGATTGGCGGCGGGTGCGGACGCGGCTGTAGTTCGACATCGGCCCGAAGACCAGAACGCAGATGTCCGAGAGGACTTCCTTGCGCAGGCCGTGGGCGGACCGTGAGTGCCGGGGCGGCGCTAGGTCGAAAGGCAGGAGTCAAGAGCCAAGAGTTCACTGCCGGGATTCACGCGCAGCCCGGAGATCTGAGCGGAGATGGCGTGACGGTTGGCGGGCCCGGTCCAGCAGTCAGGCGCCGGCTTCGCGTTCGATGCGATGCCAGAGGTCGGTGAGCGCTCTAGCTTCGCACCAGCGGGCGATGTATGCGGTGTCCAGCCGACCTTTCTGCACGGCGGCGATTCCCAGCGCGTCGAAATAGTGCTTGTCGATGTCGGACATTCGATGCCATTCCAGCTTGGCGACAATCACATCCTCCGGCGTCGGCATGAGCATCTCGGTCCCCAGCAGGTTGACTCGGACCCGGCGCGCAAAGGAGGCTCGGTCGTACTCGCCGCTCTTGAGCATCCAGAAGTCAACTTTGAACCCGGTTTCTTCGTGGATGGCGTTGAACATACTGTGTTCCCGCAAGGCAGCCCTGATGGACTCTTCGTCGACCGAGAAGTCGGGCCGCAGTGCGGCCGCAACGCGCGCGACGTCGGATGCCGCAACGAGTATGACGATGTCGATGTCGTGCGTCGTACGGGGCTGGCCATGGTAGGCGACAGCAACGGCACCGGTCAGCATGTACGGCAGGTTCAACTGGTTCAGGGCCCCGACGACCTGAGTCAGCGCGGTCTCGAATTCACCCACGTCCGCCGTTCCCTGATTCTGACCTTCATCTCGCGCTCAGAAATGCCTGGCGCGCTGTCGCGGATCGCGTCGGCCACGATTCGCCACATCGTCCTGGTCATGTCGAGCGACAGCAGTAGTCTCTGTTCTCCGGTCATGCGCCGGTATGTCTCGATCTGCTTCGGGTTGAGGGGCTCGACATAGATGTCGGCCGGCGTGGATGAGGTGCGCATCGAGATGATTATTGCGGTCGCACGTCGCTGAGTCAAGCTCGCGGTCGAGCCCTAGTTCCTACATTGAGCCACGTGTCACCCCGAGCGAATGCAGTGAGTCGAGGGGTCTCTCAGGCGAGATTCCTCGACTCGGGCGCGGACGCCCTCGTGTGCCTGCGGCACCGCAGGAACGAACGGAATGACAGCACCCAACGGGTGAGAGCCGCGATCTGGCCGGCCCAAGCGTACGCGCATCCTTGTGCCATTCAACGTCGGAATCAGGATCGAGGATGAGTTGCGGAGCGCTGGGCCGGCGCTGGTTGATTTGCGCGTCGCACGACGTAACATCACAGGTAGAAACAAAGACAGCGAGATGAAGGTTTTCGTCGGAACGTCCGGCTGGTTCTACGACTGGAACGAGGACCGGACTTTGGACTGGTACATCGCCAGGTCCAGGCTGAACGCGGTCGAGCTGAACGCTTCGTTCTACCGGTTCCCGTTCCCGAACATGGTAAGGGCGTGGGCCGGTAAGGGCGAGGACCTTGCCTGGTCAATCAAGGTCAATCGTCTGGCGACTCACACCCACCGCTTCAATCCGGCCGCTCTGAAAGCATGGATGAAATTCCGGGAGTTGTTCCGGCCGCTCGACCCGCTGGTTCACTTCTATCTGTTCCAGCTTCATCCCGGCATCAAGTCTGACCGGGCGAGGAGCATCGAGACCTTTGCCCGGGAGACAGGGCTGGGCCAGCGGTTCGCACTCGAGCCCCGGCACGAGTCCTGGTTCAATGCGGAGACCGGAGGCTGGGCGCGGCGACTCGGCATCACTCTGGTCTCGGTTGACGCCCCGGAGTTTAAGCGCGACGTCGTCAACTCCGCGGGTCTTGTCTACGTGCGGATGCACGGCCGGACCGGCTGGTACAATCACGATTACACCGCTGCCGAGTTGCGGGGAGTCGCTGCGAAGATAAAGGCGGCAGGGCCGAAAGCTGGTTATGTCTTCTTCAACAATGACGAGCACATGCTTGCCAATGCCCAATCGATGCTGCGCCTGCTTGCCGGACAGACGCGCCGGTTTGCCGGCCGCATTCCCAGGCGAGGCTGGAAGCCAGAGGACAACTCACACTAGGTTGCAGGCTGACGGTCTTTGACTTGGTGAAACGCGGTCAGCGGCAGTATCGGGCGCAGGCGTCCGCGGCCGGGATGATGGGCACGCGGGCGACGCGGGACGCGAGGGAAAGCAGCGCCTTGTCTTCGCTCACGAGCGCCTCGGCCCGGGCCACGAGCGCGCAGTTGATGAACTTGTCGCCGTCCGGGTCGGAGCAGTAGCGCGGGCCGACCACGGCCTCGAACCGCTCGCAGTAAGGCAGGACGAACTGCTCCATGATGGCGTCGGGTTCCTGTTCGCTCAGACCGAGCTCCGGAAATCGGAGCGCCTGTGCGTATTCGGCGAGAATCGGCTCGCTCGCAGCGAGCAAAAACCGGCCGCCGCGCCAGGCCTTGAACATGAACGCCGCCTGGGAGCGAAAGAGCAGCGCCGACACCAGGACGTTGGTGTCGAGCACCAGCCGCGTTACTGTCTCTTTCTCGCCCATTTGACCGCCTGCTCGACCTTGTCCGGCCTGACTCGGCGCCGCCTGAGCCGGCTGCGGACCTGGTCGATGTCAATCATCTGCACGACCTTTACCGGCCGCAGCACCAGCGCGCCGCCCGTCACCTCTGCCTCGAAGTACTCGGTCGGCGGCAGTTGGTCGAGCAGCGCCCTGGGTATGGTGACCTGGTTCCGGACCGTCTTCTTGGTCAGCAAATGTGCTCTCAGGTTTCCTGTTCGCTCGATTAAAGGTAAGGCGTCAGGGGTGAGCTGTCAAGGGAAAGAGACGCCGAAAGGTACCCGCATGGACGCGCCTTCTCTGGCTAAGTATCTGTATTCCAGTGACTTGCTCACAGCCGCGCCCTTTGGATGCCGAGCCGTCGCTTTGAGGGGAGCTCTCGGGAACCGCGCGGGGAGCGGAGCGATGCAGAACCCTGTTGACAGGCGACACATCGCCAGTCTCGTCCTGACCACTCCAGCAGTCCAGCCTGCCGGTTTGTTTGGGCAATAGGCAAGTACGGTACTGTCTGGCAGGGGCCGTCGAGAATGAGGGGTCTCGACGGTGGGTATCAGGTGGATAACTCACGAGATATGTGGATGGTTCGGGCCTTAGGCTTGACCCGGCCCAAGGCCCAGACGTCGGAGTCGGTGAGTGCGGCTCGCGGCAGGGCATGGGCTGCGGTCTACGAGGCCGCGGCCGAGGCGGTGAACCGCTTGCGGTCCTGCCGCCAGAGCAGTTCGATGACCTGGCGCCCAGTGAGCGCGGCCATGACCGTGCCGGTGAATGGCGCGGTCCATTGGCCCGCCATCCAGAGATTGAGGGCGAGGATCGCGGCGTTCATCGTCTAGTACTCGCCGCGATTGAAGAAGAAGACCGCAGCCGCGACGGTGAGGGCGCCAAAGCAAACCAGGAACACGAAGTCGAACCAGGGCGAGTGGTAGGAAAATCCGAGCACCAGTCTCCGTACCAGGTCGACGCCGTAGGTCAGCGGGTTGGCGCGCACAAGCACGTTGAGCCAGGACGGCAGGTTGCGAGCCGGGAACAGCGCGCCGGAGAGGAACCACATCGGCATGATGATGAAGTTCATGATGGTGCCGAAGCCCTGGAACGAGGTCATCCGCGCCGCGATGACGATGCCGATACCGGTGAGTCCGAACGACATCACGGCCAGCGTGATGATGAGCGGCACGATGTTAACGAGTGGGATGTTGACATGGACCAGCGGCGCCAGCAGTATGATGATGCAGCCCTGGACAAGCGAAAGCGTGGTGCCGGCGAGCCCCTTGCCGATGACTATGGAGGTGCGTGGCACCGGCGCTACCAGGATTTCCTTTAAGAAGCCGAACTCGCGGTCCCAGATGATGCTGATAGCCGACTGGATTGACGTGAAGATGGCGGTCATGGCGATGATGCCCGGGAATATGAACTGCGTGTAGTTCACGTTCCCGATGCCGGAAGCCGAGCCGCGGAGACCCAAGCCGAGGACGAATAGCCACAGCACCGGCCGTGAAAGCGAACCGTAGAGCTGGCTTTTCTCGCGGAAGTAGCGGATGAAATCGCGCTCCCAGACCATGCGGATGCAGGCGAAGTCTATCATACGGGCAGCCCGGACAACTCAGAATTCAGAATGCAGAGTGCAGATACCAGAATGTCCGGAGTCCGGCTCTCTGAATTCTGGTCTCTGAATTCTGATTTCTGCACTATCCGAATCCTCACCGCCCTGCCCTTCCCATCCGCCTGATTCTGCTCCTGAGCTTGTCGTGTTCGCTCGCCCCGTCGTCGCGGATCTCCCGGCCGGTCAACTTCAGGAACACGTCCTCAAGTGTCGGCGGCCGCACGCTCACGGTCCGGACGGAAACGGGCAGCTCTCGCACAAGGCCGGGTACGAACGCGGCGCCGCTCTCGACCTCGAAGTGGAGCCCGGTTGCATCCCGCACCACCTCGACGCCGTACCGCTTCTTCAGTTCCGTCTCGGCCGCCGCGTCGTCCGCCGTCTCAAGGTGGATGCAGTCGCCCTGCACCTGCGCCTTGAGCCTGGCCGGCGTATCGAGCGCGATAATGTGGCCGTGGTCGATGATGGCGATGCGGTCGCAATTCTCGGCCTCGTCCATGTAGTGGGTGGTGAGGAACAGGGTGGTTCCCCGTTCCTCGCGCAGCCTGAGCAGCCGCTCCCAGATGCGCGAGCGGGTCTGCGGGTCGAGCCCGAGGGTCGGCTCGTCGAGAAAGAGCACCCGCGGCGTGTGCAAGAGGCTGCGGGCGATCTCCAATCTGCGCTTCATCCCGCCGGAGAAGTTGCGGACAAGGTCATTGGCCCGGTCGGCAAGCTCCATCCACTCGAGCGCATCGGCGATGCGCGCGCTCACCTCGGCCCGCGGCACCTTGTAGACCATGGCGTGAAACCGCAGGTTCTCGCGCGCAGTCAGCCGGTCGTCAAGCGACGGGTCCTGGAAGACGATCCCGATGGACTTCCGTACGTCGTTGTGCTGGCGGGCCACATCGAACGCGGCGACCTCGGCCGTGCCGCCGCTCGGCCGGATGAGCGTGCAGAGCATCCGCACCGTCGTGGTCTTACCCGCGCCGTTCGGGCCGAGAAACCCGAAGACCTCACCGGGAGTGACGGTGAAGGAGATACCGTCGACCGCAGTAAACGCCTTGAACCGGCGGACCAGCCGGCTGACGTCGATGGCCGGGGTAGTCTGCGAACGATCTGCCGGCGCGGACGTAGTCCTACCCGCTACTCGCAGCCGAAGGTTGCGAAAGGAAACGGTGTCTTGAACTCGGGGCGCCGGTACTCAGGCAAGAGCATCGGCGAACGGCGCTCCGGCGGCACCTTTGCCGCTTTCAGTTCGTCCGTGTAGGCTGCGACGTGGCCGAAGCCGAGATTCCTCGACTCGCTGCGCTCGCTCGGAATGACAGAACGCGCTGCCTCGGCTGCAGCCAGGCCGGCGCGCCTGCCGAACACGAGGATGTCCAAGAGCGAATTACCCATCAGCCGGTTCCGGCCGTGAATTCCGCCCGCGACCTCGCCCGCAGCGTAGAGGTTCCCGACGCCGGTCATGCCGCTGTCGTTGATAAGGATGCCGCCGTTCTGGTAGTGTTGGGTCGGGTAGGTGAGAATCGGCTCCTTGTCCATGTAGATGCCGAACCGCTCGAACTGGTGGTACATCGCCGGCAGGTTCTTCTTCACCGCGCCCGGGCCCTTCAGCACCTCGATGAGCGGCGTGTCGAGCCATACCCCGAGCCGGCCCGTAGGCGTTGCGACGCCCAGATTCCGGCTCTGGCACTCGCGGATGATGGCCGAAGCGGTCACGTCGCGGCTCTCCAGTTCGTAGATGAACCGGTTACCC
>Ga0172366_10005168_pt1 | contig 10272 bp, 4 predicted proteins | sample LakKivSesite69cm_FD_114533 | JGI IMG/M metagenome (GOLD analysis project Ga0172366, IMG submission 114533) | Sediment microbial communities from Lake Kivu, Rwanda - Sediment site 69cm | ecosystem: Environmental > Aquatic > Freshwater > Lake > Sediment | place: Rwanda: Western Province, Lake Kivu...
CCTCGCGCAAGAATTCTTCTGGTGGAACCCCTCGCGCCTCCCAACACCAGCCGAATGGGTTAACATAAGACGAATAAGAGTAAAGGATGCAGTGAACTCCATTTTCTGGCTATCTCCCACACCATGGCCACGTGCTAGCAATCGCAGGGTGCTAACTGCGTACAGCGATGCTATGAATGAATTGCTGGTCAACGGCTACAAGGCAAAGCGTCGCCCGAGCGGACATGATATCAGTGACAAGTTCTCCCGCAACAACGGAGCCGCTATACCTCCAAACCTGCTTGCTGTGGCCAATACGGAGAGCAATTCCTCATACCTTCGCTACTGCGAAGAGAACAACTTGCCCCCTCACCCTGCAAGGTTTCCAGCCACAATTCCCGAGTTCTTCATACGTTTTCTCACCGACCCAGAGGATCTGGTGTTTGATCCATTCGCCGGAAGCTGCGTAACCGGTGAGGTGGCAGAGCGACTGTCACGGCGATGGATTTGTAGCGAGATTGAGCGAGTGTATCTCGAAGGCGCTCGCGGGCGCTTTCAGGCGAACGCTCTGCCGAAATCAAACGGTTCACGCGAACCTGCGGTATATAAGATCCGCCGGCCCGGACTACTCTGGAATGGCGTCGATGATACTCCGCCGCTTCCGGAAGACGGTGGCCAGAAGCGCCCTAATACGTAGCCACGCCCCCTCACCCCACCTACGCCCCCTCGCTTCTTCACTGAACCAACAATCCAACCGTTCCAACACAAAAAACCGCCCCCTTGTTAAGAAAAGTCAAGTTTGGTCTATTGACTATCATCCCAATGGCCATAGTACAATAGTACTAATTCTCATAATTTCCATAAGGATGCACAGGTCGCGACCAAGTGGTTATCGACGTGTTCTCTCGGTTGTTACGCCGCATATTGAATGGTAATCGCATGCCCAACACTCGTCGAATTACGATCACACTCATGAATCAGTGAACAATGGAGGTCAGACAATGAAGAAAAGAAGGTTGACGGACAGAATCCTTGGGATACTACTGGCATTTGTGCTAGCCGGTGCTATGCTTCCTCTGGGGGCGTTTGGCACCCACAGCGCGGTCGATGCCTCGCCACAGACAACCTACATCCCCAACGACCACCCGGCAACCCGGGAGGCGGCCAATCCAGAAGGCCCAGCGGACGACGCGCGAGAAGCAACTCAAGACTCTAACGAAAGCCTCGTATCTGCACCACCTTCAGTTCGTGGAGCAGCAGAGGGAATAGGCGGTCTCCCTGTATTGGCTATCGATTTCGAGGATTTCAGTCTAGGAAACATAGACAATCAACACGGTTGGTTAAGCCCACAAGGTGACAATACCATAGTAAACACAGAGGCACACTCCGGAACCCAATCCTTGGAAAGCTCGGGACCTTCAGGCTTCACTGCTTGGATACCCTTTCAACCAATCGAAAGCGGTACTGTGTCCTTCTGGTTCTATCCCAACTTCGGGACGCTCAATAACGCAGCAGACTATAGTCTGCTAATCGGTATGGATCTAGCAGTCTCGCTAAGGATAGATGGGTGGTCCCCCGGTTCAATTTCCTTGAAAACGTATGACGGCCAGGATTTTCAGGTCCTTTTTGACAGTGTTTCGCTAGACAACTGGCACAAGGTGGAGATCGTCATCGACAGCCTCGCCTTCAAATACAAGGTTCGCTTTGATGGCGGCGCCTGGACAGCGGAATACGATTGGCTTAGTACAGCCGACAGTTTCGTAAGCTCCTTTATGATTACTGGCTCTGTTAACCCAGAAACTCCCATTTACACCGATGATATTTATGTCACCAATGAGCTACCGCCAGCGACAATCTACGTCCCCGATGACTACTCCACGATTCAAGCCGCGGTGGATGCCGCCAGCCCTGGAGATACCATAATCGTCAGAGATGGCACGTACATCGAGAATGTGAATGTGAACAAGGACCATCTGAACATACAGTCCGAGAATGGGGCCGAAACAACCATTGTCCTGGCTGCAACTTCTGATGACAGCACCTTTGAGGTGATGGCGGATTATGTGAACATAATTGGGTTCACGGTATGCGAAGCCGGAATCTATCTTGACAATGCTGATTATTGCAGCATCCTTGATAACAACATCTCGGACGCCAGTTACGGCATATATCTGAGTTCCTCGAGAAACAATATGATCGCGAACAACATAGCTTCAGGTATAATTGATCATACCGGTGCAGAGTATGGCAACAGTGGTACAACGGTTGGTATTTACCTATCTTCTTCCTTAAACAACACGTTAAAAAATAATATCACGTCGAATCTAAGAGCGGGAGGGTACGCTGGGTGGGCAAACGTATATGGGATTTATCTGTATGATTCCTCACATAACACCCTAATTGGCAATGACGCGAGCTCGAATACGGCAACCTCAGGCTGGATAGGAAGCGGAAGTTTTGCATACGGAATCTATCTGGATGCCTCATCAAATAACACCCTGATTGACAACATTGCAGACTCCAATTCCGCAAGCGACGGCCACACAACAGGTATCGGCTTGTACTACTCATCAAGTAATATCCTAATGGGGAACAGCGCAAACTCAAATCTTGCTCCCTATTTCAGCTGGGGATTTCGTTTAGAACATTCCTCAGGTAATATCTTAACCGATAATAGCGCAAGTTCGAATCAAGGATATCGACCATATGCCAACGGCCAGGGTTATGGATTTTTTTTGAGTTCCTCAGACAATAATATCTTGAGAAACAACATCGCCGACTCAAATTGGGGATCAAATAACTTCAGCTGTGGCATTTACTTAGACCTATCCTCAAACAACAGCTTAGAGAACAACAGCGCCGCTTCAAATACGTACGGCATCTACTTTTCTAACTCGGGCAACAACGGAATTTGTTTCAACGACCTAATAGGCAACGCCGACAATGTTTGTTCCACTCCAGATCCGACAAACACCTGGAATTCCCCGGACCTGATAATCTACACCTACGACGGCAACACTCACACAAGCTACCTCGGCAACTACTGGGACGATTATGCCGGAAGCGATGCTGACGGGGATGGAATTGGCGATGTGCCATACCCAATAGACTCAGATGCGGACAACTACCCGCTGGTGGAGCCCTTTGAGAACTATCAAATAGGCTTACCCGAAAGCCCTTGGCCCATGTTCCAGCATGACCCGCAACATACCGGTAGAACCCCATTTGCTGGCCCCCCAACCTCACAGTTGGAATCTGAAGTATTGGTCGAAGGTCCGGGTGTCTACGACTACTTTCAGACCCCTGTTGTAGGCTCTGACGGACTGTTGTATACCGCGGCAAGAACAGCGATGAGCGGCTACCTGTACGCTTTCTATCCGGACGGCACCGTTAAGTGGTCCCACGAGCTGGGCCAGCAAAACTACCCTAGCCTTGACGGCGCAGTTGCCCTTTTGGAGCTCGGCGGGACAGTATACGTTATGCACGAAGGAGGCATATCAGCAATCAATATAGTGAATGGTGAACAGAGGTGGAAAAGAGGATTCGCTGCTCTGTTTGGTGACCAGAGTCCAGTCTTGGCAGATGATAACACTCTCTATTTCGTGGCTGGTCTCACCTTGCCTGATGGCCTTTTTGACACCTGTCTCATATCACTCGATTTGAATGGCAACACCAACTGGATCCGTGCCCTGGACACAGCCCAACTACTTCAATTCGAACTGCCTGAACACGGATCTGCAGGGTTCGGCTCGCACAGCAATGCCTCCGTGCCGACGATTGGCACAGATGGTACCATATACCTGGGCTATCGTGACAGTCTATTGGCTCTCGATACCCAAGGAATAGTGCAGTGGCAGAGACAGTTCCCAGTTGACATCAAATATCATGGTGGCGCAAGCGAAGCCTCGGTCGGGACTGTTCTGATTGCCGACGACGGAACAATATACGTGGCAGTACACGGCCAGAGCGACTATAGCGACGGCTGGAATAGCCACCTTTACGCGATAGATCCGCACTATCCAATGGAGAACAAGTGGTCTAAGGTTATTCCCGTTGGTTCGAAGGCCGTGCCAGCCGTAGGGTTCGATTCTAATATCCATATAACGGCATGGTACCCTACAGGATACGGTGGCGAATCCTATCTTTACACTTTTGACCCCATGGGAGACTTAGTACGGTCACGGGCCTTCACAGGCTACGGCTCTCCCAGCCTCCTTCTGGCTGATGCAAGCAACGCCGTGTACGCGCTTAGCAGCTCCATCATCTACGGCACTGCAGTGATGCATATCTTTGACAACGCAGGGAACGAAAGGCAGGTGGCGCTGCCGAATCAAGAAGGACACAGAAGCGTTATCCTGTCTCTGGGACCGGATGGAAGACTTTATGTTGGCGGACACAAGAAGCTCTACGCCATCGGCGAGGCAGCAGCACCTGCCGACGCTCCCATCGCCCGCGCCTCCGACATCGGCGGGCAGCCAAACGTCATGTATCCCAACACAGAATACACTGTGACCGCCAAGTACTTCGACCCAGACGGCAGGGAGGACCTTAAGTACTGCTACCTGCGGCTCAATCATCCCGACAAGCCTCTCACCATGATGAGGAATCAGGCAACCGACGACTTCTGGACATACGCTGGTGAAGAGGGCGAGAACTACCTCACGGTGACTGGAACCTCAACTCCGATCACCGACGGCAGCCTAGAAGGATACGAACTAGCCTGGACATTCACGATCAACGACCAGTGGCCTGAGGTGGAGAACGCCATCGACTTCGGCGTCTACGCCTGGGACGACGCCGATCACACAAGTGGTTGGGACTACGACAACACGACGGCATCGTTTTTGCTCAGCAAAATAGATGAAAACCTGGCAAAAGAGTTGAGCGACCTTGTTGCCGGTAGTCTTTATCGCATCGAAGATCTCGGCGACATCATCATTGGAACAGACGGGCTCGTTGAGACAAGCAACTACTTTGAGCAGGCAGTGGCTCGGAGGGCAGCGGAGGCATTCCTATCGTTATGCGGGGACGCTATGAACAAGGTCTGGGTTGCAGCATATGACACAGTGCTTGTTGGCTTACCCGTACTCGAGAAGATGATGGTGCTGGAGTTGAAAAGGGAGGGGAAGTCGGAGGACATCACTGAAACAATCGAAAGCCATGTTGCTGACGCGACTGAGCAGATAAATGCCGGACTTCAGGACATTCTCGATAATGGACATAGTGTTGACTCCGAGCTTGTTGATGCATATATCCGAGATCTTGAGCTTCGCCAAGCTGCTCACTCGTCATTACAGCTGATTGCGTTAGCACAACGAGAAGCATTGGCTGATGCAGCCGAGGCAATCAAAACGCGGGAGCAGTTGGACATGACTATACGAGCGATCTGGAGCATTGGCAAGACCTTGATAGGATATTTCTACCCTCCGGCATGGCCACTACTTCTCGCGGACACCGTGCTGTCAACATTGATGGCAACAGAAGAATTAGACGAGAGGGGAACCCTCTGGGCTTCTAGTCTACTGGCAGCATCGTCAGTACAAACGTCCATGTGGGAGATCTGGAGGAACACACTTGATGGACTTGAGTTGATTGCGGATGGGGAGCCGCCTGTGATTCCCGAATGCGAACTGGAATGGCTATCCGATCACCTTATTGACCATGATGCAGCAATGCGAGGGCTCATTAGTGTCCCCGGCGGATTTGGAGTGGAGGCGTACAGCCTATTACGGCTCAGCAACAATGGAACATGCGACGCTGAGTACAAAGTAGTGGCTAGGTTCGTAGGCGCCCCATGGAGCGATAAGTACACTATCTGCGAGAGCAGAACTATCAAAGCCGGTGAAGAGACGCTAATAAGACTTGATTACACGGAACCTGAGCGATTCCAGGTCTATTTGGAAGGTGGAATCCCCCCAATCCAGACATTAACCAGGTATCGAGGTACGCCACCGGAAGACCTGGACATTGTTGACTACTATGTTTTTGCGCGAACCGAGACCGGCCTATACGGTCTTCGGTATTGGTTTAGACAATTCAGTCCAACAACGGAACCGGGATGGACTGCGACCACTTCAATTCGCACAGAGCTCGCCCACTTGGGAAGTCCGGCTGAACTACGTGTACGCGATTCAATGGGTCGCATCTCCGGTCTAATTGATGGTGAGGTGAAGCAAGGTATTCCCAATGCAGCGGCATTCGACGATAACACTGTCTTCATCTTTGAGTCCAGTTCCCATGTGTATGAGGTTAAGGGCACCAATGTAGGAACATATCGACTGGAAATAGCCGCCGTTGAAGATGGGGAAGCTACTGGCATCGGTGCCATTGACATCCCCATAACAACTGGTGCAACGCACCAATATGCGATCAACTGGGGTGCCCTATCTCAAGGCGACGACGGTGTTACAGTCCAGGTTGACTCCGATGGTGATGGCATGTTTGAACGTACTATCACTTCGGACGGAGAGCTTACCGCTGATGAGTTCGTCCTACAGACCGAAACAACCATAGACTTTGACCCGGACACCTTGAACCTGAAGGCCAAGGGCCAGTACGTCACCGTCTATATTGAGCTTCCAGAAGGCTTCGATGTCAACGACATAGATGTTTCCAGTATCAGGCTGAATGACACTGTTCCAGCCTTGGCTAAGCCAACTGAAGTCGGTGACTACGATAATGACGGCATTCCTGACCTGATGGTCAAGTTCGATAGAAGGGCAGTGCAAGCGATACTCGATGTCGGCGAGTCAGTCGAGATAACCATCACAGGAGAGGTCGACGGCATTCCGTTCATGGGCATCGATACCATCCGGGTGATAAACCGGTAGCCTCTCGCGTACATTTGTTTTGCCTGTCCCTTGACAGATAAAAGAATAGGGCCGCGGAACCAACCTCGGCCCTACCCCATTCCTTGCACCGCACACCGGGCATCCGACCCCCACGCCTCACAGCATTTTGTCAATAATTTGCCAATAGACGCTGCGCCCGAGAAACCATCCCCATCACCCCGAAAGCGCACTCACCCATAGGCACATCATGTATCTGGACCACCCCGCAACCCATGACTCTTGCGTTGCGCATTCCGTCGGAAGGTTGGTGAGACTGAACGGTAGACGTGCAAGCTCGTAGCTGAAGCGGTTGACTGTGCCACCCTGACCCGCTAGACCCCAAGCTCTCGGCGAACCTTGTCGAGGTCGCGGTTCACGAAGTTGCGGGCATCGCTATCGCCGAAATAGTCCTCAGCCGGTGTTTGAAGAAATTGCCTATTGGTCGACAGGTATCGGGCAACTACACTCTGTGTTCGCAGCTTTCTATAGGATGCCCAGGCACCAGAGAAATGTTGACTAACAAGGTCTTCTCTATAATCATGCAGACTCCCGGGATAGCCTCGGGGCATGCTCGTTTCCGCATGTACGATACCCGGAACCTGATTTAGCGCAGCCTCTACATAGTGAAGTGCGCTGTAGAATGCAACAGTGACCACCCACTCTTTGTACGTGAGTTCGCTAAGCAGTTGCTTGGCTAGTCTCTCGTTCCGCCCCGCTTGCCACAAATGAGCCAACAGACCTGACATCAGAACCTCTCTCGTAAATCAGCTTTGAGTCTCTACGAACTATTTCATCCACTGACTCCAATAGCTTAGGTATGTATACGAAGCTAGCAGGGACCTCAGTATATGAAACGCGAAGCTCCTGCTCTACTGACAACAGCCGATCCATCAAGGCGTCATCGTATTTTTCATTGGACGTGAGTATCAGAAATCTCTTTCTGTTCAAGTAGTCGTCCGTGTAGATTGACTGAACATCAGTTATCTCTTTGAACAGCTTGGCAACACTCAGTTCAAGAGCGGTCTCTGGCTCAAGCTCAACCTCATGCAAGTGTAAAAGGGCTCGTTCGATTGCAGAACGTGATAGGTTGTCAGCGTAGCTAAGGTCAATTATCTCGTCCGCTGTTGTAGGTTGCATGGTCCGACGCTTGCCTAGTAGCGCATACCAAAGCTGCTGCCTCTGCACATCGTACGAGTACCAACCGGCCAAGCAGCTCGTGAAGCTGGGTCCTGAGAATGTGGCTGCCCGTTCACCAACATCTTCCCAAAGGGTTATATAGGACACATCGAATCTCGGCGACCTCATTTCCCACAGGCTTTTGACCTCGGTCAATAACTGTTCGTAGCTAGGCTTCAGCTTCTCTGTAGTGTCTGAGCCTCGTCTCGAGAATTGTGTGACCATTCTATGATACCTCAGACAATTTCTCTCCGGGAAACAGCACTTTGATGTTTTCGGCAGCATAGGTCGAAGCTCTATCATAAAATGCAGTTATCGAGCTAGCGCCAAATTCATACCGTTTCGCAGAAATCGTATTAACATCAAAGACTACCGACAGTGCCTTGCCTCCTCCTGTCGCCTCCGACATCTCAATCGAGGATAATCTGTACCATCTGTTGACCTCTAGTTCATTCCAATTCATCCTGTCCAACACATGAACCTGAAGCCCAAAAGGATTCCTTATAGCGCCCTCTTGTATGAAGCTACTCATAATGAGTTGAACCGGGTCACTGGGAAACGCTAGAAACCTAGCTATGAAACCAAGCCGAAACACATCGGCCTTCAATTCAACTTTCACGACCTCCGCAATATCCCGAACCAACCTTAGATAGTCCTCACGCAGATCACCGATTTCCCTTCTTGGTTTCCCCTGTTCGTTATAGATTAACTCCAACCGGTCCATTGCAATGTTATTCACGTATCTCCGGTCCTTGCTTTCAAGGATTATTCTGGGAATTTCAGCAGGAGCATCGGAGGAAATTGGAAAGAACACAGGCTCGCCGTCAAGTACACGCCTAACCCGCTTATTCAGAGCGTTCGCAACTTCTATCTTATTTGTTAGGTTATAACCGGCAAACAGAACAGCTGTTATGCCTTGTACGAAGTAACGCACTTATGGAACCTCAATCGTCTTTCTGTTTGTCAACTATCATACAACGCCAGTTCACAAAGAGTCAATGCACCTGACCTCTGTGCTTTGATACTAATGCTACTGGCTTCCTTAACGCGGACCCAGGTGTCTTTGCTGCAAAGGTCACACATTGGGTCGTTTCACAACAATTCAGACCGTTAGCACCACAAGCAGCCAACCTGACGCTTGGGGAAGTTTTGTCAATAATTTGTCAATGGACTCGGCGCCCCGAGCCGTCACCCGCCACCAGCCCACGTACGCCCTATCACCTCCATACTAGAACAAGTGTACCACAACAAACGTGCAACCACCCCCAATCAGCTCCTGCGTTGAACTCATAACCCGGAGGTCGCTGGTTCAAATCCAGCCCCCGCCACCAAGACAAAGCTAAGGGGAGCGATAATGCTCCCCTTCGATTTTTTGTGACCAGCAAGCGATACGGAAAAGCCTGGCAACGGCAGGCGAAGAAGAGACTCAGATCTAAGCCGCTCATGGGCTGCGGCTTTGGTGGTAAAGAACGCGAGCCAGGAAGAAACGATAGCAGGGTCGGCGGTGCCTGTCCGCTATGTCAGATCGAGATGTGAAAACAACAATTCCTGTTGGCAACCGCCGAGGTGCCGATTAGCTAGCGTGGCGAGCGTAGGCTAAAACCTAACTTAGATCTATTTCAGCTCTTGTTCGATGAGCTTCAGCTTGTCATCGGTGATGACACCCTTAGAGAAGGGCTGAATCTGTTTTAGAGTCATGCCCATCGCCATCTGCAGCTGAGGATTGCCCGAGAAGCCAGGAAAATGCTTCTCAAGTATAGCCTTCGCCTTCGGGTCCGCAAGTAGTTCCTTGAGGCTGGAATTAATTGTAACTGCCATGTGCTGTCTCCTTTCTGTTTTTGTTACAAACCACTATGATATTGCGGAAGTGCTGTTGTGTCAAGTATCTGTGAGCGTCCGTAGCGTTTCTAGAACAGACATCCGTCCCGGTGGTCAGCGCAGGTAGGTGACCAGGCAATTCCTGAGCAGATTTTGGAGGTCACCTTACCTCCTAGCCTTAAATCCCATCTAAAATGCTCTGTTACGCCCTGTGGCATTACGAGTTTCACACTCATCGTGCCTTTTCTGTGGCCTGGCTTGAACATGCCACTGTAAAAATAGTTTGCCTTATGTTATTATCGTCCAAATTATGCTGAAGAGAGCATAAAAAGGAGACAAGTTGAACATACTATTGGTTTATCCCCGGTATCCGGATACCTTCTGGAGTTTCAGACACGCTTTGAAATTCATTTTTAAGAAGGCTGCTTTCCCCCCGCTGGGCTTGTTGACTGTGGCTGCCATGCTTCCC
>Ga0172366_10005174_pt1 | contig 10265 bp, 6 predicted proteins | sample LakKivSesite69cm_FD_114533 | JGI IMG/M metagenome (GOLD analysis project Ga0172366, IMG submission 114533) | Sediment microbial communities from Lake Kivu, Rwanda - Sediment site 69cm | ecosystem: Environmental > Aquatic > Freshwater > Lake > Sediment | place: Rwanda: Western Province, Lake Kivu...
GGATTCTAGCTTCTTCATGTCACTTCCGGCTTCCGAGCCCTTCATCCGGCCCTTCATGGGGTCTTGACTCTCTCTTTGGATACGAATTATTATTTTTCATGATGGGATGAAGGGAAAATGATGGCAAAATGTTTCGGCGCACTGCCACCATTAAAAACCAAATTCCTATCCCTTGTCTCAAGACGGCATTGGATTAGTAGAGGCAATCGTCGACAAGGGGCGATTCAGGGAATTAGTCTATGTACATTTTATGCGCTCCGAGCGAAAGCGAGGGCGAGGGAGCGAAAGCGACCGAAGTGTCGGGGAGGAAGAGAGGCTTATGAAAAGCCGTCGTTTGGCGGCTCGTTTGCATAGCAATTTTCCTTCTTTTTTCATTTAACACTTTGGATATCAATCATCTTTCCAGTGAACCCAGCGAACTCCATTGGACGATGAGTAAACACTATTACTTGAAGGCCATACTCTTTTATTGCATCATTTATTAGCTCGATCATCTTATTTGAACGGTCTGAGCTAACATGCACGAAGGGATCGTCAAGGACTAGACATTGGGAATCTCTGCCGGTTAGATGCTTCGCAACAGCCAATCTGACACAAAGAGCTAATACTTCTTTTAATCCAGAAGACCCATCATTAAATTCCAAAGATATATCATCAAAACCTCGCTCACCAAGTCGAATTGGGAATAGATATTCATTCAGTTCCACATCCTCATGCAAAAATCCTGTAACATAACTCAACGAACGCTTCACTTCCTCCTGTATCGGGCCAACCACTGCGGATAAAGCTGAACGATACTGCTGCTCTAATACTTCCTTTAGGAGTTTATACGATTCTGCACGCATCTTGTCTTTCTCAAGTCTTTCACTCAGAATTTCCGTACTGGATTCGATTTCTGCTAATTCTGTATGTGCTCCCCCTAAACTTGCCGTGCCTATTCCACCTATAAGTTGGTCTACAGAACTTCGATGTTGTTGGATTACTTGCTCTTGATTTTTTATCTGTTGCTCTAGACGTTTTATTCTATTTATTGGGCCTTTCTCTAGCTCTTGATACCGGCGATTTATTTTTTCATACTCTTCTTTTTGCATCTTGAGATTTGCTTCTGCAGTCCTTAATATTTTTCCTTGATTTTCCACCGAGCCATGTTGACGAATGAGTTCACGCTCTTGGATTCTCGCGTTATCCAACTCTTCAGAAAAACGTTTTTGCTCTGCTCGAATCTCAGCCAATTCTCCCTTTTTCTCTATTACATTTTTATAAACTTTGTCTCTTTCATGTCTCGTTTCGTCAAGGGTTTCTCTTGCCTCCGTCTCTTCCTTTTCCCTTTTATTTACGAGTTTCCCAAGGTCAACGTCGATAGGATTTGATTTGATTGCATTCGATGTCCTTTCAATCTTCTCAAGTTCTTCATGTTTTTTCTTGTGTTTTCCTAACTCAAGAGCTACCTCATTGACTGGGCGCTCGTCGACTCCCCTTCTCTCTGCTAGTAATTCCTTGACACTGTTCGATATATTGTTCTGAGTTCGATTCAGCTCTTTCAATTCGTCTATCGATTTTACACTGTATTTGCGCAATACCCCTAGAATACTCACTTCTAGCTGCTGAATGTCAACCTTTGCATCGTGTGCCTGTTCTAGTTTAGCTTTGACTGTAACCTTCCCTAAACTCGGTGATGCCACACTTACGCTCTCAGTTCCAGTTGCAGTTAGTTTTCCATCTTTGATTCTCTCTCCATCCACCTCAACTTCAAGAGCGCCTTTCTTGCCAGGGGTAATGCTTACTGCAAGGCCTCTCGCCTTCAAACTTTCCCTCAACGCTTCTATCCTGCTCTGGCTCTGGATGAGTCCCTCGACTTCTTTGCTAGTGGGTACAATCGGTACTTCTCCCTCTCTCAAACTTTCAATTTTTCTGTCAAGTTCCCTCATCTTCTCTACTTTTTTCTTTAGCACTTTTATTTTTTCCATAGCATCGGATTTGGTCCACAAGATTCGTGCATCCCTCGTCAATCCCTCGCACTCCCTTATCTTCATCGCTTTCTCTTCCACCTCTCCTTTTATTTCTTGTTGGCGTTTTTCCAACTGTTCACATAAAGCCTCAAGTCGAGAAAGATCCCTGCTCGTTTCTTTCTCCTTATTTTGGAGTGTCTCTATTTTTTCCGCTGATTTCTCAAGTTCTGTTAATGCCCTCTTTGCATCCTCCACATTTCTCTTCGCTTCCCTAACACAAGCTTCAGATGCCTTTAACTCAGACTCAATAGAAGAAAAGTCCGTCGCCTCGCTTCTAGCTTTTTTCAATTCTTCTTTGGTCTCCACGAGCTTTTTCTCAAGTACGGGAAGTCCATGCTGAAGAGCTTCTAATTGCTGTTTGTCAACGTCTACTTTTTTTATTTTATCCTTAAGATTCATGCTTTTTTCTTGTAGTTCTTGAATTTTTTTCTCAGTTTCAGATATTGATGATGAATCTCTTGGCCTCCCTGTCATTGTAAAGTATTGAGCATAAGATGTTTGAATAAAGTCTTGAACTGTCTGAAATTTCGCAGTAACAAGCATGCCTTTACTATCTTTTGTTTTCAGATGTAGAGAAGTGGTCGGATCACCTTCGTCCTTAGTCGGGAGTTCCCTATAGTCCTGAGGAGTCCATAGCCATTGAAAAGCACCCCACTGTGAGGGTTTACTTCCCCTTGTAGATGGCAATTCCGCTTCTAATAATTGTATCAGTTTCTCATCTGCTGAGTTATCTTGGGCTAGAAGCGTACTTCTTTCACCATCGACTTTATACAATGAGGTTCCTTTCCTTAAATTGAAATTCTTCTCCACACGATACCTTGTTTTATTGAGAGTGAATTCGATACGAACTGTGGATGTTACATTTCCAGAAGCTGTAAGTGGTTTGATGCGCTTTATTGCCTCGGCCTGGGAACTAGATTTATCGAAAAAGCCTCTACTCAAGGCTTCCAATATAGTTGATTTTCCCGTTTCATTCGGTCCATATATGGCTGTTGTAGCCTCATTAAAATCAATCCTCGTTTTAGCGTGCCGTCTCCAGTTTTCGAGTTCAACCCAATGAAGCCTCATCCCTCAACCTCCTTTCCAAATCTTTGTAAATGAGCAAGAGCCTCAACTATTATTCTCCGTTTCCTTGAATCAGTTTCGTCTGCTAATAATTGTCTCAAATGTACCGCTGTTTGGTTTAAGGTTGGGTCACCAAAATCAAAGGTGACTTCCAATTGAGAAGGCACAGTAATGTTGAGTGATTCTAGTTTCACTCGAAAGTTCTTGTGTAATGTGGTTTGAAATTCTAATATATTATCGAGTTCTTTTTTAAATTCCAATGGCAATTCTCCTCGGATGGCCAATCTTACCATATCGACCCCTTTGATCGATTCTAAGTGGTCTTTTAACTCAGTGATGGAGGAAGAATCTTTCATTTCAAACTCCCTAGAAACCCATGACAATTGGCCAGTTTTAATAGGAAGGATTTCAGGCGCATCCCCCTTTTCGTCAATTTGAACTAACAAACATTGTCCGGCATAATCTTCATTATAATTAGTCTGTTCATGAGTTCCTGAGTATGCTATTCGGGCCATACCAGTGTTGTCTTCAAAAATGCTATGGCTATGCCAATGACCTAGAGCAAGGTAATCTATCCCTGTCCTATCGACGCATGATGGGTTAATTGGTAAATCGATATCTTCCCAGTTTGATACAGAAAATTTTCCTACCAAACTTCCATGTGCAACCCCTATATGAATACCATCCACTTCACGAACTTCTGGGATTGCATTGCTAAAATCTTTTGTGGAGAACTTTGAGAGAACTGGACAAGGATGAATGACTGCGCCAGGAACCTCGACAGGATCGCTTGTACAGAGGATTGTAAGATGCTTAATCCATTGGAATATTGGTCTATTATAAACACAATCTGCACCGATGATATCATGATTCCCTGGAAGAAGATAAAGTGGAATGTTGGGATACTGATTAAATATTGCAATCACTTTTTTTACGTCCTCTTGGCTAATCATATTGTGCTCAAAAATATCGCCGCACAAGAGCACGAAGTCAGCTTTTTGCTTTTGTGCTGATTTCAATACATTATGGATTGACTGGATTCGAGCCTCACGTACTATAGGGCCAGCTTCTCCAAGGCCACCACCTTTCATACCAATTTGCCAGTCAGACGTTTGAATAAAGCGAACCATTCTATCACCTCTTACCCAAAGGCTCTCTTGCTATTTTATTTCGATTGCACCGAACGCGTTCTTTTGTTCCTTGGGAGAAGGTTACTTTTCTCGAAAACACCAAATGCTCTTCCTCCATGATTGCGTATAACGTTCCAAGCATATACGATGTTGCGACCGAAGGGAGCAATGTCCTGAAGGACAAAGAGGTAAGTCCGAGGCGTATATGCTGTGTTATATGAAGTGGTGCAATCTATTGGTTTATAAACCATATTTACTGAACTCTTTCTTTGACAAAACTTTTATTCCATCCATTAATCGGATAGAAAAAATATGGATTTGGAGATCTTCTTTTACGGCAGTATGTTTATATTTTTTATCCGTCTTGCTGATGGTTATCTTTGGAGTTTTTCCAATCTCCCAACATATAACTCTTGGGTATTGAGATGGCTTATGGCCATGAATTTTATAGTTGTAAAATTTATTTTCTATCTCAATAGATGTGTAACGGTCTGGATTGCTTTGTGGATCTTCTTGGAAATGAACAATCAAATCAGGCCCTGAACCTGCGTGGCCCAAAGTTTGAAATTCCTTGAAAGGCAGTGCTCTAAGTGCCTCTAATTTCCATAGAATACATAATATATCATTCTCGTTTTCGGGTTCTCTTGATAAAATAACAGGCTTTTCTGATTCAGAGGATTGATAAATTACCCACATTTGGTTTTCTGATTCTAAATTCTGTTTCTTGCCCTTTAATGATTCTGCTCCTGCTATTGTCGATCTTTCCTCTTGAATTCTACGGAATTTCAAATACTCTTGTGATGACTCGATTTTCTCAAAGATTTCACTTACTGCTTTTCTGAAAAGGTCTGTAGTTTCCGAATCAACTAAACCGCTTCGAGATATATTCATTTCCTCTTGAATTTGGTCACACTCTACGATGAGGCAACACTTATTAACTCCTGGACGCGCCGTTCTTAAATTTCGGCTACCATATTCTTCCATATTCAAATCAAAATATGGAATTCCTTTGACAGACAATATAAGGCCTGTATTCATTTGATTTTTGTCTAATCCATAATCTTTTTCATCCCAAGTATAGAATCCTTTCATTCGGACTGTAACGCTTTTATTTGTTCCACTCTTTGTAACAGTCTTGCGCTCATCAACAAATTCTGTCCCTTCCTTGCTTTCCTTAAATTTCGATTCGGGAAATCCAAAATCGATAGATTCTGTTTGTCCCAAGACTGAAAGAAAGACTTTTGGGGTATTTTCTCTTTCGCGTGTGAATCCAATAAATGTGCGGTGTAAAAGAAATTTTCTAATTTCCTCGACCGTAAACGGCTGTTCTTTTCTGTGGGGCGGATGCCCGAATATCTTTATTGAAGTTCCGGTTTTTCTCCCTTCTTCCGATCTATACATGAAGATTTTGGGCTTAGGAATAAGGTTCCTTTCAATAGAACTCCATGGTTCATTAACCTCAACTCTGATAGCATCCCCCGATCCACACCAAGTATCAATATCAATCTTTCTTGATTGATATGCTAATTTTGACCCCAACCCTTTCCAAGAAAATTCATCTGATTTTATGCCGATGATTGTTGATAAACCTAATCCTAAAAATTTATCTACGCGTCCGGGTATCAATTTTTCACCAGTATAATTCATTCCACATCCATTATCGATAACTTCAAAAATGTGACCTTCTTCATCAATAGTATATTTTATTCTTATCTCTGTGGCTCCAACCTCTTTGGCTCCTGAATTAGAAATCAATTCCCTCAAAAGAGATAATGGATGAGATCTTTCCTTTATCAATTGTTTCATCAAAGCAACTTCTTGAATAATTAGATCTACGTCTTTGCTTTTGCTCTCTATAAAATCTCCCAATTTTGGCATTTCAAGCCTCCTTCCTTATGTGCTGTATTGCAGCATTTCATATAACGTTTGCGGCTTTGCGCCGTGCCGCCCGCCTCCTCCATTGTAATCGCAATACTAAAGCGCGTGGCATGGAGCGACCTCAAATCTTAAAAGTGATAAAAATTTGGTTTTCGCCATCTCAATGATTTTTGCTCTTTTTTGCCCTTGATGCTTAAGCCAATGCCCTGAATAAAACATACAACATATGGCGGATCCCTGTCAACAGGGATACCCCGTTCGGAAAAAAGAATCATAACCTGATGAATGGACTCAGGCGTGATGTAGAGGAAGTCCCAGAACATATCAGGGTCAGGCAGATTGGTCGCTGCATGGCGCTTCTGGGTGTGGATGAAATCAGGGAACTTAATAAAAATATTTTATTATTCATCTAAATTTATATTTTGTTGCAAATATAATTATCACCGCAATTTGCATGAATGAATTCCATCTGCAAATTTGCCAAATTTAATAATTTTCGTCTTCAATTTATTCATTTTTATAAATGAAAATAATCTTTTTTCCCAGACTGTATTTTGGTCGTATCCAACAACAAATATATCGGGATTATACTTAAGAAGTGATTTCAAACCCATATTATAAGAATCAATATGAACAAAATCGGATATTCGCAATTTTAAAAGAATTTCCCGCCGAGATGTTTCACTTTGAACAATTATTCTTTTATTTTCAAAGACTTCTTTATTTGGCAATAAAATAATATGAAGTTGATCACAATTTGTTTTTATTTTATTTAGTAATATCCTATGACCATCATGAATATGGTTAAATGTCCCCCACGTAAATGCCCGAATCATTTTTGTGCGACTGCCTTTTTCAATTCTACTAAATCATTTAAATAGTTTAGATATTTTTTTTCAAGCAAAGATAAATGTTCTTTTACATCTTTATTTTCGTAAAATTCTGGAACTGTCTCTTTAATTTGTAATATTTCATCAAAGAAACCATATATTAATGGCCTTAATTTTTTCTCGTAGAGTTGTTTGATTCCGTTCTGCAAATTATCAGCAGGCGATTTTGTTAATACTTCAATTTCTTCTTCTATTTCATCAAATGGAAAAGAAGTATAGATAGTTGAAACTGAATCGTTAAAAGATTCATGTTTTAATTGACCAGTAAGCACATCTTTTCCGTAAATCGCATCTAAGTGTTTTGCTAAATCAAATAAGCTTTTTGGCTTTGCTTCAACTTCATCAAAAAAAACCTGTTCTGTAAAATCTTTTATTCTGACCGCGGGGATTATTTCAATATCATAAAATACTTTCCCTTTGTCCATACCCGCTTTTTTTGCAATTGAATCTTCTTTATTTCTAAGAATCTTCCATTGGTCTGGTTTTTTCTTATAGTCATCAAGCCTCAATTTAAAATCTTTTATAAGCAAATGATTGCATATTGGCAAATTTTCAAATAAAACTCTAAATTTAATTCTTTCGCGTATTTCTCCAGGAATACCTTCAATTTCAAAAAATTTAAAAAGGAGTTCATCATCAGTAAGCAAGCAAAGATCTTCAGGCTCATTTTTTAATTCCATAAGTGCTCTAATAATTAATTCTTGAGCACTTCTATTAACACTATTATGATATAGTCTTCTATAAACTAGGTTTCTAGCTTGGAGGAGCGTCTCAAGAGCTGTTGCCGCTTCTGATTTTAAACATAGCTGGTATTTATTATCATATTTTTTTAACAATAAATTGCTAATTATTTCTCCGATATCTAGGTTACCAGTAATGACACCTGAAAAATATGCATCTCTTTTAAGATAATCGAGTCTATCCAACCCATAAGAAGAAGCTATAATGTCCTTTAAAAAATAGTATTTATTACTTAGCTTAGCATCTCCCAAATCAGGAGGCTTGCCTAATCCGACCAAAAATATATTTTTAGGGTCTAATAACGCCAAATTTTCTGCATCTCCATATTCAATTGAAAAATTATGTTTTAAATTTGCTAAAAATTTTGGGATTTGCTTAAACTCTTCTTTGGCAAGCTCATTATCTTTTTCATCTCTTCCTGTGATAAGCTTATTCGCAAATGATTCATGGTCCCAGCTTTTAAATTCTTCAATTCGTCTACAAAACATCTCAAAAATATGACAAAATGGTCCATGACCGATATCGTGAAAAAGAGATGACAACTTCATACAAGCTTCGGTAACACTATTAATTTTCGGCGAATTCGCGTCATTTGGACTGACTAATTCCCTCAATTTATTTGCCATCAAAGAAGCTAGATGGGAAACGCCAACACAATGGTCAAAACGTGTGTGAACAGCCCCCGGAAATGTTAAATATACTGTTGAAAGTTGTTTTATCCCTCGCAGTCTTTGAAAAACATCCAAATCCATTGCTTCTCTAACATAACTCGGCAAAGGAACGTAACCATAAACTGGGTCATAATAAAGACCCGAACCTTTTTTTGGAATTTTTTTTGAATAATTTGAAAAAATTGGAAATTCCATAGTCATATTTTTTTAATTATAAATTTGGCTGCTATTATTTGAATGCATAGCTAGATTTTTTTAAGCAAATTTTGTATTAAATCACTTCCCACTTTTTTTGCAAACACCTTGCGATGTTTATTATCAAAAAATGACTTCAATGTCAAATCAGCCTTGTGCGGTGACCAGGACATACTAAGAGATAATTCTTTTTTGCGAGCGATGCCCGATTGTGAGTCTTCATCTCGATTTTCCCATGCAACCATCGTGGGGAAGTATAAATCATGACAAAAAAAGATGTCAAGGACAGCTTGGGAGCAGCTTGGGGGCGCGGGGTATGTCCGCAAAGCGATCCGAGGCGCCAAAAGTGGCGAAAATCACCCAGACCTCTTGTCCCGGGCAAAGTGAAGATCATGAAAAATATTCGGCACGGGTCTCGGCGGCCATCAAGAGTTCCTGATAGGCGATATGAGGCGGCGGAGGCTTGTCTGCGACAAATGTGAGCTTGAGGTGGTTGATGATGCGATCGACCACAGAGAAATCGGTGATAAAGGCGATGACCTTCATCGTTCCCCCGCACTGGGAGCAGGTTAAAGGATCGACCTCATAAACCTTGCGGATCATGGCGGCCCAGCCGCGGCGGGGGATCCTCGGGCACTCCTCTTCGATGATCAGGAGCTTAGGCTGCCCTTCCTCTGCCTTCCGCACTTTGCCCCGATGGGCATTGGCGTAGAGGCCGGATTATGCTGAGTTCAAAATTATGCTGAGTTATTATGGTAATACCCTGATTTTTAACCAATTAAGTTCCATGATACTCAGCATAATTACAGGCTCTCCAGGAAGGATAAAATGGAACCATCAGCTTTACGCCGCTTCTTTGAATTATTCAATCAGAAAGGTTGAACATAACGAATGTATTGATAACGTGTGCTTTTAGTGAGGCTTATGGCTTGTCTTAAATGCTTGTCATACTTGTTGAGAATTTTTTTCGCTTGAATACTTTTCCCTTCTTTCCCGTTTTTTTATAAAAGTTTTTATCGATTGTTATGCTGAGTTTGGAAATGAGAAAGTATGTCGGGTGTTTTGGAATAGAAGGAATTATGAGGAATAGAAAATCTTAACTCAGCATAATTTTGAACTCAGCATACTCCGGCTTATGCAAAGCTTTGCATAAGCCGGAGTAACATATCATCACCTGACCCTTGTCCGGAATATGGGACGTCGTCTGGGCGATAAATTCCAGATAATCCATCCGCTCCAGCTCTTCGGCCTCTTTCCCATACCGGTAGCAGACCTTGCCCTCTTTCTCCGAAAAAGAGAGCCGCTCTAGCGAAAGGAGCGGGCGAATCATGTACTTACCCACCCGCTCGGCTTCTTCCTTGGTGGAAGCTTTGACCTTGCTGTGGACCGAGAAGCCGGAATGGCGCCAGCCTGCGATCTTCTCCACCACGGCCTCAGAGATGAGCTCTTCCCCAAGGAGCAGGGAGAAGACTTCGCGCTTGAAGAACTCGGCCAACAGGCTGTCCCGAAACTCAGCGAGATGATGAAACGTCCCCTCAAAGTCCTCGCCTCCCTCGGTCGCAAGGAGGTGGATATGGGGGTGGAAATTAATTTTCTGTCCGAACGACTGGATGACGGTGTTAGTGGCAAAAGAAAAGGAGCCAAAGATGGCAATGTCGGCTCCACGAGGAAGAACGCTAATATAGA
>Ga0172366_10005177_pt1 | contig 10262 bp, 6 predicted proteins | sample LakKivSesite69cm_FD_114533 | JGI IMG/M metagenome (GOLD analysis project Ga0172366, IMG submission 114533) | Sediment microbial communities from Lake Kivu, Rwanda - Sediment site 69cm | ecosystem: Environmental > Aquatic > Freshwater > Lake > Sediment | place: Rwanda: Western Province, Lake Kivu...
ATGAGGACCTTTCTGAGGGACTGTTGCCCCGTCGCGCCCGTCGCCGTCGTGAACTGCCCCGTTTCCCTGTAGACCCTGAACCTTGCCGCGTCCTTGTACATTTTGACGTTGTGGAACGACACGGCGACCGTCGACGACTTGCTCCTAGCGATTTTGCGGTCGATCTCGCCGAGCTCCTCGTCCGTGAACTGGTAGACGTTGTGCCGCCCCTTCCCGAACACCCGCGAGTACATGACGTCCGACTCGAAGGCCGGGCTCTCCCTCGAAAGGTCAACGCTGTGGGCAATGCCCTGGTCAGCCATCAATTTGAATAGCTCCTGCGGCACCTTCTCGCCTCTGTCGCGCCTGACCTCCCAGACGAGACTACAACCCTCACGGCGGTCCACGCTGCCCAGAAGGTTTTTCACGTCTTCAATTTTCTGAGGGCTGAAACGAATCCTCGACGGCGTCTCAAGCACCAAAAACTTCGCCCCCAGCAAGTCGCAGACTCCGGTCGACGCGTTGAAGACTTTAACGGCTTCCTCGGCGGGCGCCATCTCGTAAGTGTGGGTCACGTCCCTGTGGCAGCGGACGGCGAACTCGAAGTCGCCTGGGACCCTTCGCCTCCAGGACTCGACGCGTTCAGCTGGCGGAATTTTATAGAACGTGGAGTTCACCTCGACGAAGTTGAACGCCCTCGCGTACGCCTCAAGCGACCTCAAGCCGGGAACCTGGAAGTACGCCCACCCGCCCGTGCCGATGAGAGTCTCAGCCATTTTCCGTCACTATCAGTATGTGCAATTTCTCATTTCAATGAATACTGATGCGATGTTTCATATAAGCCATGCAAGCCCACACCTAAAGCTGCGAATTGATGATCATAATTGAAAAAAAGGTGATGATCAAAACAGACCAGACACTGAGGATGGCCAGAGAATCTGACCAGCCTATATATAGCCCCCCTCTAGGCTGACTGAATGACGCGTAAACGCAAAAATAATTTGACGCTCAAATCAGACGAGGCTTCGGATTGTTAGTCAAAACTGCAGAACCATTGTTGAACAAAACAGACAGGGCATTCGCGTATTGCCACGCCGAAGGAGAACCCTGTTGCCACACAAACCAAACTTTGGCAGAAAAGGTCCTTTTTAGGCTTTGAGGGAGTTGCGCGTGTTTTTGCCCTTGTATTCGCGCGCCACGATCATCGTCGAGGTCAGCATGATGCTTGGGATGTTGCGGACGTTCTCGGAGAGGAAGGCCTCAAGATGCTCGAGGTTGTCCACCAGGACCTTGGCGACCACGTCGAACTCGCCGTAGATTATGCTCACGTCCATGACCTGGTCTAGCTCCGAAATCATCTTGCAAACGTCCCTCTCGGCGCCCGAGTTCACCTTCATCAACACATAAGCCTTGATAGCCAACAACCCTTCACCGAACACAAATATTGGCTAACACAGATTTAATAGTTTCCCAGCCCGAAAAGTCGTTTAACGAAAGCCACCAAACAAACCTTTAAATTTCCGCACACTCAAAAGTGGTACCCGTGCCTCAGTGGCCCAGCTGGCTAGGGCATCACCTTGGTAAGGTGGAGACCGCGGGTTCAAATCCCGCCTGAGGCTCCAGCACCCAAACAGCGAATTCTATGTACAAATCAAACAACAGCACCTTATGTATCAAAAAATATAATACAATCCCACGGAGATAATGTGGTCGTGGAGGATTCTCGAGTTGCTTGAAAAGTATTTGGGCTGGCTGACGGGCACTGGGCTGCTTGTCCTGTTTTCGGTCGTCCTCTTCCCCCAAGGCTTCCAATTTGTCGTGAACTGGTTCGGTCCGATTGTGGGGCAGAACCTGACGCCGATCCTGATGATTGCCTACATCCTACTCGCCTCAGGAGCGAAGTATCCGACGGTGCTGGCGGCCTACGCAGTATCGGGGTTCGCCTGCGGCGCCGTGGGAAGAGGCGGCATCCTAAGGTCTGTTCTCCTCGCGCTTGCAACATACTTCACGATTTTCCTCATCCTCGGAGCCAACATTTATGCAATCATCCCCATGTTTAACTCGTTGGGCTCCGTAACCATGCCCAGCCCGCCCCCGGGCACCTCCGTGATGGACCTCCTATCCCTTCCTCTTGTTTCGGACATGGCGTCCACGCTCATTGAGAGCCTTTTCAGCGGAGGACAAGGCGGAATGCAGGGCAGCATGGAAGCGGTTTTGCTGCCAATCATCGTGACCGTGCTGATTAGCATAGTTATAAACCTCGTGGTCCTCTGCGTCTCAAGCGTCTTCGGCGGCTTAACAACCTCCAAGATAATCCCGAGGTTCAGGAAGGGAAAAGCCTCCTCCCTGGGGCAGAATCCGACCGCGACGTTGCTAGCACTCAGCATCCTAAGCTTGACGCTTTTTTCGCAGATGCCCCTCGTTTCGTGCAGCACGAACAGACCCGTTAACAGCGCTTCTTCCAGCATCTTCGTCGCCCAAGATTTGGGAGGGCTCTTCGGCATGGGTAGCGGAGAGTTCATATTGGGTCAGATACAGGACAGCGGAGGCTTGTCATTCATATATGCAAATCTAGGTCTTGACCTTTCAGAATCGGGCATAACGCTGTCAGCCGAGGACCTTCAAGGCGTCATGTTCGCAGGATTCGCGGTCAGAAGCGGAGATGTAACAGGCCTGCCTGACGAGCTGCAGCAGATATTAACCATGCTTCCTAACCAAGGGTTCTTCGTCCTGACCAGCGGAGAAGACTCGGAGACGGCGGAAGCCCAAAGCCAGAACATCGCGTCAGAATTCGAAGCAGCGCTGGGCATAACCTTCAGTGACCCGACGTTCTTCCAGATTCCGGTGGGCGAGCAACAGTTCTTCATCGTAGCATACGACACCCCAGCTGGCATGACGGTTAGCGACGGCTACGAAGCGTACAACTCTCTGCTCCCGACTGGCGGCATTTCGCCGCTCTTGTCGTCAGACAGCGTCGTTTCCAGACCCTTCATCGCGTTGGCGGGCATCATAAACCTGGATGCGCTGGGCGGACTGTTCGGTGAAGGCGGCGGTGAAATTGGCGGTGGCACCATCAGTTTCGCAGTGAATTTCGTGGAGTGGAACCAAAGCTACTTCGCGGGGACCTCGTCCTTCGACTTTAGCCTTCAGCAAACCCTAGGGCACACTGGCGCAATTTCGTCGAACCTGCCAAACGGCTCCTACATCGCGATAACGCTTCCCGAAAACATGGACATGAGCAGCCTAACAGTTAACCTCGACGACGCCGAAGTTCAAGGTAACACAATAGTACTGCAAGTCAACCCAGGGGACTCATATGCTGACCTGAGAATCAGCTTCGCGGCAAGGTTCCCCCCAAACATTGCTGTAACAAAAAGTGTTTCGCCCTCAACAACGAACGCGGGCGGAACCGTCACGGTCACGGTCGAGGTCCACAACCTTGGAGACACGGCTGTAAACAACGTCGATGTGGACGACTCAGACACGGTCGGCGCGTACCAGCTCTCAGCCGACGTGGTTTCAGGCTCGACAAACGCCCATTGGGCCCAACTCCCCCCAGGTGAGGCGCAAACAATCACGTATTCCATCAGAGTAACGTCGAACGGCGTGTACACGCTGGAACCCGCAGCCATAATGTACTCGGACGAAAACGGCGATTACACGAAAACCTCTGAAAGGGTAGTATTAACGTCAAACTTCGAGATAGGAAAATACCTTGGAAGCCTGATTGCGGACCAAACGTTCGTGATAAACCCCTTCATACTCATACTGCTGATAACCCTGATCCTGCCACCAGTAGTCACCGCGATAAGAGTGCTGATGAGGAAGAAACCCGCGGAACTTCCTCCCATTCCACCTCCGCCACCGCCGCCACCTCCGCCGCCAACCGATTTTCCACCCATGCCACCTCCGTAATTGGTTCCTTTCAACAATCCATTAATATGGATATTAACAGGCCGTTCCATTCTCATTCAGAATGGGTTTTTGTTAAAGTACCAAATTAGTAATAATTGTAAAAGATATTGCTAAACAAAACAGAGAGGTTCTCGCACATCACGGGTCGAAACCTTTAACAGTTTAGAGGCTGTTGCTGAATGGAGTATAGGAGTCCAGAATTATGCTGCTGCTGGTCGACATCGTCATCCTAATCCTGTTGGGGTTCCTCGTGGGCGTCATCGCGTCGATGACGGGCATAGGCGGCGGAACCTTCATCGTCCCCGCCCTCACGCTGGTCTACCTCTTCACCTCGCAGGAAGCCGTCGGAACGAGCCTCGCTGTCATCATCTTCACTTCGTTGGCCTCGACCTACGCGTACTCGAGGCAGAAACGGATAGACTACAAGATAGGAGCAGTCGCAGCTATATCAACCATCCCCGGAGCAATCATTGGAGCCTACATGACGACCCTCGTGTCAAGCAGCCTGCTGGCGATAGTTTTCTCGGTTTTCCTGATTTGCGTGGCGTTCAGCATGCTCGGTGTCGTCCACATCCCGTTCCCCAAGGTGACAAAGAGCTTAAGGACGTGGCATCAGACGGTCACCGACTCGGAGGGAAAAAAGTTCGAGTACGACACGAACATCGTCATCACATTCATCCTTTCCTTCTTCGGCGGGCTGTCGTCAGGACTGCTGGGCATAGGCGGGGGCGCGCTGATGGTCCCCATTCTGAACTTAGCTGCTGGAATCCCCATCCACTTGACCGTCGCGACCTCGATGTTCATAATGATATTCACGAGCGTCGCAGGCGTGCTGACCCATCTGCAGTTCAACAACGTGCGGATTGAGTACTCAGCCTTCATGGCGATAGGAATCATCTTCGGCACGCAGCTGGGCGCCAGAATAGCCAAAAGGACTTCGGGGAAACTGCTGAAAAAAGGCTTCAGCTTAGTCATGCTTTTTGTAAGCCTGAGGCTTCTCCTGAACTCAATCTAACGACTTCGTAGAATGCTATTTGGCTTTCCTGTCAAGTATGCGGTCAATGTAGGGCTTCAGCCTCTCGTTTTCAGCCTTGACCTTATCCTTGCCGAGCTCGCTGAGCCTTTCAGCCATGTCCTTGACAACCTGAGCGAACTTGACGCCCTCAGCCGCAGAAACGTATTCCACCCTGAACCTGTCAGCTGTCAACCCGAGCTTCTGCAGCATCGTAGACAATGATTCCATGCGAACCTTCATCTTCCAGTTCCCGTCGATGTAGTGGCAGTCGTACGGAAGGTGACAAGCCCCGACCAGAACCATGCCCGCGCCCCTGCGGAAAGCCTCGAGTACGAAGTCCCGGTCAACCCGCCCTGAGCACATGACCCTGACTATCCTGATGTTCGTGGGATACTCGAAACGACTCGTCCCAGCCAAGTCAGCTCCCGCATAAGAGCACCAGTTGCAACAAATCCCCAAAATCTTGCCTTCAGGATTATCCTCCAAGGCCGCGCTAATCTGCGCTAAAATCTGAGCGTCAGTGAAATGCATCTGCGCGATAGCATCAACCGGGCACTCTGCAACGCACACGCCGCAGCCGTGGCATTTAGCAGCGACGACATCAGCAGGTTTGTTCGGCTCAACATGAATCGCACTGTAAGGGCACTTCGTCGCGCAAATCCCGCATTTTACTTTAGTGTTCCGGCACTTCTGTGGGTCGACGACGGCGACGATTGGTTCAATCTTTACGGTGGGCTTGGAAAGGACGGTTGCTGCCCGCGCCGCTGCCCCGCTGCCTTGGGAGACGCTGTAGGGTATGTCCTTGGGTCCTTGGCAGGCTCCGGCCAGAAAGATGCCGTCGACCGCCGTGTCGAGGGGCTTGAGCTTCGGGTGGCTCTCCATGAAGAACCCGTCCATGCCTCGGGTGACGTTGAGGACTCTTGAAACCTCCCCAGCATCCGCGCATGCCTTGGCTGCGGTCGCCAACACAACCATTTCGGCTTCCAGTTCGATGGGTTCTCCTAGTAGCGTGTCTTCCGCACGGATGACCAAATTATTTTGGGGCGTCTCGAAAACGTTGGACACTCGCCCCCGCACGAAGTTGACCCCCATTTCTCGGGCCCTCGTGTAGAACTCCTCGTATCCCTTGAAGTTGGTTCGCATGTCGATGTAGAAGACGTAGACCTCGACGTCCCGCCCGTAATGCTCCTTCAGCTGAACCGCGTGCTTCAGCGTGTACATGCAGCAGAAACCCGAGCAGTACGGGTACTTGTCCACGTCGCGGGAGCCCACGCACTGAACCAGAGCCACGACCTTTGGCTGCTTGCCGTTCGAAGCCCTGATGACGTGGCCATTCGTTGGGCCAGCCGCGAGGATGAGCCTCTCAAACTCAAGGCTGGTCAGGACGTTGCTGTATTTCCCGTAGCCATAGACGTTGCCCTCCTCAGGCTGGTATATGTCGTAGCCCGTGGCGACGATGATTGTGCCTACCTCCACCTCGGTCTCTTTGGGTTCTTGGCTGAGGTCGATGGCTTCGCGGGCTCCGCAAGCATCTACGCATTTGAAGCACTCGATGCAATAATCCTTATTAATGGAGTAAATCAGGGGTACGGCTTGGTCGAACGGGACCGAAATCGCCTTCCTCACGCCCATGTTCATGTCCCACTCGTTCGGCAGCTCGATGGGGCAGACGTCCCTGCACTCCCCGCATCCCGTGCAGTTCTCCTCCTTGACAAAGCGGGGGCGCTTCTTGAGCTTGACCCTGAAGTTCCCCACGAATCCTTCGACGCTGACGATGTCCGTGAACGAGAAAATTTCGATGTTCGGGTGGCGGGAAACGTCCACCATCTTCGGGCCCTCGATGCAGATGGAGCAGTCCAGCGTCGGAAACGTTTTGTCCAGCTGAGCCATGTGCCCGCCTATGCTCTCCTTCTTCTCGACCAAGTAAACCTTGAAACCCATCTCAGCCAAATCAAGAGCAGCGTTCATGCCAGCGATGCCGCCGCCCAAGACTAGCGCCTTGTTCGTGACTGGAACCTCGATTGGTTGCAGTGGTCCGAGGAGCCTAGCCTTCGCCACAGCAATCTTGACGATCTCCTTGGCCTTCTGGGTCGCCTCTTCGGGCTTGCTTGGGTGGCACCACGAGCAGTGCTCCCGAATATTGGCCATTTCGAAAAGGTAAGGGTTCAATCCTGCTTCAGAGACCGTCCTTCGGAACGTGAACTCATGCATCCTCGGCGAACAAGCAGCCACAACGACGCGGTTGAGACCGTTCTCCTTTATGGCCTTGCGAATTTCCTCTTGCCCGGGGTCGGAGCACGTGTAGCGGTTGTGGACCGCGTAGACGACGTCAGGAAGTGTTTTCGCATATTCCGTGATGGCTTCGACGTCCACCGTGCCCGCTATGTTCAGGCCGCAGTGGCACACGAAGACTCCTATCCTCAGGTTCTGAGACATCTGTTTACCCTCAGCTGAAGCGCTTCTTCACGGTCTCGCGGACTTTCATGGACGACTTGGTCCTCAGCTCCTTAGTGACTTCAGCGGTTGTGGCGAGCTTCTCAAGCGCCTTGTTCCATGCACCAGAATGCACCGGCGTGTGGTGCACCGAAAACCTCTGGAGAACCAGCGCGCCCTCCACGGGGCAGACGACCCTGCAGGCTCCGCAGTAGACGCAGTATTTTTCGTTGATTCTGACTTTGCCGTCTCCTGAAAGGCTCAGGACGCCGGGTATCGGGCAAACGTCGACGCAGTCGTGGCAGCCTTCGGGGCACTTCTCCTCGTCGATTGCTACTGAGCCCGAGAAAATTTTCCTCGTTACGATGGCTCCCTTCGGGCATTTGTCCTCGCATATCTGGCAGTCGGGGCAGTGTTCTGTGCCAACTTGTACTCGAACGTGGCCTGAATCCTTGTCGAGTGTAACTTTTATGAGTTTGAATAGGCACGCATCTTCGCATTCCCTGCAGTCGGCTGGGCATTTTGTTTCGTCAACCGTCACTTCGTGGACGACCTGCGGGAAGGACTCCTTCTCGAGAACGGGAACCCACCTTTCGCCATTCATCGATAAAGTCAAGGCGCCGAATGGGCAAATCGCTGTGCAGACTCCGCAGAAGTGGCATTTCGTCTCGTCTACGTTCACCGTGGACTTGCCTAGCTTTTTTCCTTCGCTCTTGGATGATTTCTCTACGGTTATTGCTTCCTTCGGACAGGCGATTCGGCATATTTCGCATCCGACGCATCTCTGGTCATCAAGGGCGAGGGAGTACCGTTTCGTGTACATGGTTCGCTCTACGACGAGTTTTTCTGAGGTGCGTCTTTTCGTGAGATGCATAACCATGAGCTTGCCTTCCGTGAGCCCTGTCGACTTGTCTTAACCGACAGCGGAAGTTTACGAATATAATTGGAGTCTGTAATAAGAACTTTATGATTATTGGTAAAGACGTTATAGATGCTATCCAGAAATGAAAGATCACATATTTTTAGGGGTGTTCTCCGGGCGCTTTGGGGTAGCCGTCGTCCTCGAGCTGGATTGTTGTGTGGTCTATCCCGAATTCTTCCTTGAGGGCATGGATTAAAGTCCACGTGACGCTCTTTCTGTCCGCCCCCTTTTCGACGACTATATGGCAGCTCATGATGCACATCTTCGAAGGCGAGATGCACCACACGTGAAGGTCGTGGACCCCCTTAACGCCTCTAACCTCCATGATTCTCTTCTCGATGTCGTCAAGGTTCATGTGAGAGGGGACGCCCTCGAGGAGAACGTTGACGGATTCTCTCACGATTTTCCCCGAGCTGTACAAGATCAGGATGCCAATGAGCAAGCTGATTAACGCATCAATCTGGTACCATCCAGTGTAGAACATTATGGCTCCCGCGATGATCACGCCAACTGAGCTTATTCCGTCAGAGATTACGTGCAACGTTGCGCCCTTGACGTTCAGGCTTTCGACTTTTGACCTTGAAAGAATCAACGCGGACGAACCGTTGGCTAGGAGACCGAAAACGGCGATGACCAGCATTTCAGAGCTTATGACTGCGGAGGGCTGCTGGAACCGTCCGACGGCTTCGTAGAACATGTAGAAAACGACGCCCCACAGCATTATGCCCTGCAGGAAGGCTGCCAGAATCTCAGCCCGGTAGTATCCGAAGGTCTTTCTACTCGTTTCTGGCTTCTGGGCGATCCAGGCGGCAACAATCGAGAAGGCTAGAGCGAAAGCGTCATTCAGCATGTGCCAAGCGTCAGTCTGAAGGGCGAGGCTGTTCGTCAAGAAGCTTCCGACCAGCTCCACGAAGAAGAAGCCCAGAGTGATGGCTAGGGCTGCTCCGAGGTGGACAATGTTCACAGAACCTTTCTCGTGCCCGTTCATTGCGTTGGTCGCTCTTCAAATATGACAAAAATGGCTAATAAACGTCGTGATTCTTAAAACAGAGCCCAATTAGAAAGGAAGCTGGACATTTATGAGTGGAGCCCCGGGCGGGATTTGAACCCGCGATCCACAACTTTCTCTCCCTTTTGGGGGATACAAGGCTGTTGCTCTAACCGCTAAGCCACCGAGGCTTGAAAGCGCATTATCTACACGGCAACAACGAATATAATAGCGTTACTAGTGGCGAACGTTCGGATTGCGAAGCCTGACGTTTTCTCCGAGTCGCAGTAAAAATAAATACGACGAACCGAACTAAGAGGGCATACATCAATTATGGATTTAATACTGAGGAGAGGTTGACGTTTGAAAGGGAAGCCACTCGTTGCTGTCGTGTCGGCTGGGCTGTCCAAGTTCGGCAAGATGGAGGACTACACGGGGAGAGATCTATTCGCCCAAGCTGCGTCCGAAGCCTTCGAGCGCTGCCCGAACCTGGAGCCCAAAAGGAACGTCAAGGGGCTCTTCGTCGGCATGATGAGCGAGAGCTTCGAGCACCAGGGGCACGTTGCGCCCATGCTCTCTGATTGGGCGGGGCTTCTGCCCGTCCCAGCTATCAGGACCGAGATTGCGTGCGCCTCGTCTGCTGCTGCGTTGAGGACGGGAATCTTCAGCATTCTATCGGGCATCTACGACGTTGTCTTGGTGGGCGGGCTCGAGAAGATGACGAAGAAGTCCACCTCGGAGACCACCGAGTACCTTGGGATGGCGGCTGACCACCCGTTCGAGCAGTGGAACGGCATCACGTTCCCGGGGCTCTTCGCGCTGATGGCCACGGCTCACATGCACAGGTACAGCACAACCGAGAGGCAGATGGGGCTGGTCGCGGTCAAGAACCACCACAACGGCTCCCTGAACCCGAAGGCTCACATCCAGAAAGAGGTCCCACTCGAAAACGTGCTGGCCTCAAGAATGATTGCGCAACCTCTCAAGCTCTACGACTGCTCACTCATCTC
>Ga0172366_10005179_pt1 | contig 10260 bp, 11 predicted proteins | sample LakKivSesite69cm_FD_114533 | JGI IMG/M metagenome (GOLD analysis project Ga0172366, IMG submission 114533) | Sediment microbial communities from Lake Kivu, Rwanda - Sediment site 69cm | ecosystem: Environmental > Aquatic > Freshwater > Lake > Sediment | place: Rwanda: Western Province, Lake...
ACACTCCACCGCGCGAAATTGGGCCAGAAAAGGTTGCGAAATGATTCCTCAAACTCTTCACTGGCTACTCCCCTTTGCTCCGCCTCCAGAAAACGTCTACCCCGCTCCATATCCCAAAACTTCGGATCGTAGATCTTTTCCACGATTTTGGTCGTGGGAACCTCGATTCTCGTCGGCTCGACCGTAGGATGCTTCACGACGTTCAGAACTCTTGACCCATCTGCTACTTCCATCTTGATAATGCCGTTGGCCATGCTCATCATGGTCACAAGGTCCTCGGGCTTCCCGCAGCCCTCGTCTATACAGGCTAATATGGGATTCCCCCTTGCCGCGAACCTAGAGAGTGTCTGCTTCATGAACCTCAAGATTTCTGATCCATTGGACATGTAGGGCGAAGTCAGGGAGTCGAAGACCAGCAAGACGCCTTTCTTCCCTATTCGCTCCTGAAGCTTCGAGATCGCTATGTCTATGCTGGAAAGGTCGTCGCAGTCTGCGCCAACTGTATCAGGACGATCGGCGATTGAGAGCCCCACAGTTTTGCTATATGCGTCAACGAAGCTCAGTAAGCCTAGCTCAACTTCGCCCAATCCTCTCTTTCTTAGGTCCTTCTCGGCATCAGATGGGCCACACTCGGTCGTCACATAGATGATGGGCCTATCCATGGCAAGGTTTTGGAGGACAGCTTGCTGGCAGAAGGTTGACTTCCCCGAGCCGGGGGAGCCAACCAGCAAGATCATGTTCCTTGGCGATACTTCTTGAAGTTGGCTTAGAGAGACCATCAATAATCCCATTAATAAGTAAGGAAGTACTAATTTATTAGTTTATATAGGTATGTAGTTAATTATGTTTAGAAAATAAACTAAATGAGGTGAACTGTTTGAACGAAGTTGATCAGAAGCTCATATCAAAGCTCCAGCAGGACGGTCGAACAACCCTCAAAGAGTTAGGAGAACTCACTGGCTACACCAGCATGGGAATCAAGAATAGACTTGAAGGCCTGCAAGAACGAAGGACCCTAAAGGTTTCAGCTCTACTAAACATGGAATCACTAAACCTCACAGGTGCGATCGTTATGATTGAAATAGAAAGCGCTGAAGCTATGAATAATCTTCTCGAACGCTTCAGAAACTGTCCGAGAGTAGTGTACATCTTCACCACTCTGAGCGGATATAATCTCATTGCCCTTATAGTAGCTGAAGACCAAAGCACCTTGGAAAGTATATCTGTAGAGAAGTGCTCTCTTAGGAGCAACGAGGGAATCCGCAGATCCGAGTTCTATCCCATCGGCAACGTTCAATATTCCCCCTTTCTACCTGTAAGAGAGTATCTAGCACATAAGGAAAGGGAGATCACTCCCTGCAATGTCGACTGCGGATCCTGCCAGAGATACCAATCAAAAAAATGCGTTGGATGCCCAACCACACAATATTACAAAGGTTCCCTCTAGCAACAATCGACCGGATTAGCATCAAGGTATAAAGACTGTTTAGATTGATTGAAAAATATAAATTAAGGTTATTACCTCTATTATATGTACTTGCCAATGTATCCTAAATTTATCAGGACCGTTCCAACTGACGCGAAGTTGTTGTTCATCGGTAGACTGTTGCGCTGGGATATACTTCTATGCCGTTGGCTGATATTTCGTAGGGTCTAGGCTGGTTGTCTATGGCTAATCCACGCATCTTCTCCACCTGAAAAACGCGAGTCAACCTTCCATCCTTGAGGAAGGTGCAAAGCAGAATAACCCCTTGTGCCAGATACTCTTCAAACTGATGCTCGCGCTCCCATCCGGTTCCCCTCAACTCCGAAATCAGCAGATTGGTGCAGCCGGTTTTTCTCAGGTCCCTCATCAAGTCCCTCATCGCGTATATTCGCTCAACCTCGTCTGGATACTGAAGCATGAATGTCGTTACTGGGTCTACAACCACCCTCTTAGCTTTAACATCTTCGACGCCGTGTCTAATCGCTTCAAGTAACTTCACCAGCCTGAACTCCTTCATTCCAATCTCAATCAGGCCAGCTCTCTCAGACGGCGCGACGCGAACAGGCGAAACATTGATGAAAACAATCTTCTTCTCTTCTTCCAGCTTCTTCAAGTCCCACCCATACTTCAGCATGTTTGCCCTTATGTCGCTAGGCTCCTCGTCAAGAGTAACGTAAACGCCTGATTCACTATGCTGTGTCGCTCCTACGTAGAGAAACTGTATAGCGAACGTTGTCTTTCCGCTTCCAGGTCCACCGCTGACCAAAATCGTATGGCCTCTCGGAATTCCTATGCCTGCCAGAATCTTGTCCACCCCGGGAATGCCTGTAGAAACATAATCCATCTCCACATCAAACACTCCTACATATGTAAATAATAGGTGCATAAATATATTAAATATCATTCAAATGTTGTTTTGGAGGATTCTAATGAAGGGTCTATCTGATGAAGAGAAGGAGAAGCTCCTGAATGCCGCTAAGAAGATTTATGCTCACAAGCTAGTGCAGATCAAGGGATACAGAACACTCGTTAAGAGAGCCAGCGACGAAAGAATAAAGCATCTCCTGATTCGAATCGCCGATGAGGAGGAGAAACACGCTGAGTTCTGGTCCGAGAGGATAGAAGAGTTAGGTGGAGAACGTGAGGGATTGACCAAATCTTACCTCAGAGACCTTAAGGTGAGATTGATGATGAGCATCCTTGGCACAAAGGGGTTCTTTGAATGGGCTGTGGTAGGTGAAGACGAAGGGATCCAAGATTTATCGGTTCAAGCAGAGAAGATAAGGGACAGGGAGCCTTCCGAAACATGGAGCAGATTTGCCTCAGACGAGAGGATACATATGGAAAGGATGAAAACGGAGATACTTGGGATGGAGGCGTGGGAGATACGTGGCGGTGGAGGAGTCAGAGATATGATCTTTGGGGCCAACGATGGGCTAGTCTCAACCTTAGCATTCGTGGCTGGGGTAGTGGGAGCCATCATAGATCCTTACATCGTTTTGCTGTCAGGGGTTGCAGAGCTCTTCGCCGGAACAATATCGATGGCCTTCGGCTCGTATCAGTCAGCAAAGTCTGAGTTGGAAGTCTGGGAGCGAGAGAGTCAGAGGAAAGAAGGAGAGAAGGGGAAGACTCCAGAAGAGGAACGAGAGGAGCTTATAAGGTTCTACGAGAAGGAAGGTTTTAAGAGAGGAGAAGCTGAAGCCATTGTCGACAGGATCTCCGCCGAAAAAGAGGTGCCCATAGAAGAGGAAGCCCTTGAAGAGCTAGGTCTTGCACCTGAAGAGCTAGGGAATCCCGTTAAGGCAGGTCTCTTATGCGGGGTATCCTTCGGTTTTGCAGCTCTTGTCCCGATCCTTCCCTTCATCCTTCACGGTTTAAGCTGTACAGAAGCTCTGACCATCTCAATAATAGCCACTTTGGCTACCCTATTTGGGGTGGGAGCTATGAAAACCATCTTTTCGAGGAAGAATTGGGTCAGAAGCGGGCTGGAGATGATGTTGATAGGGGCTTCCGGCGCGGCGATAACCTACATAATCGGGACACTGTTCTCTCTGTTTATCCCTGTGTGAATTGCATCTTCTAAGAAACAGACGGAGTTACTATCTTAATAGAAGAGGAAAAGAAAGTGGAGCGGCATAACAATCGCAGAAATGGGAGTATAAGGTTATTGATCTCATAAAGGAAACAGAGAAGACACGAACCGAATCTGGGACGGCTGAACATTGGTTACACGCATCAGATCTAGAAGAGGTTTTAAACAAACTGGGCGCACAAGCATGGGAACTAGTGGATATCCGTTTCATTATCGACAAGGAAATAGTCGTAGGTTTCTTCAAGCGACCTCTCTGATCTGACCCTTTCTAAGATTTGAAGATTCAAACACTATACTATTGACTTCAATGATTTCCGATAACTCTAACTATGGGAACTCTTTCAAACCAAACATATTTAGGCCAATTTTTTGAACCGCTTAAAAACACACGTGATAGTAGGATTTGCACCTAATTGAGTGTGGATACTAGCGGGCCCGCCGCTCTTCCAATTTCCCTTTTTTGAAACAGAGGCTGATTTGTTGTTTCTGAGTCTTGGAAGAAACTTATTGATATGTCAGGATTAACCCTGGGGTTCAGACGGCTCATGGAATTGAGTACATTTTGAGTCGAGTCGAGTTTTAAGAAAGGCTAGAAACTCAGCCTTTTTCTGAATCTAAACTTATTTCAAAAAATATTTAAGGTCGTAGGAATTGAACCGGCATATATATGGGGTAGAGGTCAATAAAGAACAAAAAGGGTTCATTAGAAATTTTTACTTATCTTGAGATGTGATATGAGATGAATAGGAGAACAAAAGTTTTATCAATTATCTTAGGAATTGTTTTAATTGTTTTAACTATTATAGGGGGTTTTATCATGAGCCTACCGAAACCTTCTCCTCCTAAAGAAGTGACTCCCGTCTATGTTAGCATAGTCTCACATAATGAAGAAGATGATGGACGTTACGGCAGTCTGGATACGAAAGAGGGCTACTTAGAGTTCAGGGAAAACCTACTAAGGTTCGCCCATATGCTGAAAAGGTATAATGCCAGCTACAACTGGCAGTCTGAGATGAGATTCCTACGAGCCGTAGAAAAATTCGATAAAGGCGACATACTGAACTCCACAAACGGCAAAAATATTGTGAGGTACTTGAAGGAAGACCTAGGGTTTGAGATTGATCCCCACTGCCACGAAGTCGGCTATATCGAGGGTGAAGTCTATAACTATGCTGACGTAGCCTACATGCTAGAAAGGCTAGGTGTAAAGCCCTCAAAGGTTGTAGGCGGATTTTGCTACTGGCCACCTGAATTATCAGTTCTGGAAAAATTTAGAGAACCATTGAAGGCACAAATCTATAATTATACATGGAAGGCTGAGATCTTATGGGGCGCCGCGACTCTTGGTCACAGCGGTCCAGACGACTTCTCATCTGGGATATGGAAGCCAAAGGATAAGTACCACTTTGCGGAGCATGACGAGAATTCAAGCCTGATATGCGTAGGTACAGGATCTCTCTTCGATAATACTGGATCATGGATAAAGAATCTGGTTTCGAAGATAAAGAGGGGAGAGGTTCCCGAAGGTAAAATATACACAGCGACACTTGTCATGACTGAATATGAATTCAAGCAGGGTGGGGATGCCTTATTCGCAAGATGGGAGAACACTATACGTGAACTAAGCGAATACGCTGCGAGGGGAGAGATCAGATGGGTTGGATTAAGCGAACTGATTGAAGTATGGAGGGAAAAATATAATTCAGAGCCAAACAGATATGTTGGCGACCCCTAATAGCGCCGTTATTCTCGAATAGAATTTCCTTCACCACGAGACTTCAAAATAATACTTAACTCTCAGATTCCCATTTTAAGCTGGACAAAGATAGGTCCAAGCCGGCATATTGGCTTAGTTATCTCTTTTCAGCTTGTAGCTTTAGCCATTTCGCAACTTCTGATAGAATCGGATGTTGAAATACATTTAAGACAGGGATCTCCAGTCCCGTCACCTTAATTGAGGGTGTATACTTCGGCATTAAAGCGAAATTCACGGAGCTCAAGAAGATCCTTCCCTTAAGATAGTTTTCCATAAGGTCATTAGTGTCAGGCGATAAGGGAAGATAAACAAAGAGTACATCCGCCGCCCAATATGCAAAAAGCGGCAGACCTGACTGTATAATTCGTGCAAACATTTGAGCCAATGTATCCATCGAAAACTCGAAGTAATCTAGGATCACAATTTCCTTCGCTGGATGATAAATGATTTTAACGCCTTCCTTCTCTCCGCCAGATTTACGAACGGTCATGAACTATCAGTCCTCAGCAATATTCTAAATATTTCTTTTATTTAACTATTTCATTTTCTGAAAACCTGATGAAAAATCTTTCTTTGTTGGCATCAATGTGAGAGATCAAGTTGAAGAATAAGAAACAATTTAAGGTTACTCTGGATTAGAGGGCCATAGTGAATCGAAGGCGTTCAATTAGCTCTTTATATCGATTTCTAATAGTTACCTCTGTAACCTGAGCGATCTCAGCGATCTCCCTCTGAGTCTTCCTCTCCCCGGTAAGGACCGACGCTATATAGCTAGCAGCCGCGGCTATACCCGTTGGACCTCTTCCAGATGTAAGTTTGAGTTCACTTGCGGTTGTCAAAATTTTACTGGCGATCTCCTCTACCTTCCCCTGCATGGTGAGCTGGTTTGAGAACTTTGAGACATATTGAGTTGGCTTTAGGGGCGGGATGAAGCATTCGAGCTCCTTTACGAGGAATCGATAGCTGCGACCTACCTCCTTCTTACTTATATTTGACGCCATTGCTATCTCATCAAGGGTTCTCGCAAGCCCGCATTGTCTGCAAGCTATGTAGACGGAGGCAGCACTAATCCCTTGAATTGACCTTCCCCGTATGAGGTGTTCCTTAACCGCCTTTCTATAGATGACGGAGGCCGTCTCAAAAATGCTCTTTGGCAAAGAAATATTATTACATATCTTAGTGATCTCAGAGAGGGCGAAGGCTAGATTTCGTTCTATAGCGTCTGATACTCGAATGCGTCTCTGCCATTTTCTAAGCCTATATATCTGCGCTTTCTGACCTGGAGCGAATTTTTTCCCATAAATATCCCGATCATGCCAATCGATCATAGTTGAAAGGCCTTTATCATGAATTGTGAATGTAGCTGGCGCGCCGGCACGAGCCCTTTTCTCCTTTTGCTCATTATCGAATGCACGCCATTCTGGACCTTGATCCGCAAGTTTCATAACGATGACATAGCCACAATTCATGCATACAATCTCAGCGTTCTCATAATCCCGCATTAATCTAGTACTACCGCACTCAGAGCACCGCTGAATATCCCGCGTCTGCGGATAAGAAGTCTGCTTCTTCACCGCTTTTTCTCTCCTTTCATCCTAACATCACGTCTAGGGAAAGAAACGTACACAATATGATCAACAAGATTTTGAGGTTTTTTAAGGTTGACCTCCGCCAACACATAAGGCGAAACTATCGGCCCGAAAATATCAAAGACTGAGCCCACAGGCCTTCTCTCTTCATCAAAAATTTTATCGCCAGTCTTTGGAACCTTCTCCGCCTTGATAACGACCATTTTACTATTAGTAGGACTTACGTGAAGGACCCGCCCAATCCTCAGCAAATACTCCACCTACAAAAGAGGTATGAAAAGAAAAAATCAGAATATCTTATTTAAAGGTTTCTGAAAAAGAAACCTTTTTTGAGGTTATTTAGTTGGGTCAGAGAGCTCTATCACTATCGGACTCTAATTAAAGAGTCTTATTATGCCTTTGGGATTAAGACGGCGTTTAGAATGCCAGATTGTCCAGGTCTAGATGTTACGCGAGCCATTCCTAAAGGTGTCTCTACTACAGTTCCCTTCGTTATGATTCCCCGTCTGGTATAATCAATATTTGCCGGGTTGTTCACTACTCTTAGAATCTCAGTTCTCTCAGTCTTTCCAGTAGATGAGTCAGAGATATTTATCAAATTTGTACTTAACAATCGAATCTTTATGTTCCCACCGGTTCTACGGCTTATTTTTCTCTTCGTCTCACCAAGCTTAGTCTCCACTGGAAAGGAGCCTCTTTCAAACCTTCTTTTCCCTCGATAGGGATATTTTCTGCCGCCGGAAGGTTTCTTCTTATGCTGATCTCCATGCCACACTGACAATTTTTCTAAATCTCCATAGTTAACGAATCAAGGAAGTAGCTAGCTGCGATATAAGTTTAACGGTGGCTTGCGGTGATGCTGTTAAGATAAGCATTTATGGTTGAGCCGTGTTCTCTTCTCTCCATTCTTTGGACCTTCGTCTTTTTGGGCTCTAGACCCCCCCTTATATAAAGCCTTTATATACTATTCGAGTTTCTTTTGAGCTCCTCATGAGAAACCATAAACCCTCCAACATACTGAACATAAAATGCTTACCTTAACAGTATCCATAAATTATAAAGCTAAGTTTTTAAGTGTGGGCTCAGTTGAGGAATTATTAATCCTAAGAAGCTGAGAATCTTTGAAGTGCCAGTACTGTGAAGCCGAAGAAATTCTTCCCTTTAAGTGTCCATTTTGCGGCGGATACTTCTGCGAAGAGCATAGGCTACCTGAGAACCACTCTTGCCCAGGTCTCCTGAAAGCGAAGGTAACTCGAAGAGATTCTATTCCGCTTCCTATGGAGAAGGCCGCGAAGCATAAAGGAGCACTATATAGTTATGGGCATCGGCTTGGAGCTGGAATCCTTTCTTTCAGTCCGATCGAAATAGGACATTTAATAATTGGCATTTTTATAGTATTAGGAGTCGGTTTGTCAATTGCTCTTCAGATCGATTTTATATCTGAACGTAAAGTTGATATCTGGTTTATCTTTGCACTGACATTGACTTCCATTTTCATACTTCATGAACTCGCCCATAAAATTGTAGCTCAAAAGTATGGTTTATGGGCTGAGTTTCGACTAAGTCTCATTGGCAGCCTGATAACTTTGCTCTCAATACTTTCACCAATTAAATTCATCGCTCCGGGAATCGTGATGATAGAGGGGGAGATGGACCGCGAGAAGATTGGAAAAACCGCCCTTGCCGGACCAGTTACCAACATAGCAATATCAGCTTCATTTCTAGCATTAGCAAAACATATTGCGAATCCCTTTCTCTTCATAACTCTAATTATTGTCGGAATCTCAAGTTCATGGATAGCTCTTCTAAATTTAATCCCATTCAACATACTTGACGGAGCCAAAATCTTTTGGTGGAACAAAAAAATCTGGGCAGTCAGTTTCCTAACTTCGGCTCTCCTGACGCTTTACGCCCTAACCTCTTTCTTTTTCTAGAATAACCTTAAAAAGGCATTTGACTAAATCAACTCGATGCTAATAAAGACCTCTTCAGGGACTCTTACTCTCATGATTCTACGCATAGCGCGTTCTTCTGCATCAACATCCATAAGACGCTTATGAATCCGCATCTCCCACTTGTCCCATGTAGCTGTTCCCTCGCCGCATGGTGATTTACGAACAGGAACACGAAGCCTTTTTGTGGGCAGTGGGATAGGTCCTATGACTTTGACGCCCGTTTTTTCCGCTATTTCTTTTAGCTCTCTACATACCTCTTCGAGCTTTTTGTAATCAGTACTCGTCAATTTTATCCGAGCTTTTCTAACCACATTCTAGCCTCGCTGAGTTTCGCTTCTATCAGACGTTTTCATTTAAATACTTTTTGGCTAACAATCAGTTTCTTAAGCCTCCAAAAAAAGTTTTAAATTCAAATGGTTTTTAACGAGTTATTCAGGTAGATTAAATAAGCCTTTCTCTGTTTATGGTCTTCGTCTGCCATGAATATCGCCTAATCCTAGATGATTCTCCATAACCGCATGCTGAACATCTCTTCTCCTTCACGTTATAAGATCTCCTGCCACATCTTCTACATCTTATGTGAAGGGTCTTCCCCATGCGTTTTCCAAAAGAAGGGGTTCCTTTTCCCAATAGTTTCACCTTGGAGGTGGAGAGACGATTACTACGTTATCTCCCCTGACGATTATTAAGTTCAACTCTTTAATATTCTCAGAATCTGTTAAATCTTCCGCCTTTTCGAGTACTAGATTAAGATGCTGGTCGAATCCCTGTAGCTTTCCCCTGATACTTTTCCCGCCTTTCAGCCGAATCAGTACTGTTTTTCCAAGGCTTTCCTCTAGAATCTGAGTTGCCATTTTATATCCTCGTCTTTAGTCAAACTGTACCCTTAGATTTATATGTTTTGTGTCAAGATTTAAAGTTATGCCAAAAGATCCTTATCGATACTTCATCAAGAGAAGAACCGTAAAACATCTCTTGGCTGATTTTTGCGCCAAATTTAATGTCACCCCCGAAAGTTTATTTGGATCTAAGCCTCAAGCGGAAATAATCAAGACGAAAAAAGCTGAAATATTTCTTATAAATAAGATGCCACTTATAGCAAAGTCGGACGATGATCTTTTCCCGACATTACTTTTTAAAGAGTTGTTGGCGACTTTCCCAAAGGTCATAGTGGATATGGGCGCGGTATCCAAAATCTGTAATGGAGCCGACGTGATGGCTCCGGGAGTAGTCGACATAGAAGGAGAATTCCATGAGAAAGATTTACTTTTAATAGTAGAGGAGCGATATCGAAAACCAATAGCGATAGGGCAAGCTTTATTCGATTCGAACACCATGAAGAAATTTAAACAGGGAAAGATCATTAAAAATACGCATCATAT
>Ga0172366_10005181_pt1 | contig 10254 bp, 19 predicted proteins | sample LakKivSesite69cm_FD_114533 | JGI IMG/M metagenome (GOLD analysis project Ga0172366, IMG submission 114533) | Sediment microbial communities from Lake Kivu, Rwanda - Sediment site 69cm | ecosystem: Environmental > Aquatic > Freshwater > Lake > Sediment | place: Rwanda: Western Province, Lake...
CTCGAACCTTTTTCCAAAAGTTCAAGCACAATTAATACCTGGTTCTAAAAACTTTTACGTTTTCACACACTATCGTTTTTCTTTTTTTAGTGCATTTATTAAAAATCGATTACATTTTTTATACATTCCTCAAACAAAGCGCATTGCTTTTTCTTTTTAATTTGCGTATATTATAACTAGGAGGTTTAATGTGATAACGGTTCTTAGTCGAAAAGCGTTCTTAAATACAGTCATACCAGCTGATTACGCCGTCATATCTATATCTAGTACTCCATCAGAGCGCGTACATATAACTCATCCTAATAAATTACAGCTGGTCTTTGGTGACTTTAGCCGCGACGAGTTTATTAAGCTTACTACAACCTATAGTAGCCGCTCAGATCGTGAGTTTTTTCTCTTCAATGACTGTCACGCTAGACAGATTATTAAGTTTGCAGATACCAATAAGACCCGCTCTTTTATAGTTCATTGTGACGCGGGCATCAGTCGTTCTGGAGCAGTAGGCCTCTTCCTAACTAGATATCTAGGCCTAGATGAGGCTGAATTCAAGCAACATAACTGCATACTACCTAATATGTATATTTATGATGTCTTGGCTAAAAAGTCGGGGCTAGCGGACAACTACGCTAACTTTTGGGGCCTTAGTGGGAGACAGTAATGGATTTAGAGTATCTTAAGAGTCTTCTTGAGACTATATCGCTTAGTGGCCTAACTAGTAATCTTAAAGCTAGTGTTCTTGAAGAACTTGATGAATTGCTTAGATATCTAAGTCATAGCCTGAGTTGTGCACCTGCACTTAAGGTTCAACTTGAAGAGTGTTACCTTAAATTCCTTAATCCTAAGGACTTAGATGAACTGTGCGTATTTACGTTCGAACTTATTGAGTACATGGAGAATAACTTATGAACATTAGATTAGAACAATATCTTCAGGAATATAAGATACCTGAGAAGATTAACATTATTACTAATAGAAAGTTATATGCTCAGACCTCATACAGACAGCTTAATTGTACGCAAAAAAAGATGTTTCAACATCTATGTAATAATAAGAAAGCTATGTGTATTTCAGGGAGACAGACTGGTAAGACTGAGGTTCTTATTAGATATTTAACTTGTCTTGATAAGTTACTATTTGATAAGCGTATTCTATTCTTGGTCCCTACAGCTGAGCATAGAGACGATATTATGCGGCGTCTTAGTGACATAGGTACACCTATGAACAATTATATTAATGTAACTGCAGACTTACGTAATACTCATGGCCTTAGGTATGATTATCTCGTGTGTGATGAGTATAATAGTTTTTCTACTGAATATAAAGAGGATATTAAGCAATTAATTGCTGATATTGAAAATGTAGCTATGGCTACAAGCTCTTATTCGGTTGTTACTGATTCTATTAGTTTTAATCTAAGCATTAAGTGTTTCTTAACTGTAGATGAGATACGAAATGAGTTTGATACGACAATGGAAATTGATAACATAGCTAATACTATGGCCATAGATATCAGTAGAATTATGAGTGGTCTTATTGGACAGCCCCACACAGGAACAAGTTTTGCACAAGATGTACTTATTAGGTATTTTACCTCAACATCAACATCAGGAGTATTTTAATGGAAACAAAAGAAGCAGTTACGCTAGAAGACGCACAAGCAGTATTTGATAAGACTGGTCGTGTGGTTGAGGGCTTTTATGTAAAGTCAGATAAGAAATTAGTTAAGATTGAGCAGTTGTCTGATCTAGATTATCTCTATGGTGTTAGAACTCCTAGGAAAGGTTGTAAGAAGTGCCATGACAGGGGGTTTGAGGGGTGGAATGCTGCGACAGGAAAGCCTATACTATGTAGGTGCTTGTTCAGAAAGAACGGGCCCCTTATGACCTTTGGCGAACTTAAATCCATAGAAGGTCATACCAGAACCGCAGGGGGAACCAATGGAATCTACTCTAATAGCAATGTTGCTGGGGATAGCAATACCAGCGCTTCCAGCGCTAATAGCGTTTCTGCTTCCACGACAGAAGACAATTGCATTTGCCAGGAATCTACGTAAGATAATTAATATATTCCTTAGGCAAAAAGGTGAAAGTCTAATTAAGAATAAGGCTCAAGCAAGTAAAGCGCTTGGGTCGTTTGAAACTACCATCGAGGACTTTACGTTTGGATTGTATATCGAAGGTAGAAATTTATCTGATGAGACTAAAACTCATCTGATAGCAGCATATCTAAAGGAGACTCGGAATGGCTTGTAAGGGTGAGAAAAAGAAGAAAAAGAAAGGGAAATAAGTTATGAAACCAATTCTTAATAGGTTGGTTAAGGCGAAAACGCCGAAAGGAGTGTGATCTAATGGCTGGAGTAATGAACATGACAACCACACCTATGAAAATGGGCAACGGTGGATATCAGGGTCAGATTACTGAATTGTGTAAGAATATAAATAAGTGTAAGGAAATTAAACCTGGTTCAAAGGGAAAGAAAAACCGCCCTAAGGCTTGACTTTCGTTTTGAAAAGAGGTATATTAGAGGTACCTTCTGAAGAAGAGGGTACCTTTATCTTTTTAAGGAGGGAAAATGCATAATAAAGCTAAATATCCAAATGTTGCCTCAGAGTTCGTAGCACTAAGAAGTTATTGCCGTTGGTTACCTGAATTGAATAGACGCGAGACGTGGGAAGAAGTCGCTGATAGAGTAATGAAGTTTCTACGATCAGATACTAAGCACGCAGATCGTATTCCTTCTAAAGTATGGGAGTCAATACGCCAAGGGATACTATCCTTTACTGTAATGCCTTCTATGCGTCTAGTAGCTACTGCGGGAGCTGCAGCGAGAAGAGATAATACGTGTCTGTATAATTGTAGTTACGGTCCACTAGATAATCTTAAGTCATTCTCTGAGATGCTCTATATTCTTATGTGTGGTACTGGTGTTGGATTCTCAGTTGAGAGCGAGAACATAGTTAAGTTACCAGTTATTAAGCATCCTACGTCTATCAGACGAGACGACTATAGAGTGGTAGACTCTAGAGAAGGTTGGGCCAACGCTTACTTGTTTGCTCTTGAAACGTGGTTTGCTGGTGAAGATGTAATCTTTAACTATGACGACATTAGACCTTATGGTGCTCCACTTAAGACAATTGGTGGGCGCGCAAGTGGCCCAGGTCCACTTAAAGAGCTAATGACATTCACTAAGGATATTATTAATGAGGCTAGAGGAAGAAGGTTAAGCTCGTTAGAATGTCATGATCTAGCATGTAAGATAGCTGAAATAGTAGTAGTTGGTGGAACAAGAAGATCTGCACTTATTAGTTTCTCTGATCTTAACGATGAAGATATGAGACACGCAAAGGACTTTCCAATTCCTCCACATAGATTTATGGCCAATAATAGTGCAGTATATAAGGAGAAACCAGATACCATTACCTTCCTGAAGGAATGGTCTGCTTTAGCGCAATCGGGTAGTGGTGAACGTGGAATCTTTAATGTAAGTAATATTCAAGCTATTAACAAAGATAGAAAACTAGAAAAGAATGTTCGTGGTAATCCGTGTCTAGAGATTATTCTTAGACCTAATGAGTTTTGTAACTTATCTGAAGCAGTAGTAAGAGCAGATGATGATGTAGAAGATCTAGTTGAAAAGGTTAAGACCGCTACTTGGCTTGGTGTAATTCAGAGTACGTTTACTCACTTTCCATTTCTAAGAGATACATGGAAAAAGAACTGTGAAGAAGAACGTCTAATAGGAGTCTCTCTAACCGGTCAACTAGATAATCCAGAGATACTAACTGAGCAGGTTCTAAAGCAACTTAAGAAAGTAGTTCTTAAGACAGCTAAGCACGCTGCTGGTCTTCTTGATATAAATGTACCAAAATCATATACTTGCACAAAGCCATCTGGTACTGTATCTCAGGTTGTAGATAGTGCATCTGGATGTCATCCTAGATTCTCAAAGTATCATATTAGAAGATATCGTATATCGAAAGCTGATCCATTGTTCTTAATGCTTAAGGATCAGGGTATGACATTTAAACCAGAAGTTGGGCAGACTTTAGACAATGCTACTACTGTAGTCCTTGAGTTTCCAGTAGAGTCTCCAGATAAGGCTATTACTGTAAAGGAATGGGATTGCATGAAACAACTAGACTGGTATCTTAAAGTGCAAAAGAACTGGTCAACGCATAATGTAAGTAATACTGTCTATGTCTCAAAGAGTGACTGGCTTAAAGTAGGGAGTTGGGTATATGATCACTTTGACGATATTGTGGGTATTAGTTTCCTTCCAGTGGACGACCATATGTATGAACTAGCACCGTATGAGGAAATTACAAAAGAGGTCTACGAAGAACTACTTAAGAGATTTCCTAAGATTGATTTTGATCAGCTAGGAAAGTATGAGAACCAAACTGGAGATAAGACAGAAGCAGCTAAGACATACGCGTGTACTGGGTCATCTTGTGAGCTCAAATGACCTATAAAAAAGTAGACACCTTATGTTGGGTTAATGTTGATAATAAGGATATCCTTATTATAGGAAATAACTGGAAAGGAAGCCCCTTAATTGGGACACACCTAGACATACTAATTATATCTAGGGGGCTTAAAAAAAAGTATCATGATAAGTTCCTTCCAAATGCACTTAAATCGTGCAAGGTAGTTTATGTAGAATAGTGGTATTAAATAGTGTTTACTTCTTCTGGAAAAGTATGTAAATGTAAATATTGCGATTCTTCTGCTAAGAACCGCAAAGATGAAATGAATGAGTTTGATGTATTCGAGGCTAGACGAGAAATGGAAAAGCCTACTTTTAATACACCAACTAATATTCCAGAACACTTAAGACTTGACAACTAGTTTTAATTTAGTTATATTATGTACAACGAAAGGGGATTTTATGAAAGCAAAAAAGGTAGTAATCGAATTTGGAGCAACTCCCGCAGAGTGTGCAGTAATAGTAGATGGGAAGAAACTAACTAATGTTGGTGCTGTAGACGCTTCTATTACTATGGAAGAAGGGCCAGTGGTAACTCTGCATACTAATAGTCTAGTTCCTGGCGGAACCGATCAAATCATAGAAGTTGAATTTGATGCCGTGATTGAAGATGCAGTAAATGTAATGAAATTCTCAGATCTTAAATAAGGAGGTATAGATGGCCGAAGTAAAAAAGACAGATAAAGTTCGTATTGTCTCTGATGGTACAACTACAGGAACACGCGTCTTTATTGATGGACTTGAAGTAGCTAATCTTCAAGGTGTTAAATTTGAAGCTAAGAATAACCAAACACTTATTAAATTAAACATGACCTATGTCTATCCTGAGATGGTGTCTGTTGAAACGGGGGATACTAATGCCGATGCTTAAAGTACTGAAGGTATTTCCAGATGCAAAGCTTCCAGCAAAGCCTAAAGATAAGACTGATGCTGGCTTCGATGTGTTTGGATATAGAGTTGAGAAGTTATATTATCACGGTGGAGGTAACGGCGAGAGGTGTCTAGAGGGTAAAGATCTAGGACGTAAGTTCATAGATGAGCACACGTTCGAACTTCAGTGTAATGAGAGAGTTCTTATTAATACTGGTCTTAGGGTAACAGTTGAGGCTGGTTGGGAAATTCAAGTTAGATCTCGATCTGGCCGAGCACTTAAGCAAGGCCTTATGGTCCTTAATTCGCCAGGAACCATAGATGAGAACTATCGTGGAGACCTTGGAGTAATTATTCTAAATACATCTAGACAAGCTCAGCAAATTGTACTTGGAGAAGCAATCGCGCAGATTGTTCCAAAAAGACAAGAACATCTTGAAATAGAAGAAGTTACAACATTTGATGATACAAAACGAGGAGCAGATGGATTCGGATCAACCGATAAGAAATAACTTCTACGTTAACTAGGAGGATTCCAATGAGAAAAAGAAATATAAGCGTGGTAGGAATAGCTGTTGATTTTATTTTAATACCTATACTATCTAATATGATCCACAAAGCGACTTCAGGTTTAGTAAGTTCAGTCGCAAATAAGGTTAAATACGGAGGTAAAAGTGCAAATTGTTATAAATACAGATCTTACTGCAGCCGGTACTAAGATTACCTGCGACGGTGAGTGTCTGACTGATTGCTGCAAGGTAACCGCTATAAACTTCTACGCCTATGCGCCCTATGGCGATGCGGAAGATTACGGTAATGTTGGTGTTAGCGTTAGTACTATTAAAGATGATGGTACTAGTGAGAATAAGACTTACTCTATGAGTGGGGCTTATATGAAGGAACGTCAAGGAATTGGTCAGTCTGAATCTGGATCTGAAGTTGAAGACTCCGAAAAGAACTATAAGAACTTTTTAGGAAAGTCTGATGAGAAACGAGATAAGTTAATTAGTAAAATATTGGATCACTGTTCTACTAATAAAATTATCTGTCCAGACAAAGACACACTTAATCGAAGAGCAACTAGAAGTCTAAAAGATAAGGCATTAGACCTTGGTTTAGACATTAAAGATTGCGAATAAATAAGGGCCCACCCACCGTAAGACACCCAGCTACCCTCCTTTGCTGGGTGTCTGACCGCGCCTACCAAATCTGGGTGGGCTTTTTATTTTACTTTTAACACAGTGTTTCCTATACTACATACATGAAATGTATTTTATGCGCGAGAAACGCCAAAGGTGAGTTATGTACCAGACATAACAAACTGTATGTATGGGAACCTAATCTTCAGGGATATAGGCTTAAAAAGCATAATACTGGCTCTAGGTACACCCGCGCTAAGTTCCACAAGACTGAAATAAAACTTGCTCAGATCATAGAAGATTATTTTGGAAAGTCCGACGTTGTCACCGAATTTCATCCTATCTGGGCGAAATCAGACAAGGGCGTTCTTCTAGAATATGATATACTATTAATAAAGGAAAAGATTCTAGTTGAATTTAATGGTATTCAACATTATAATTGGACTAAGTTATTTCAGAAAAACTTAATAGATTTTCTTGAACAAAAGGATAGAGACGTTCTGAAGGCTAAACTGGCCAAGGAAAATAATTATACCCTTATAACATTTAAGTATGATGAGCCAATCGTCAAAAATTATGTTATTTTTAAAATTAAAGGACAACAGTTATGACTTCTATAATTATTGCTGCGGGTGCTTCTCAAGTTATTTCTCCCCCACATAATAATCGAATTATGCTAAAGAGTGTAGAATTTGTTAGACCAGCCGGAAATACTACTGCAGTTACTATTACTGCTAGTGGAGCTACAACTGGATCATATGTATTTGCTGGAAATGTAGAACCAGATCTAAGATTTATACCAGATGAAGATGTAACTATTTCAATTACTGGACTACAATCAGTAGTTAAATATATTACTTACGGTGATGACACTATGTGGAAGGACTGCGATCACGGAAATCCAATGAGTAGGTTTACTCCTCCTTGGAGGTCATAATGACTCCAATATGGCTAACGGTCTTACTGACAACCTTGGGGCCATGGACACCTCTTATTACAGCTATCATAGCAGTACTAGCGTTCATTCTTTTAAATAAGAAAGATGCTATTTTAGAATTTGGAAAGACCAAAGTTAAATTTGGAAGAACTAGAAGATCGTGTTACGACTGTATAATGATGATCACTGGAATCATTTCTAAGTATAGAACTAATCGTGACCGACTAAGTGAGTCTACCATTAGGAATCAAATGTGCTTCGCTGAACAAAAAATTCAGGAAGCACACGGGTTATTAACTAGAACATTCTGGGAAATGCTTGAGACCAAGAAAAAGCTAAAACCAGAACTAGATAACGTTTTAGTACAAAAAGACTTTGTTATTTATGAGGAGGTTCTTGCCCGAGCTCTTAATGGTTGCGTTAAGGATGAACTTAAACGCTCTTTTAAAGAGAATGGGTTTCATGATATTGGCGGCATGGAATTCTCTATATTCGTTAAATCTAAGACCAAGTCTGTCATAGCTATGGGTCGCGATTATCTTAGAACTAGGTATCCTTTTAATGGAATGATAATTCCTATACAAGAGCGCTTCGACGCACTTGATGTGGGTGCTATCGAGGATATGATGTTTGAAATATATATAAAAGCTAAAGAGATAAAGTTAGAAACAGACGCTGAAATAAAAGAACTAGATAAATTAATGGCGTCTGAGTTAGATGAACTAATTTCCGAAAGAAGAAAATAATGAATTTAAGAGATAATAGTTCGTCTACCGAACTAGCACTACTTGAGAAAGATAATGAAAATCTTAAGTATTTACTATCAGTATATCCAGAAGAAGCAGTAGAAAAACTACTTCAAAATAAAGATAAGCTTCAAAAAGTATCCTCGCAGTTTTCTTGTACGTTCCCATTTATTTCTAAGTCAGCAATGGTATTGGTTTGTAATACCGAGACGTGTCCATTTAAGCAAGTATGTGTTCTAAATAAGAATGGTATGGCGCCTAATGGATACGCGTGTCCTATTGAATCAAAGATGATCCTAGAATTAGAAACATTACTTAAGACAGATCTAGCCATAGAAGAAAATAATGTCCTAGAATTAGAATTACTATATGATTTAATCGATGCGAAGTTATTAGATATGCGTTCTTCAGCTATGCTAGCGAATGGAAGTATTGTTCAGGATATAGTAATAGAAGGAAGATCGACTATTCACACAAAGGACATTGCTCCAGAAATTAAGATTAAATTTGAATTAAAGAAATTAAAGTTCTCCATTATGGAAGAGTTTTTAGCAACTAGAAAAGCAAAGAGTAAGTATGGTCTTACTAATAATGCTAAAGCATTAGAGAATTTTATTAGAACAGCCATAGTAGATAAACATGAATCTATCTAAACCAGCTAAATCTTTAATGTCGTTTGCAAAAATGGGTCATTCCAGTTTTGTAAAAACTATGTTTAAAGATGCTAAGCTTGGAATTACAAAGAATCTTCAACTTAAGAAAGAAGAAGCGCTTCTTACCAAGAAGTATATTCCTGGTAAGAAGTTTGGATATTCAGATGAGTTAGTTGTTAAACCTAGAACAGCAACTAGAGCTGCACACGTTTATCCAGGTCACTGGATGCAACGAGACAGAAGAGTCTCGCTAAAGACTAAGATTCAGGCCTCATCCGGTGGAGTTCTTAATGCAAATATAATGACAAGGCATATTAGAAAGCCAGTTATTACTCCTAGGATAAATACTCAAAAAAAGCACCTTTGGTCCATGTCTATCGGAAAGGCCAAAGACCCACAATATGATAATCTTAAAGACTTAGTTCATTATAAGAAGGATATTGGATATGATAAGTCTATGTTAAGTAGGATGACGATTAATCCAATTAACTCTTCTACAAGATCTGCAATGCGAACGACCGTGCAAGCAAAGATTAATAGTCATTTTAATCAATTTAGAAATGCAGGATCTAGACATATAACTCAAGGTAGACAATTACAATGAACATAGGAAAACCAATAGGTAAATTATTTAATATCTTTAAGAGAGAAACAAAGGCTTTTAGAACTGCATTTGATACAAGTTTTAATAAAAGAATGCTTAAGGCTAGAGATCTTGCATATCAAGCACAATCATCAAACTATAAGGCGTCTTCACTAATTGGTAAAGCAACAAAAACTAAAGACCAAGTTAATCTAACTACATCTAAAGGTATGGCTATTAAGCAGCCTTCCCATTTTATTTCTCCGATGGTCCAACATAAACGTGGAGGTTCTCTTCCAGTTGGACGAGCAGCTATCGGACTGGGTGTATTGAGTGCAATGACGGGTGTAGCTATGATGCGTGGTATGTATGAAGGTATGAGCGACTCAATGATGAACAGATATCTAAATGACCAACGGATGTCATCTAACGTCTTACAAAGAACTAGAGTTGGTATCGGAGGAAGTAGATCTATTAACGTAGGTAATCATACTGGATTATCTCTTGCGCTTTCAAAAAGTAGGCACGGATGAACTACGATCAACAATATCAAGAACAACAAGACCAAATAACAGCGGGCAGACTTCTTAGTCCAGTTACACAATGGTACTTATTTAATCCTAACAATTTTAGACCATTTACTAATGGTGGAACAATTAGATTACCTTTTTCTGGCATAGCTAGGCCTGGTTCAATTGGTGGATGGCTTGGTAAGAAAATTCCATGGGTAAGAGGTTTCCTAGACGGCTCAGGTCACTCAACTGCTAGAGAGTACGCAACTGCTAGTATGTGGTGGTCTCCGTTTGGAAAACAATATAAGACTACTAGTGGAGCTGAACC
>Ga0172366_10005182_pt1 | contig 10253 bp, 8 predicted proteins | sample LakKivSesite69cm_FD_114533 | JGI IMG/M metagenome (GOLD analysis project Ga0172366, IMG submission 114533) | Sediment microbial communities from Lake Kivu, Rwanda - Sediment site 69cm | ecosystem: Environmental > Aquatic > Freshwater > Lake > Sediment | place: Rwanda: Western Province, Lake Kivu...
ATTCTGTTGCAGATGGTTGTAGGTTTCTTGCTTGCGCTCTTGTTTAACTATGAATTTCCTTTGAAGGGCTTCTTGCAAGCTTTGGTGATGATTCCCTGGGTCATGCCCATCATGGTCTCTGGATCGTTTTTTCGATGGTTTCTTAACGATAACGGTTTTTTGAACAATTTTCTGACAGCATTGGGTTGGATCAAAGAACCTATACCCTGGATAACCGACAAAAACCTGGTTATCTACTCGCTAACAGCGGTAAACGTATGGTTAGGAATTCCCTTTAACTTTATCCTCCTTTATACTGGCATGCAACAGATTCCTGAGGAGCTTTATGAAGGCGCTGACATAGACGGTGCGGCAGGCTGGCAGAAGGTACTCTATATTACTCTTCCTATGCTGAAGCCCGTGATAATCGCCACATTTATTCTGGGATGTATCCTTACTTTTAAGGTCTTTGACCTAGTTTGGATCGTCACAAAAGGAGGACCCGGAGGGGCTTCGCACCTACTGAGCACCTTTTCTTATTCTCTTGCCTTTGACAGATTTCAATTTGGCAAATCTGCGGCGGTTCTTGTGTTGATGCAGATAATCGTAATCCTGTTCGTTGGGATTTCAAATCGAGTTCGGTTGGAGGAGACGTGAGATATGTGAAAAAAAGAAGAGGATGGAAGTGGAGCGTGTTCGTAGCTATAGTGGTTGCTTTAATAGTTTCTCCCCTCTATTTCATTGCTATAGGAGGCTTTATGTCTACTGAAGAGATCTTTTACAAGCCTCCTCATCTCTTTCCTCCGGCACCGACTTTGCGTTATTACAAAGAGACTTTTTTGACATTGCTTCCGTACATTAAAAACAGTTTTATCATCGCTTTTGGAACCCTTCTTTTAACGTTAATCATTTCCTTACCCGCTCCGTTTGTTTTGACCAAGTTCAGATTTGCCATGAGAAGCTCCGTAAACTTCCTTTTCGCCTTTGTCCAGATGTTGCCATATACGGCTGTTATCATCCCGCTATTTCTGATGTTTACGAAGATGAAGTTAATAGATTCCCATCTTGGAGTAATCCTCGCCCTTTCGGTATTCTTAGCCCCTTTTGCGGTCATAATTTTACGGTCTTACATGGTTTCTGTCCCCTCGGGATTAATTGAAGCAGCTCTCATTGATGGGGCTCCCTATTTCAAGATATTTACCAGCATTGTCTTACCCTTATCTGCACCGGGTATCGCTTCGGTCTCCATACTGGTTTTTCTACTGGCGTGGGGCAACTTTATCGTTCCACTTGCCTTTATCAAAGACGAAGCTATGCGTCCGATCAGTATAGGGCTCTACGTTTTCATCGGTCAGTATGGAGTTCAATGGAATAAACTTATGGCGGGAAGCATGATATATACAGTTCCCCCTCTTGTTGTAGCCCTCTTGGCAGGTAAGTCCATTGTTGCTGGTCTTACTGCAGGAGCGTTCAAAGAATAGTTTTTGGGAGGTGAAACCGTGCTTTTTAGTCGAGATGGGAAGAAACTGGTGGTACGTGGAGCAGGAGAGATTATCTGGATCGAGCCCTTCGGGAAGAATTGTCTCCGTTTTCGTTCTTCATCGCGGGGAATGATTGAATCGCTTGACTGGACTCTTCTTCTTCAGGAGGATGTGGAACCAGAAATTACTATCACTCGAGACCGTGCTACGATTCGCAATGGGAAAATTGTTGCTGAAGTGGATTATCGAGGAAGCGTACGGTACAAGAAAGACGATGGGCAAGTGTTCCTTGAGGAACTCTGGCTCGATGGGAGGGTTCTGAACGCAGACCTTTTGAAAGCCCGAAATTATAAGGCCAGAAGTTCTGACCTTTTCCGTCTCTCTCTGTATTTTAAGGCTCATCCTGAGGAACATTTCTTTGGTATGGGTCAATATGCCAATGATTGTCTTGATCTCAAAGGGTGTGTTCTGGAGTTGGCCCAGAGAAATACACAGATCAGTATTCCTTTTCTTCTCTCTTCTCAAGGCTATGGGTTCATCTGGAACAACCCCTCAATCGGTCGAGCAGAGCTTGTCCGGAATCATACCATGTGGTGTGCTGAGGGTGCTCGTCAGATTGACTATCTTGTCATTGCCGGGGATACTCCTAAGGAAATTGTGAAGTGTTATACGGACATCACGGGGAAACCTCCGATGATCCCTGAATGGGCCCTGGGTTTTTGGCAGTGCAAGCTTCGTTACCGGACCCAGGAAGAACTTCTGGAAATCGCTCGAGAATATAAACGAAGAGGTCTTCCTCTTTCGGTGATTGTCATTGACTTTTTCCACTGGCTTAATCAGGGAGATTGGAAGTTTGATTCAAATAACTGGCCGGATCCAGAAAAGATGGTACAGGAACTGAACAAGCTTGGTATCAAGGTCATGGTCTCTGTGTGGCCCACGGTTGATATCCAGAGCGAGAACTATGAAGAAATGGCAAAAAGAGGTCTTCTTCTTCGTACCGAACGGGGAATTCCTATCCTTTTCACTTTTCGAGGAATTACAACAATCTTTGATGCCACTAACCCTGAAGCTCAAAAGTTCATCTGGGAAAAGGCACGGGAGAATTACTACCGTTATGGCATCAAAATGTTCTGGCTCGACGAAGCTGAACCAGAAATGGGGATGCCCGGATTTGGATACGATAATGTTCTTGCTTATGACTATGACAATCTCCGCTATTTTCTGGGAAACGGCCTTGAAGTGAGTAATATCTATCCTTTCTTCTATGTCCAGGCCTTTTTTGAAGGGATGAAGAGTGCAGGCGAAAACGAGATTGTGAACCTTGCTCGATGTGCCTGGCTTGGAAGCCAGCGTCTGGGAGCTGTAGTATGGTCGGGAGACATTCCCTCGACTTTCGAATCTCTACGCAAACAGGTCAAGACTGGTCTCAACATGGCGGTGTGTGGTATCCCCTGGTGGACTACCGACATCGGGGGCTTCTATGGGGGAGACCCAAAAAATCAGAGTTTCCGGGAACTCATTGTCCGTTGGTTCCAATTTGGGGTTTTCTGTCCCATCTGTCGGCTCCATGGGTTCCGTCTCCCTGGTCCGCAGGATCCTAACTGCTGTCCGGTGGATGAACTTGTTGGTGGGCCAAACGAAGCGTGGTCTTTTGGCGAAGAAGCTTACGAGATCATCGAAGAATTACTCTTCTTGCGAGAACGTTTAAAACCCTATATCCTTGAAGGCATGAAGCGAGCTCATGAAGATGGTATTCCTTTCATACAGCCACTATTCTTTGATTTCCCCAAAGATTCAGAAGTCTATAAAATCGAAGACGAGTACATGTTCGGTCCGGACCTCCTGGTCGCTCCAGTGACAGATGAGGGGGTACGCGTGCGACGTGTGTACCTTCCTAAAGGGGCCCGCTGGACAGATCCCTATACTGGTGCTACCTACGAAGGAGACCAGTGGCTTGATGCAGATGCTCCTTTGACACACATTCCTCTCTTCTTGCGGGATGGAGCAAAACTCCCAATAAAAGGGTAAGGAGGCTTTGGGAAGGGTACAGGACAATCTTGTACCCTTCCCAGGAGTGTTTTCCATTTTGACGCCTTTCGTTTCCCCTCTCTGCGTTTTACATGGAAAGTATATTCTTCTCGTGCTCCAAATATCTCTGAAAAAATACCACTTCTTTTTGCTGTTCTTTCCCCAATCTTTAAAAGCTTCTTCTTTTCTTAAAGCATGGATGATTTCTTTTACTGCTTCAGGACTGACTCCTCCTTCTTCACGATCAGGAAAGATTTGCTCTCCACTTTTACGATAGGAGAGGTCAATCGCTTTCTCTAAAACTTATCCTTTAACCAAAAAATCAATACGCTGTCTTGGTTTGTAACCGGCATAGCTATCGACTAAATGAGTATACTCTAAGGTGGTATGGTTACGGTAATAAGTCCTCTTTCCATAATGTTTCCTGTAAAGTCATAAAATCCATCTCTCCTTCTAGGTTCTGGTAAATCGCTTCTACTATCCTCTGGGATCCTTTTAAAACATGGTGTACTATATACATGAGACCTCACCTCCATAAGGGTATGTGTTGAGTGTTTAACAACCTATATACCACTAAAACTGGATGGTGAGGTCTCTTTTTTTCTCATTTGGATGAAATATTTCTTCAAAACTCCTACAATAAGTTTACGCTAACATACAGGCTTAACTTATTGACAAGAAACAATATCTAAGCGTAGAATTAAAATATAATTAAAAAAAATTATATTAAAAAAGCTTTTCACAAGCACTTTTTTTACCATTATTTTTTTAATACACTTGCTACATAATCCATGATCAACCGTTAATTTAACTCTTTGAATGATTCTTAAGGTAACAAGCATTTATTCTTCATAATAAGGATTCCAGCAATTTATGCATCATGTAAGTTTGATACAAGGCCTAAAATTCAGATTAATTTCAAGATAGAGATACCATGTTTAATCTTAATAAAGGAGGTGATAAGTTTCAGTTTGTTAGTTATTTAGAATTAGTTGGTGTAGATTTCTAATTAAAAAATTTACCCCTAAAGTTATTTCTACAAAAAAGGAGGATAGAAAGTGATGATTTATAAACGAGCATTTCTATTTATTATGTTAGTTTCATTGGTTATGATGGTTAGCATTGGATTGGTACAAGCCAAAGAAGGGACAACCATCAGGGTATCCTTCATCGACGAGCCTCGTGAAAGATGGTATTGGGATCATTTAGGAGAATTTGAGAAATTAACTGGTACCAAAGTTGTTATTGACTTCTATGGTTTTGAAACACTCTATCAAAAAAATCTGGCTAACTGCTACGGTCATACCGGTGAATATGATGTTATGCAGCTTCACTACCCGGACATGGGGCTTTTTGATGCCCGTGGTTGGTGTTACGATTTTACTGATTGGGTTGAAAGAGATAAAGCCGAATTCCAACCGGATGATATTCATCCCTATCAACGAGAAAGTCATTGTCTGTTCAACGGCCGATGGTTTGGAGTCCCCATGCACTGCAATGCCAACGCATTTTTCATCCGCACTGATATTTTCGATAAAATTGGTCTGCCGATGCCTACTTCCTGGGATGAAGTCTTTAAGGCCGCCGATCTCATTAAGCAACAATTTCCAGATATAACTCCAATAACTACTGAAGGCAGACGAGATATTCAAATCGCCATTAAATCAATCGGAATGATGTGGGGTTTCGGAAGCTATATTTATGACACTCAAACCTTCAAACCATTGATGGATACTGATGCTGCAAAAAACATGTTTGACCTTTGGCAAAAATTGGCAGCAATTATGCCTGAAGGAGCTGCAGGATATGGTGCCAATGAAAACTTTCAATACTTTTCCCAGGGGAAAGCAGCTATGACTCTTTCCTGGACCCATGCTGGAACCAATTTCTATGGTGATCCCAACAATTCAGTTATAGTGGGTAAATGGAAAGGTGGATATTTCCCTGGGGGCGGAACTGCCCTTGGTGGTTGGAGTATGCAAATCAATAATGATTCAAAACATAAGGAAGAAGCCTGGGAATTCTTAAAATGGTTGGTATCCCCGGAAATGGAAATGAGATTAGTTTCCAATATGGAAAGCCCGAGGTTATCAGTTATTGCAAATCCTGAGGTTCAAGCCAAGGAAGACCATCAAAGAATATATTACGAAGTTCTTCAAGCTAAACCAGTTATGCTTCCAAAAATCGAACCAACCTATGAGCTCATGGACTACCTCTCTTCAGCCGCTAATTCAGTTGTTTCAGGCTTAGCTACTCCAGAAGAAGCACGAGAGAAACTGCAGAATCAGTATAAACAAATTATGCTTTCCTATGGATTGTATAAGGAACAATAATCCTTAAACAATCAATTTTTAAACAAGAAACTGCCGAAAACTATGGAAGTTTTCGGCAGTTTCATCAAATGGGGTGGATTATGAAAAGAAGGTATGTTGGATATTTATATATCTTACCTTGTTTAATTATCCTGGTCATCCTTGTTGTTTATCCATTATATTTTTCTTTTCGAATCAGTTTAACTGATTTTACTTTTGGGAGACCCTTCGCGAATTATATTGGTTCAGAAAATTATTATCAGCTTTTTAAGGACCCGATTTTCATTCAAAGCATGGTTCGAACCATTTTTATCACGATTATTGCTGTATTGGTAGAATTTATCTGTGGTTTAGGAAGTGCGTTGATACTTAGCCGGAAATTTCGCGGTCAAAATTTAATAAGAACCTTAATTCTGCTTCCTATGATGATTTCACCAATTGTTGTTGCATTGATTTGGCTCTTGATGTATCAACCTGATTTCAGTATTCTGAATTACTTGATTCAAATGTTTGGGGTTGACCCACCAATGTGGCTTACTCGGCCACCCTGGCCAATCATTGGAGTAACCATAACAGAAATCTGGGAGTGGACACCCTTTTTTACTATGGTTTGTCTGTCTGGTTTAGCTTCACTTCCTCTTGAACCATATGAAGCCGCAGTTACCGACGGAGCTACAGGGTGGCAGATATTTTGGAAGATTACACTCCCTCTTCTCACACCACTTTTGCTAATCGGATTATTGATTCGAATGATCGATGTCTTTCGGATATTTGACATCATCTATATTATGACCGAGGGTGGTCCAGGTGATTATACGTCAACTATGAGTATATTTGTCCATCGGACAGGATTTATATATCGTCATTTAGGTATGGCTTCTGCTTCTTCGTATATGATGATTATTGTAATTACCATTCTTACTTTGATATTGATCCGTTTATTGAATCGGGTGGGCTCTCAATCTTAGGGAGGAAGACTACACATGGGTTCTTTTCAAAAAAGTGTATCATCCGGTTTTATGAAGAATATTCTTTTTTATGTGGTGTTAATTGTTATCTTTTTTTTATCCTTTTTTCCGGTTATTTGGACAATATTAACCAGTTTTAAATTAAATGTTCAAATTTATACCATGCCACCAAAACTGATCTTCAAACCTACTTTATACAATTGGAGTTTTGTGCTGAAATCAGCTGAATTTAGGAAAAATTACCTCAACTCCCTCATCATAGGAGGGGCGAGTGTGGTTTTGGTATTAATTATTGGTTCATTCGCTGGATATGGGTTAGCCCGATTTCCAATTGGTAAAAAAGAGAATATCGCCTTTTGGATACTTTCCCAGAGGATGATGCCGCCGGTGGCGGTTATCATTCCAATCTATATCCTTTTTTTCCAATGGCATATCCATGATACCTATCCGGGGATAATTTTTGTTTACACCACTTTTAATCTCCCAGTAGCGGTCTGGATGATGAGAGGATTTTTCCAGGCTCTTCCGGTTGAATTAGAAGAAGCAGCTTGGTTGGATGGGTCTGGAACTCTGAAAGCTTTTTTCAAAGTCGTCGTTCCTCTTGCTAAGCCAGGTCTTATTGCTTGTGGGGTATTTACTTTTTTTATGATTGTTAACGAATTTCTCTTTGCTTTTATTTTAGCTCCCACCAAAGTTCGTCCGGTTTCGGTTGCCGTTACTCTCTTTTTACCCACCGGAATCAGAGCAACTATGTATGGCGAAGCTTGTGCAGCCGCCATATTAATCGCCTTGCCAGGTTTAATTGTTGCTCTCATTATGCAGCGTTATTTGGTGAGAGGGATGACTTTTGGTGCATTAAAGTGATTTTTTGCCTTATTGTTGGGGGAATTATTCATTAATCAAACGAGGTGAAGGCATGAAAGCCTTAGTTTTGTTCGACAAGAGAGACGGAGCGACCGAATTGCGTGATGTTCCTAAACCACAAGTGGGAGAAGGTGATGTCCTTATTCGGGTGAAGGCTGCCGCTGTTTGTGGTGCTGATATCGAGTTTTACAGGGCCAAAATGGTTTCGAGCTTGAGACCACCAGTCGTTTTGGGTCATGAGTTTTGTGGCATTATTGAGGAGGTAGGTTCTCAAGTTCAAAACTGGAAACCAGGGGATAGAGTGGTGAGTGATAATACAGGATCTATTTGTGGTCATTGCTTTGCTTGCCAAACTGGGCAGTATTTATTATGTTCGGAAAGGCTTGGAGCAGGTTATTCAATAGACGGTGGATTTGCAGAATTTGTTAAAATTCCTGGCCATTTATTACAACGAATGCCCTCAGCTCTCTATCGATTGCCCAAGAATCTTTCTTTTGAAGAGGGAGCCATTTTGGAGCCTTCTTGTAATGCCTATCGAGCTTTGATACAGGAAGGGCGGTTGATGGCTGGGGAAACAGTTGCCATCTTCGGGCCAGGACCTATAGGACTATTTGTGACTCATCTGGCAAATATAGCGGGTTCCTCCAAAATTTTCCTCTTTGGGACAAGCGGTGATGAAAAGCGGCTTGAATTTGGTGAAAAACTTGGAGCTTTAACCTGCAAAGTAGATCAAGAAAATATTTCTGAATTCATAAAGAAAAACGAGGAATATGAAGGGGTAGATTGCGTTGTTGATGCTGCTGGCCATGGGAGTATAATTGAAGAAGCAATGAAAATCATTCGTCCATTGGGGAGAATTGTTAAGGTAGGATGGGGAAAACCATATAGTCTCCAATTCGATTCGCTCATGGTCAAAGGTGCAACCATAACCGGTCATTTTGGTTATGACTACATCTCTTGGCGGAACATCTTAAAATTGGCTGTTTCTGGTTTCATAAATTATCGTTCTTTTATCACAAGCACTTTTCCTCTTGAAAACTGGAAAGAAGCTTTCAGTGTAGTTGAGGAAAGGAGCGTTATTAAAGCGGTCTTCAAAACATAACAAGGGGATGGGATTATAGACACAAACCATTGGTCCTGGTGTGGACTGCCAGAGGGGTGGTATTCATACCACGAGGAGCAAGAATAAAAAGTCTAATCGGAATATACCATATCATGATGAGAGGAATAAACCGTCAAATTCTTTTTGAAGAGAAAGAAAATGGCCTTAAACTTATTCAAACCTGGCAAAAATACCGAGAGATTTGTGAATATAAACTATATGGATATGATATTGTTTGATCGGGAAATCATTTGTATTGGCTACTCAAAGAAGGGGAAAAACCATGAGAGACTATTATACGAAGAATATGCGGAAGCTATGCTTTATGGTATAACTAAAAATAGGGCAGGATAGGATCATTGTTTCCAGTGCGTTTTAAAAGTAAGCCAATCGAAGATGATCCCTATTTTCTTACCGTGCTTTGGTATTTTTTTCAGAATCCTGTCAAGGTGAGCTCATAACTAATGTACCAAACTATATCTAGTCAAACCAGACATCAACCCCGTCCCCCATTACCTGTGATTCTCGCCTTTTACCAACCAACATTTACAAATAATTCTTTCAACTCAATAAAAGTTTAAAGTGTACCCTTTTGTCAAGACAAAATTCAATGAAATTTAAGGTGATAAACCCTGGGTTGATTTGAATATATTTATTGAAATAAATCCCTGAATTTACAGTTTTGATTATTAATTTTAACTCCATTATGTTAGAAATCATTGGCACAAACCGGCTGTCCACTGAAATAGACTTCAGCTGGCGTCATATTATGGAGAGACTGATGAGGTCTCTCCTGGAAATACACCAGGATATAAGCCTACGGCGTAAGATAAAAAGATTGAAAAGATAAAAAAACAATGAGGATAGACCCTCATATTCCTATTTTCATATGGTGCCACAACGTGGCATGAGGGTCTCTCCTCATTATAGTGACGGAAATACCGACTCAATCCCTTTTCAGCTTCCCACCCAGTCCGGTATTCATTGAGATACACTTCTTCATATTTGACCGATCTCCACAACCGTTCCACAAAGATATTATCAAACACCCGACCTTTTCCATCCATACTGATTCTGATATCAGCTTGTTTCAGAGTGGAGGTGAACTCTTCACTGGTAAACTGCACCCCCTGGTCGGTATTGAAGATCTCTGGACACGATCGTTCAAGGGCTGTTTCTAAAGCGTCCAGACAGAAACTGGTTTCCAAGGTATTCGAGATTTGAAAAGAGACCACATACCGGCTATACCAGTCCATGATGGCAACCAGATACAGGAAACCCTGATGCATACGGATGTAGGTAATATCAGCCGCCCAGACTTCATTGGAATGACTGGGAATGAGATTTCGCAAGAGATAGGGATGAATAATATGCTCAGATTGGTTTGAACTCGACCTGGGTTTAGGATAAATAGCTTCGATCCCCATGGTCCTCAAAAGACGAGCCACTCGTTTGTGATTGACCCGGTGCCCCATCCGGCGAAGAGCAGCGGTCATCCGCCGGACTCCATAATAGG
>Ga0172366_10005183_pt1 | contig 10252 bp, 5 predicted proteins | sample LakKivSesite69cm_FD_114533 | JGI IMG/M metagenome (GOLD analysis project Ga0172366, IMG submission 114533) | Sediment microbial communities from Lake Kivu, Rwanda - Sediment site 69cm | ecosystem: Environmental > Aquatic > Freshwater > Lake > Sediment | place: Rwanda: Western Province, Lake Kivu...
ATTTTCGGGTGATTTCGAGGAGTCGCCTTTCCCCGATCCTGTTCGCCGCCAGTTGGGCCGTCAAGTCGCCTTCTCTCTCCTCGGGCGTCCGGACGTTGGCCAGTACGAAGCCGAGGGTATCCCGGTCGATCCGGCCGCACCGGACGAGCTTCACCGGCGGGATGATCAACCCTTCCTGGAAGATTTCTGTCGCCAGAGCCATTGAGCCGGGCGCGATGCCTCCGATATCGGAATGGTGCGCCCGGTTGGCGACGAAGTAGGCCGGACCCGCATGCCCTTTGACATAGATCGGGGATACGAGAGTGATATCGGGAAGGTGCGTGCCGCCGCGAAACGGGTCGTTGAGGATGACCGTATCGCCGGGGCCGAGGTCGACGTTCTCAATCACGCTCAGAACGGAAAGCGGCATGGCGCCCAGATGGACGGGAAGATGATCGCCTTGGGCAACGGTTCTCCCCCTGCCGTCAAACAGGGCGCAGGAAAAATCCTTCCTCTCCTTGATGTTGGGGGAAAATGACGACCGGCAGAGAGTGACGCCCATCTCCTCGGCGATGGAGACAAAAAGACTCTTGAAGATCTCGAGTTCAACCGGGTCGACTGCCTTCATTTTCCTGGCCGAATAATCAGGTTGCCAAAACGGTCAACCCGGCAGACGAAACGCGGGGGAACGACGGCCGTCGACTCATAATCGATGATCAGTGCCGGCCCATGAAGGCGGTTCCCGGCGCCCAGCTTGTCTCGCACATAGATATCGGCTTCATGCCGATTTCCGTCGAAGCGCATCGTTCGGCGGTCGACTCGCGCCGGCGAAGGATCATTACCGCCAGGTTCAATTTCGGCGAGGTGCGGCTTCTCCGTGACTCCTACGGCTTTCACCCGCAGGTTCACCACCTCGACCGGCCGATTGTCGTCCGCATAGCCGTAGCGACGAAGATGAAGCCGGTGGAATTCCCGGCGGAAGGCCGGGGAATACGGAACGGTGAGCTCATAGGATTGGCCGATGTAGCGGACGTCCAGAAACCGGAGCAGCCTCATTCTCGACTTCGAGAACCCCTCCTTGCTCAGGTCCTGACTGGCCTCTTTGAGAAGCGGCCGGAAGAACCGGCTGAGCTCGGCGCTGTTCACTTTGTCGCCTGCCCTGAGGACGGACAAAGAATAGTCTTTGATTGTATTCGAAAAAAGCATGCCCAGCGCGGAAAGGACCCCGGCGTTTTTGGGGACGATGACCGTTGGAATGCGCAGCCTCTGGGCGAGGCTGCAGGCATGCATGCCGCCGGCCCCGCCGAAGGACAGCAGGGCGAAATCGCGGGTGTCGTAGCCGCGCTCAACCGAGATCACCCGGATGGCCCGCTCCATGGTCGCATCGGCCACTCGCACAATGCCCTCGGCCAGAGACGATATATCCATCTTGAACCGCGAGGCGAAGCGCTCAAGTGCGCGGCGAGAACGCTCAGGCTCAAGCCTCATCGTTCCCCCAAGAAAGCGCTCCGGGTCAAGTCGGCCCAAAAGTAGGTTGGCGTCGGTCACCGTCACTTCATTGCCCTTACCGTAACAAACCGGGCCGGGGTCAGCCCCGGCGCTTTGGGGACCAACTCGAAGAGCACCTCCCTCGTCCCGGAAGGCGATCGACCCGCCGCCCGAGCCGACGGTGTGAATGTCAATGATGGGGAGGCGAAGCGGCAGATCGCTGATCACCGATTCTGTGGACAGAGTCATTTCTCCGGCGCAAAGGGAAACATCCGTTGAGGTTCCTCCCATATCAAAGGAGATGATTCTAGAATAGCCAGCGGCCGCTGCCACCTCTTTAGCTCCGACCGCTCCGCCCGCCGGCCCGGACAGAATAGTGCAGACCGGGTTTTCCCTGGCGCTTCGAGCCGAGACGAATCCGCCGTTCGATTGCATGATGCGAAGAGGGTTAGGGCGCAGAGCCTTCTCCAGGTTCCCGAGGTAGCTTTCCATGATCGGAGCCACATAGGCGTTCACGGCAGTCGTGCTGGCCCGCTCGTATTCCCGGTACTCGCGGAGCACCCGATGCGAGGCGGAGAACGGAATTCCATTCTCTTTGAGCATAGTGCAGACCCTCTCCTCGTTCGCCGGGTTGGCATAGGAATGGAGAAAACAGACAGCCACCGATTCCACGCCCTCCCTCTTCAGCGTTCGCAAAATCTCTTTGACCTGCCTCAAGTCGGCCGGCTTTTCGACCCGGCCGTCGGCGAGCGTCCTCTCCCGGACGCCGAAGCAAAGGCGGCGCTCAATCAAGGGCCGGCGCTCTTCCACCATGATATTGTAGAGCTCGCGCCGAGTCTGCCGGCCGATTTCGAGGAGGTCTTCAAATCCGGCTGTGGTCAGAAAGGCGAGTTTGGCGCCCTTGCGCTCGAGCAGCGAATTGGTGGCTACTGTCGATCCGTGGATGACTTCAAACCATTGCCGCAAGACGCCGCCCTCTTCGAGCCCCCGGAGGATGGCGAGGGCGGGATCGCGGGGAGTGGAAAGGACCTTGTGGATTCCCATTCCGGACGGACCGAGGAAAACGAAATCAGTGAAGGTTCCGCCCGTATCAATCCCGACTCGGATCATGCCCGTTCTATCATGGGCCCCAAGACTATCATGAATCCGGCTCTTTTTCCAGGCAAAAAACGGGGACGTCCTCCAAGGAGCCACCCTTTGAAAGGTGGCACCTTGGAGGACGTCCCCTTTTTTTATTAGCGGAAGTTCATTTTTTCGAGCCAGTCGTCGAACCGGGGATCATCCCTGAGAGGGTCCATTAACGGGTCGAACATCAACCAGAGCTTTTCGGCGTCCCTTTCCGCATAGGACATCGCCAGGTATTCAAACGCCCGGTCTTTTTCGCCCAAAGCCGCACAAATCGCCGCAAAATAATAAAAGGGAACATAGGATTGCTTCGACCTGTCGATTAAAGCCCGAAGCTCATCTTCCGCCTTTTCCCTTTTGCCTGTGACCGCATAAACGCAGGCTTTGCCAAAAGTCCCAAGCATGCTCCCGGCGGGCCGGTGGTCGGCCTTTTCCATTTCTCTCATCGCTTTCCCGGCCGATCCTTTTAACAGATAGGCCAGGCCCGGGTAGACATGAGCCCAATCAGTGCCAGGATCTGTCTTCTGGATTTCCCGCCACCACCGGATCGCATCGTCATACCGGCGGGTGTAATAGTAAAGGGAGGCAATCGACGCCTTTATGGAAAGGGAGCTCGGGTCAAGTTCACGCGCCTTCTCAAACTTGGCCATGGCCTCATCAAAACGCCCCAAGTTGGCCAGGAGGGACCCGTAATACTGATAGGCCGTCGCATAGTTAGGGTTCAGGCCGATCGCCCAGTTGAAGTCGATCTCCGCATCCAGCCAGTTCCAATCATAAGTGTATTTAACAAAAGCCAGGGCGATGTATCCCTCCGAAAGCGTATCATCCATTTCTAGAGCCTTTGCGGCGGCCTCCTTGGCCTTGGGGAAAACGTCCGCAGGACGGGCGAATCCCATACGACCGAGGAAGCTGTAGGCGTCGGCGATGCCGGCCTCGGCCAAAGCAAACTTCGGATCCTTGGCGATCGCTTTCTCAAAGAGCTCAATCGACCGCTTGAGCCCGGCCTCCGTTCGTTTGTTCCATTCGAGCCGTCCCTCCAAATAGAAGTTGTAGGCGTCCGGGTCCTGCGTATACCGCTTCACCAACATATAATCTTGGCCAGCCACGAGCTCAATTCTCAAGGCATTGACGACCGCCCGGCTGATCTCGTCCTGGACACTGAAGATGCTTTCTACTTTACGGTCGTACGTCTCTCCCCAGAGATTGGCGCCGTCCCGGGCCCGCGTCAGCTTGACATTGACCCGGATATTGTCCTTTTCCCGCTGGATGCTCCCTTCGAGGATATTTTCGACCCCCAACTCTTTTCCGATCTCCCGGACGTCCTTATCGGCGCCTTTGAAGCGCATCACCGACTGGCGGGAGATGACCTTGAGCTGGCCGATAGCCGAAAGCTTGGTAATCAAGTCATCGGTGATCCCGTTCGAGAATGCCCCTTGGTCCTTGAGCGGGCTCAGATCCTCGAACGCAAGAACGGCCAGTGAACTGGCATACGGAGATGCGGCGGCCGCCGGACCGAGGGGCGGGACGGAAACCTTTTCCTTCCGCCCGAAAAAGAAATAGCCGGCCGCGACAAGGGCAAGTATTCCCGCCACAGTGCTGAGGCCGAGGCGCAGCGGCTTTTTCAATCGGATGGGGAGCGTCTTGGTGAGGGCCTCCGGCTTTGTGCCTGTCTCCGGGAACGCGCGGCTGGTCGCCCTAAAGTCGGCCAGGAGCTCCTCGGCCGACTGGAACCTCTTCTCTTGTTCTTTCTCCAGACAGCGCAAGATGAGGCGGCTCACCGCCTAGGGTACTTCCCGGTTGAGCTCGCGCGGGTCGCGCGGCCGCTCCGTCTTATGTTTCATGGCCACTATAAGAGGCGTCTCCCCCTCGAAGGGCGGCGCACCGGTCAGCATCTCATAAAGGACCGCCCCCAGAGCGTAGATGTCCGTTCTCTGGTCGGCTTCCTTCCCCTCGAACTGCTCGGGGGCCATGTAGTCGGGAGTTCCGATCATCATCCCTGGGTCAGTTATCCCCGTCGTCTTCAAGGCTCGAGCGATCCCGAAATCCATGATTCGGACGCCGCCTTCACGGTCGATCATGATGTTCTGCGGCTTGAGGTCCCTGTGGACAACGCCCAGCCGATGCGCCTCGGCCAGTCCCTCGGCGATCTGACCCGCGAATGCCACCGCCTTCTTCGCCGGGAGATGCCCGATTCTCTGCAGCAACATCTTCAAATCCTCGCCCGAAACATACTCCATGCTGATGTAAGCCGTCTCTCCCGACCGGCCGAGGTCGAACATCCGGCAGACATGGCGATGAGAAATCCGGCGGGCGAGCTTGAGTTCGTTGCGGAAACGCTCGAGGACAGACTCGTCGGCGGCAATCTCGGGGTTGAGCATCTTCAGCGCCACGCACTCCCTGATCTCCACGTCATAGGCTTTGTATACCCGCCCCATCCCCCCGTGCCCGAGCTCCTCTGTAATCTGGTAGCGTTCGGCAAAGGTCCGGCCGACGATGAGCCCGGAAGGAGAAGCTAGATATGTGGCCGTTTGGGTGACCGACTCAGGGGAAGATGCTTTGAGAAGTTTGGTCCCGCAACTTCGGCAGTAGGTGCTGTCTTCCTCGTTTTCGGATTTGCAGCGCGGGCAGATCATCGGCGGATCCCTGGTAGATAACTGCTCATTACGATATCGGCAATCGAAGGTTAAGTCAAACCCATTGTCCATATCCAATTACGCGGACGAATCCGCAATGGTTGTGCCGGACGGAAAGGGCAGGTCCAAGGCTATTCCGTTCAATCCCGATGACGAAAGCCCTAATTTGGTCATAAAGACGGCCATCGGGTTGTTTTTTCCGGAAGGTGAATCTGATAGAATGAGGCTGGAGATGTTGGCCTCTTCGAATCCCCGTTTTCCGGCTCTTCGCCTCTTGCGCTGTCTGGTTCTCTTTCTCCTGACCTTTCCCTTGGGTTCAATGAGGGCGACGGTTTTTGAACAAGAAGAGGAAGCTCCCACCAAAAAAGCCGCGGCGGCGCTCGTTCAAAAGCCCCGCCCCAAAATCGCCATCATCGACTCGGGACTGGGCGGGCTGTCGGTGGTGGCCGAATCCGTCAAGAAGGTTAAGGAGTCACGGGTTTTCGAAAGCTGCGAGTTTATCTTCTTCAATGCACTGTTCTCGAATGAGGGCGGCTACAACAGCTTGAGGACGCGGGAGGAGAAAATCCTGGTATTTTCGAGCGCCCTGGAGTCCCTGGAAAGAAAATTCCAACCCGACATCATCCTCATTGGCTGCAACACCCTGTCGGTGCTCTACGAGGACACCCCGTTCTCAAGAAAGACGCGCGTTCCCGTTGTGGGAATTATCGATTCCGGAGTCGAGCTCATCGCCGCCGCGCTGAGAGAACATCCGGAAGCCTCTGTGGTCATATTCGCAACTCCGACGACTGTATCAGAAGGGGTGTACCGGGAGCGCCTGCTCAAACTGGGCTGCCCTGACGAACGAATCCAGATGCAATCCTGCCCCGAACTCGAAAGCTTCATCGAAAACAATCCTCAGGGTGAGGAGACCGGAATGCTCATCTCCGCCGCCGTGAGTGAAGCCGTCCAGAAGTTTCCGTCTCCTCCTTCCTCGCTCCTGGCCAGCCTCAACTGCACCCACTATGGCTATTCCCTCCCACTTTGGGAGCAGGCCCTCGACGAGATCGGGGTTAAGCCGTGGGCAATCCTCAACCCGAATTCCCGGCTGGCGGACGTCCTCGTCAACAAGGAATGCCCGGGCCGACATCCCAAAACCGAGGTCGGCGTCAGGGCCGTCTCCATGGTCGAGATTAGCCGTCGGAAGATCGATGCCTTGGCTCCCTGGCTGGAGCGTATCTCCCTGGAGACGGCCGACGCGCTCCGCCGCACCGAACACGATCCATTTCTATTCGAGTGGAAAAAATGGGTCAACCGTTGACCCAAAAAGGACGACTCCTTGGCTCGGCTTGACAGCCCCTGTCGCGGCGATTTATCATCCCGGGCAATGGGATGAGACTCTGGCAGCCCATGAACCCTCGTTCCGCCGACTCGAAAGAATGAAACTCCCAGGCAAGCCAAGCCGGTTGAAGAACTGTGGTCCAGACGTATGCTTTTATTTTTGCCTGTTTTTGGGCAACTTTTTGTTCGCCGGCTTTAAATCGGCAGCGCTCATTGTCACGTTGCTGGCATTGGGCAATCAATGGCTCCAAAGTCCTCTGCGCAAAGTTACCGCAGAGATGTCGGCGGCAACTTCACTTCTTGTTCGTTCCCTTCTCGGCTTGGGGCTTTTCCCTTTCCTCTGGCTGGCGGGACGCTTGATAGCCGGCAATAAGGGCCATTGGGTAGCGGGCTTACTGATAATTCTCGGTTTCCTTATCTCATTGCGGCCGAGTGCCTTCCCCCAAAAAATCGGCAAACCGGATATTGGGATAACGCTCCTGGCCCTGGCGCTGGTCACTGCCTTAACGTGGCTGCCGTTTTCCAAAATTGGTTTTCCCCAGGATGGGAAGTACGCTTATCGGGCGTATTTCAGCTCCGATTACCTGAAGCACTATGCGGTTGTTGAAGCGCTGAACGAAGGCTCAATGCCACCCCCCAATCTCTATTTTAAGGGCGAAGCGCTGCATTATTATTGGCTGCCGTATGCCGTACCCGCTTTCCTGTCTCGATGGGCCGGTTCAACAGCCAAAGCGGTCTTCGCCTTCTCGTTCACAGTGAATTTTCTCTTCATCCTGATGGGACTCAAACTCGCCAGCCGGATGCACGGGGACCGCAAGGGACTGGCTCTGCTTTCCGTATGTCTCGGGTTGATGCCGAGTCTGGAGGGCTTCTATCTTTGGGCCAGTCGATTCCATTTCTCTTTTGCCGCCTACTTCGAGTCCGGCCGCGGCTACAATATCGATGGCCTGACGCGTTGGTTGTGGCACCTGCCCCAAATTGACACGCTCTTGAGAGCCCTTTTCTATACACCCCAGCATCTTCTCAGCTTGGCTTTCCTCGCCCTTTTTCTATATTTTCTAACTTCTGAAAAAGAACGGCCGATGATCCGGTCTCTTTGCCTGACCCTGAGTCTTGCCACCAGTTTTTTCGTCGGTGGAATCCTCTTTATCGCTTGGTGCATCTACTGGCTGGGACGGGAGGGGATTCGGATCTGGCAGAGGAGACCGTCATCAGAGGCCTTGGGGCTGACCTGGGTCGGGTATTTCGTCCTGCCGCTCTGCCTGCTGGGGCTTTCTTGGGCGCTAAAAATGGTTACCTTCAACGGCGGCGTATTCTTTAAGGTCTTGACGGTGCGACAGATGATAATACTCCTGGGTTTGAATTTCGGATTCTTGATGATCGGAGGGACAGCTGGCCTTCTCCTGTCGCGGTTTCCGGCGAGGCTTTTCTTTCTGACTATGCTCATCGTTTCTTCGGTTTTCGTCCTCTTCGTGAGGATCGAATACTTCGAATCAGACATTTCCTTAAAAGCCGGCCTGGTCGTCATACTGCTGCTGGCGCTTCTTACGGGCTATGTCAGCCGAAATCGTCTTTCGAGAAAGTTCTATCCGCTACTGGTCTGTCTCGTCATCCTGCCCGGCTTGCTAACGCTGATTTTGGATATTCGGAACTCGGCCGATATCCACAACTCCCGTTTCACCAGCACCATTTCCTTTGAGGAAATGAAGATGATGGAATGGATTCGGAAAAACGTCCCGGTGGGACGAACCGTTCAGAACTTCCCCCCGGCCAGGACCTGGAACGTTTCGACCATACCCGCCTTTTCCGGACGTCAAATGTTCGTTGGCGACAAGATGCACGGCCAGATATTCCAAGTCGGCGCTGAAGCCTATGAAAAAAGAATCGAAGCCCTCGAACGGGCGATTTCTTCTCTCCCATCTTCCCGGGAGGACCTGCAAAAAATGGGTGTCGATTATCTTCTCTGGGGAGAGGATGAAACGCGCCAATTCAATTTCGTGCCCAATCTCCCTGTGGCCAAGAGGATAGGCCAAACCATCCTCTTTTCCCTTTCCGCTGCCCGTACGGACCTGCCATGACACAAGCCCTGCGAGTTACCCAAGCCCGGAAGAGCGGACTGGGGCTCGTCCTCATTCTTGCCCTCGCCGGCGCTCTTCGGCTTCAGCACATCCGGGCGGACCCACCGCTCCTGCTCCCGTCGATATCGGGAAGCGCCGGCATCTATTTTGATGAGGGCATCTACTGCCATAATGCCCGGAACAAAATCCTGTTCGGACGCTGGATTACGGACGAATGGAATCCCATGGTCTACAACGCGCCGCTGACCATGGTCTATTTCTTGAGCTTCAAACTGTTCGGCCTGTCGATCGTCACGGTCAAAGTCATCAGCATTTTTTTTGGCCTTCTGGGCATCTGGCTTTTCCACTCCGGGCTGCGCACCTATGTTTCGCCAGGACGGGCCTTGGCCCTGACGGCGGCTTTTTCCCTGGACTACTACAGCGTAATGTACAATCGGATTGGACTGCTGGAAAATTTTTCCGCATTCTGTTTTCTCCTCGGGTTTTGTCTTTTTGTCCGGTCCCGGGGCCGGCGGAGCATGGCTTTCTTCCTGGGCCTCATCGCGACCCTGGCCGCACTTTCCAAATATCTCTTCGTCTATTTTTTCATCGCCGCGCTTCTGGCCGTGGCCGAAAACGCCTGGCGGCGCGCCGATGCCAAGTTTCTGCTCTCCTTTCTCGCCGGGGCGTTGTCCCTCGGCTTGCCTTGGTTCTTTGGGATTTATCTGCCCTTCCGCTCGACTTTCGCTAAAATCGGATCGGGATGGGGAATGCTCTCCCTGCCCCATTCCCTCTCCCAAGCCGGTAGCAACCTCGTTCTCAATCCTCTGCCGAGATATCTGGCGCTGCTTCCGGTCGTGGCGTTCCTCCTGGTTCTTTTTATCGGCTTGATGATTCTCCAATTCCTTCATCCCCGGAGGGTGGGAATAAAGCAGCCGGATCTCTTCATTTTCCTCTGGATCGCCGGGGCCACGCTGTCCATGGGACTTCTGAATTATCGACCACTCCGGTATTATTTGCCCCTGATGCCGGCTCTCTACCTGGCCATTTCGGCGCTCATTCGAAACCGCGACATGATCGCCGCCCAAAAAGGCCGGTTCTTCGCGCTGGCCCTCGTTGCGGCACTTCTTTTCCTGCCTTTCTTTCGAAACCTGGCCTTGCCCCCTTCGGCCTTTTTCACCCTTCCCCAGGCCCTCCGGTGGCTGAGCTACTTGGCCATGGCCAGCGCACCACTCGCCCTCATCGGAGTGCGGACTAGATGGAGGGCTCCGCTTCAAGCCTTGGTCCTGACCGTTATGGCTGGTTCATCCCTTTTCCTCTATTATCAGCATTTCTATAAAGCTCCAACGTACCGTCTGGAAGCCGCCTCCCGGTATCTCCGGACGCTGCCGGTGAACTCCGTGATTATTGGCCAGGAGGCTCCCCGTCTGGCCCTGGAGACACGGTTTAAGGCCTTCATGGCCTATGAAAATTGGTTTAACGACCAGGATCCCTTCTCCCGTTACCGGCCGACGCATCTCCTGGTGCTCGACCGGTTTGGCGGAGCCGAGCTCAATTGGATCCGGAGAAAATTTCCTGAGACGGCCCGCAGCCTGCAAGAGCTCCACAAGTTTCCCATTTGGGATACAACAGTCACCCTGTACATAGTCC
>Ga0172366_10005184_pt1 | contig 10252 bp, 4 predicted proteins | sample LakKivSesite69cm_FD_114533 | JGI IMG/M metagenome (GOLD analysis project Ga0172366, IMG submission 114533) | Sediment microbial communities from Lake Kivu, Rwanda - Sediment site 69cm | ecosystem: Environmental > Aquatic > Freshwater > Lake > Sediment | place: Rwanda: Western Province, Lake Kivu...
CGCCGACGTCGACGGGGCCCACATCCGGACGCTGCTCATGACCTTCTTCTACCGCCAGGCCATCCAGCTCATCGAGCAGGGCCACCTCTACATCGCCCAGGCGCCCCTCTACAAGGTCACCCGCGGCCGCGACATCCAGTACATCAAGGACGAGCGCGAGTTCGAGAAGTTCATGGTCCGCAAGATCTCCGAGGAGTTCAAGGTCAAGGCCGGCAACCGCAAGGAGATCCTCGAGGGCGAGAAGTTCCGCAGGTTCTTCCGCAACCTCATGGCCAAGAAGAGCTACGCCCAGTTCTTCGAGCGCAAGAACTACCCCCTCTTCCTCATCGACCTGCTCATCAAGAACGGCGTCGACGGCCAGGAGTTCCTGAGCCAGAAGAAGAACGTCGAGAAGGTCCTGAAGCTCGTCACGGAGAAGGGCTTCACGGCCAAGATGACCCGCGACGAAGAGTACGGCGTCTTCGAGATCGAGTTCGGCTACCAGCTCAACGGCCTCTCGGCGAACGGCAAGATCGGCATGGACCTCGTCACCTCGGCCGAGTACAAGAACCTCTACCGCATCACCCAGGAGCTCGAGGAGGTCAAGGGCCCCTACGGCGTCCTGACCAACGGCGACGGCGTGGAGAAGGACGTCCTCGAGAACGAGAACAAGCTCCTCGAATACCTCTTCGAGCGCGGCAAGAAGGGCATCAGCATCCAGCGCTACAAGGGCCTGGGCGAGATGACCCCGACCCAGCTCTGGGAGACGACCATGGACCCGGAGCGCCGGACCATGCTCAAGGTCTCCATCGTCGACGCCGCCGAGGCCGACCGCATCTTCAACGTGCTCATGGGGGACGAGGTCGACGAGCGCAAGAAGTTCATCGAGACCAACGCCCTGGAAGCCCTGAACCTCGATGTCTGACGCCCCCCGGAAGAAGCCGTCCCGCCCAGGAGTTCCCATGGACAGCGAACCGAAAGACGCCAAAGAGCCGAAGGAGCCGCGGGAGCACTTCCCGGTCGCCGGCCTCGAGGAGGAGATGCGCCGGTCGTACCTCGACTACGCCATGAGCGTCATCATCGGCCGGGCCATCCCCGACATCAAAGACGGCCTCAAGCCGGTCCACCGCCGCGTCCTCTACGCCATGTACGAGAGCGGGACGTACTACAACAAGCCCTACAAGAAGTCGGCCCGCATCGTCGGCGACGTCATCGGCAAATACCATCCCCACGGCGACCAGGCGGCCTACGACACGCTCGTCCGCATGGCCCAGGACTTCAGCCTGCGCTACCTCCTCGTCGACGGCCAGGGCAACTTCGGCTCGGTCGATGGCGACCCGCCGGCGGCCATGCGCTACACCGAGGTCCGGCTGAAGAAGCTGGCCCACGAGCTGATGGCCGACATCGACAAGGAGACGGTCAACTTCATCCCGAACTACGACGAGACCCTGACCATGCCCGAGGTCCTGCCCTCGAAGTTCCCGAACCTCCTCGTCAACGGCGGCAACGGCATCGCCGTCGGCATGGCCACGAACATCCCGCCCCACAACCTGACGGAGATCTGCGACGGCGTCATCCACCTCATCGAGCACCCCAACGCCACGCTCAAGGACGTCCTGAAATACGTCCAGGGCCCCGATTTCCCGACCGGCGGCATCATCTATGGCCGGCAGGGCTTCCTCGACGCCTATAAAGACGGGAAGGGCATCCTCCACCTCCGGGCCAAGAGCGTCATCGAGCGCGGGGCCAAGGGCGAGAAGGACAAGGTCGTCATCACCGAGATCCCGTACCAGGTCAACAAGTCGCGCCTGCTCGAGTCGATCGCCGACCTCGTCAACCAGAAGCGGATCGAGGGTGTCGCCGACATCCGCGACGAATCCGACCGCGACGGCATGCGCGTCGTCGTCGAGGTCAAGCGCGGCGAGCTGCCGGAGATCATCCTCAACAACCTCTACAAGCACACCCAGCTGCAGATCTCGTTCGGCATCATCATGCTGGCCATCGTCGACAAGCAGCCGAAGACGCTCGGCCTGGTCGACATGATGAAATACTTCATCGCCCACCGCAAGGAGGTCGTCATGCGGCGGACGCGCTTCGAGCTGCGGAAGGCGGAAGAGCGGGCCCATATCTTGGAAGGCCTGGTCATCTGCCTCGACAACCTCGACGCGGTCATCAAGCTCATCCGCGCGGCCAAGACGGTCGACGAGGCCCGCAAGGGGCTGATGGAGAAGTTCGGCCTGACCCAAATCCAGGCCCAGGCCGTCCTCGAGCTCCAGCTCCAGCGCCTGGCCCAGCTCGAACGGCTCAAGATCCAGGAGGAATACGCCGCCCTCAAGAAGAAGATCGCCGAGCTGCGGCGCATCCTCAAGGACGAGCGGCTGGTCTACGCGATCATCATCCAGGAGCTCAAGGAGGTCCAGGAGGAGTACGGCGACGAGCGGCGGACCGAGATCCGCGACGAGGCCGTCTCCGAGCTGCGGCCCGAGGACCTCGTCAAGGAAGAGGACGTGGCCGTCGTCTACACCTCGAGCGGCTACATCAAGCGGACCTCGCTCACGTCCTACAAGTTCCAGGCCCGCGGCGGCAAGGGCCGCAAGGGCATCGAGATGAAGGCCGAGGACGTCGTCGAGGACCTCTACATCTGCTCGACCCACAGCTATCTCCTGGTCTTCACCAACCAGGGCCGGCTCTACTGGCTCAAGGCCCTCGACGTGCCGGATGTCGGCGTCTCGGGGCGCGGCAAGCCCCTGGTCAACCTGGTCGAGTTCCAGCCGGGCGAAAAGCCGGCGAGCGTCGTCGCCGTCAAGGAATTCAGCGACAAGTCGTTCGTCGTCATGCTCACGACGGACGGCATCATCAAGAAGACGCCGCTCTCGGATTTCCGGAACGTCCGCAAGGGCGGCATCCTGGCCATGAACATCCGGCCGAAGTCGGAGCTCTTCTCGGCTCAGATCTCGTCGGGCAAGAACACAGTCGTCATCGGAACGAAGCTCGGCCGGGCCCTCCAGTTCAAGGAGGCGGACGTCCGTTCCATGGGCCGGACGGCCTCGGGCGTCCGGGGCATCCGCCTCAAGCCCAAGGACCGGGTCATCGGCATGATCGTCGTCGGGCCGGAGGTCAAGTTCATCTTCACCGCGACCGAGCGCGGTTACGGCAAGAAGACCGCGGCCGAGATGTATCCGATCAAGCACCGCGGCGGGCAAGGGGTGCTCAACCTCCGGGTCACACCGAAAGTCGGTCACGCCCTGGGCATGGTCGGCATCAACGAAGAGGACCTGCTGATCATCACGGTGGAGGGCAAGGTCATCGGCATCCCGACGACCCAGGTCCGCTCCTCGGGCCGGGCGACCCAAGGTGTCCGCATCATCAAACTCGAGGACAAGGACCGGGTCTGCTCGATCGCCAAGGTCCGAGAGAGCTGACCGGCGCGAACCGCGCGGCTCCGTGCTTTGCGGTCTCAGATGACCATGCCCTCGGCCTCGGAGAAAACCCTGTCCAGAGCGTAGATCCCGAGGTCGACCGTCCCGAGACCGAGCGGCAGCTCGAGCGATGAGACGTCCCGGCCGCGGCCCACGAGCTCGGCCACGATCAGCGCCGAGAAGGGCGCGTGCATGAGGCCGTGGCCGCTCAGCCCGACGGCGTGGACGAGGTTCTCAACCTTCCCGTCGTAGCCGAAGAGGGGATTGTGGTCGGGGGTCGTGTCGTAGAAGCCGGTCGTGACGGCCGCGAGCCGGCCCATGTCTTCGACCGCCGGCAGGACCTGGGCGATGTCCTTGCGCACCGCGGGCCCGTATTCGCCGAGGCCGAGGCCGAACCCGGGTTCGATGTCGTCCTGGTTGTCGAAGGTTGCGGCGGCGGGCCGGGCGAACTGCAGCCGGCCCATCATGAGCTGCGCGTTCTCGGGCCTGGCGTAGGCGCCCGAGGGAGAGACGATCATCGGCAGCCGGGGGAACTCCTCGAGGTCAAGGCCCCAGGCGCTGTCGGCTTGAAGTCCGGCGAGGAAATAGAGGTATCGGCGCTCGACCTTGATCGGCAGCTCCCGTCCGCCGAAGAGCTTCGAGGTCGCGTTGGCCATGAAACCCGTGGCGTTGACGAAGATCTCGCCCTCGATCCGCCGGCCTGAGGCGAGACGCACGGCCGTGGCCTGCCCGCCGGACATGTCCGCGCCCACGACGGGGTCGTTCTGAATGATCGTCGCGCCGAGCGCCCGAGCCGCTTCGGCCCCGTCCTGATAGATGATGGCCGGGAAGAGGAATCCGTCGCGCGGGCACCAGGTCGCCACGGCGACACCGGTCGTGTCCAGGAAGGGCCAGCGGGCGTCGATCCCGGCCTTGTCGAGGAGCTCGACCTCGGCCAGTCCGGCGGCGCGCTGGAGCGCGACCATCTCACGGACCGCGTCCGGATCCGCCGCGTAGTCCTTGAGGAAGAGATAGCCGTTCTGCTTGAAGCAGGGCTGGCTCTGCGGAAAGCGCTCGGTCCAGCCCGCGTAGAAGCGCTCGGCATAGACGAGGCCGCGGACGGTCGAGGGCAGGCCGAACTGGGCCCGGATGCCGGCGGCCGACCGGGAGCTCGCCCCGCTGCCCAGGCTCCGGGCCTCGACCAACGTGACGGTGTGCCCGGCCCGGGCCAATTCCCAGACGGAAAGGACGCCGGTGACGCCGCCGCCGATGACGATGACATTCTTCATCTTTCCCTCTGACCGACGGGAATGGAGCGAGGGTCCATTAGAGCACATTAAGAGATATTCCGCCACGTGCGGGGCCCCGGGAGCGGCCCTCGGATTGGCCGTTTTCTTCAGCCAGCGTTTGGGGAACTCCGGGAATCGGGCCGAGTTCCCTAGACCAGCAGGAGAAAGTAGGCCAAGCTGACCAGGCCCAGGGCGATCGTCAGCGGGAACCCGACTTTGAAATAATCGACAAAGCCGACCCGGACCCCGTCCCGCCGCGCGATCTCGACGACGATGAGGTTGGCGACCGATCCGACCAGGGTCAGGTTGCCGGCCAGGGTGCTGAACACGGCCATGCCGGCCCACCACTTGAGGCCGGCCGCCGCGGGCACGAGGAACCTCAGCAGGAGCACGGCCGGGACGTTGCTGACAAGGTTCGACAGGACGACGGTCGCGCCGGCGAAGACGGGGAAGCTCCCGAAATCGACCGCATGAAGCCGGCCGAGCAGCCAGCCCATCAGTCCGCTCTCCTCGACCCCGCCGATGATGACGAACAGGCCGACGAAGATCACCAGAAGGTTGAAATCGATCCCGGCGTAGATCTTCTCCGGCTTGACCCTTCGGGTGACGAGAAGCGCGGCCGCTCCGAGGGCGGCGACGATGGCGGCCTCGAAGCCGAGGAGGAATCCGGCCAGGATCAGGATGACGACGGCCACGTTCTTCTTGATCAAGAACGGATGCCGCGCGGCCGGGACCTCGGCCGCCTCGGGCAGGGGGCCCGAGAGCTCCGGCCGGAAAACCCAGTACACAGCCAGAAAATCCGCCGCCAGGCCGAGGAGCGCGAGCGGGAAGGCGACGAGCATGTAGCGGGCGAAGGAGATCCCCGACAGGCTGCCGATGAGGATGTTCTGGGGATTGCCGATGAGCGTCCCGGCGCTGCCGATGTTCGAGGCCGTGGCCAGCCCGATGAGGTAGGGGACGGGCCGCAGCCGCCACCGATGACAGATCATGAGGACGACCGGCGTGAACATCAGACAGACGATGTCGTTGATGAAGAACGCCGAGAGCAGGCCGCCGGCCAGGATGACGGCCAGAAGCAGCCCGCGCCGGGTCGCCAGCCGTTTCGTCAGGAAGGCCCCGACGACGTGGAAGAAGCCGGCGGTCTTGAGGCTCGAGGTGACGATCATCATGGCGAACAGAACGACGATCGTCCGGACGTCCACGGCCTTCGCGGCCTGGTCGATCGTCAGGACGCCGAGGCCGATCATGAGGGCGGCGCCCACGATCGCCGCGCCGGCCCGATCCATGCGGAAGACCGGGCTCTTGCCGACGGCGAACACGAGCAGGCCGAGGACGAGGATGGCCGCGGCCTTGGCCATCGTCGCCGTGAGGAGGAGGGATTCCATGGGCTCCTGTCGCACCCGTTCGGGCGCCGCCTCAACTGCGGTAAAAGTCGACGTTCTCCGAGGTGATGATGTCGATCTGCATCGTCACCTTCTTCGGCACCGCCTCCTTGAGGACGACGTGGCGGTAGAGCGTCCTGATGCCCTCGTAACCCTGGCGCTCGGGCTGCTGGCTGATGAGGAAATCGATGACCCCCTCGCGGAGGTACCGGACATTCTCGTCGATGAGGTCGTAGCCGACGACATGGACCCGTCCTGCCGCGCCGCGGGACTTCACGAACGCGGCGGCCCGGTGAGTGCTGGCGTTCGAGACGAAGATCCCCCGCAGGTCCGGGTGCAGCCGGAAGATCCGGGCGAAGATCCTGTCCATGCCGCCGTGACCGCCGTCCCCGTCGGCGTCATAGACCTCCGTCGTGACGTGCGGGCACTGCCCGCAGTATGACAAGAGGCCCCGGACCCGGTCGTCGATGTGGAAATCCCTGGGCAGGACGCGGATGACGGCGACGTGCCCCGGCTCGGTGACCAGCATCTTCATCAGCCGGCCCGAGAGGACCCCGCTCTGGACGGAGTCCTGGCCGATGGACGAGAGGTGGGCGACCCCGGGGATGAACGAATCGAAGAAAACGCAGGGCAGGCGGTGCGGCAGGTCCCGGAGGAACTGCTCGAACGGCCGCGAGGCGACCGGCGCCACGAGCAGCCCGTCGAGGGAGGCCGTCAGGACCTTGCGGCGGACCCTGGCCAAAGAGGCCTCGGAGTGCTTGTTGTAGAAGAACCGGCGGATCCGCACCTTTTGGGACCGCAGCTCTTCCTCCGCCCGGGCGACCCCTCTCAGGGGCAGGCTCCAATAGGCGCTGTCCTGGGTCTGCTGGGGCGTGAGGACGCCGAAGACGAAGGTCTTGGCCAGCTTGAGGTTCCGGGCGAAGATGTTGGGCTTGTAGGCCGTCTTCTTGACGATGGCCAGGACCCGCTTTTCGGTCTCGGGGGAGACGCGCCCCCGCTTGTGAAGGACCCGGTCGACCGTTCCGATCGAGACGCCCGCCCGTTGGGCGATCGCTTTGATCGTGCCGATATGCGTTCTCCTCAGGCCCGGACCGTCCGGGGCCTTCCTTATAGGCCTTGCCTCCCCGGCGTGTCAAGGCCGCCCGAAAAAAAGCTTGACAAGCGCGGGCTTTGCCTAATCATGTGTACGATAACGCAATGTGTACGATAACGCAAGGGATATCGTACCGCCATCACAAACGACAGGAGGAGTGAACATGAGGTCACGAAGAGGTCTGATCGCGATTGTCCTGAGCCTGGCCCTGGCCTCGGCCTTGACCGCTCAGGTCGGCCGCCAAACGGGCGTGATCAAAGGCGTTCTCACGGATGCCGCCGGAGCGCCCCTGCCCGGGGCGAACGTGGTCGCCGAAAGCCCCGTACTGATGGGCAACGTGGCCGCCGTCACGGATCCGAACGGCGCCTACCGGCTGATCAACCTGCCGCCGGGGACCTACACGATCACGGCGAGCATGCCGGGCTTCAAGACCGTCAAGCAGACCGGCGTCCTGGTCCAGGTGGGCCAGACGTATCTGGTCAACATGAAGACCGACGTCAGCGCGTTGAGCGAAGAGATCACCGTCACCGGCACGGCGCCCGTCGTGGACGTGGAATCGAACAAGATCACGAGCGTCATCACCACGGAGCTGCTGCAGAAGCTGCCCCTCAGCCGGAGCATCAACGGGCTCTTCAATATCACCGCCGGCAGCGCGGGCAACATCGCGGCCTACTCGGGCAGCATCCACGGCGGCAATTCCGGCTCCACGGCCTTCGAGATCGACGGCGTGAACGGCGAGAGCCCCACGACCGGCGGCATGCAGGTCAATCCCCAGTATGAGAGCATCGAGGAGATCGAGATCGCGACCGGCGGCCTGCCCGCCCAGGTCGGCGCCTCCGGCGGATCGTTCATCTCGGTCGTGACCAAGTCGGGCGGCAACGAGTTCCACGGCCAGGCCCAGACCTACCTCACGTCCAAGGGCCTCAACCAGATGCTTTTCACCAACGAAGAGCTCGTGTCCCTGGGGAGGACCAAGCCCGCCTTCGCCAAGTACGACGTGGATGGATCGTTCTCCCTCGGGGGGCCGATCCTCAAGGACAAGCTCTGGTTCTTCGGCACGCTCGACTACCGCCAGAGCGAATACACCCTCAACTTCGACCCAGTCACGCTGGACGGCACGGAGTATCTGCCTTACACCAACCCCAACAAGACCTGGACGCCCTTCTTCAAGCTGACCACGCAGATCAACAAGAACCTGCGCCTCTTCGTCATGTACAACGGCACCTACACGAAGAGCATCTATGACGCCGGCTACTACGTCACCACCGACGCCAACACCCTGTCCGACTCGAAACGGAACGCGCTGACCGGCGAGCTGAGCTGGATGCTCGGGCCCAATACCTACGTCTACGTCCGGGGCGGCTTCAACGGCTTCAATTGGGCCCTCACCGGCCGGGCGGATTCCGCGGCCAATGTCGGCAAGGTCGACTGGTACACCGGCTACACTTGGAACGGCAAGGCCTATGAAGAGCAGTGGACGCTCCGCAACGGCGAGACCGGATCGGTCCGCCTGACCCACTTCATGGACAACGTCCTCGGCGGCAACCACGAGCTCGGGGCGGGCGTCGAGTACGTCTACAGCTTCGACAAGCTCACGGTCGCCAAGCCGAACCCGCTGACGATGTACTACTGGGACGGCGATCCCTACACGAACGCCGCCCAGGGCCTGGAGCGGGACATCTACGGCGACGGCTACATCGAGCTCTCCAATCAAGGCCCCAACAAGGGCGACTCCAGCAAGAACCTGCCCGGCAACCGCATCGGCGCCTACCTGCAGGATTCCTTCACCGTCAAGAACCGGGTGACGGTCAACCTCGGCGCCCGCCTCGATTGGTACTGGGGCGGCTTCCAGGGCGCGACCTCGACGGGGACCGATCCGGACGGCCTGGCCTACAAAGTGGGCGAGCAGGTCGCCGAGACGATCGGCTACAACCCCTACGCCGCGAACACCTGGGTCCCCATCTCCAAGACCATGGACTTCACGAGCATCTCGCCGCGGATCGGCGTCAGCTACGACCTGTTCGGCAACGGCAAGACCGCCCTGAAGATCGCCTGGGGCCGCTACTACGAGGCCATGCCGGTCATGTGGTTCAGCAACGCCCAGTCCTCGATCCAGGCCCACTACGGCTTCAACTGGTGGGACGACAACGGCAACCACATCCCCGACGATCCGGGCATCGACACGTATCTGCCCTCCGACGATCCCGGCGTGGAGTTCGTCGAGCAGGATCCGGCCTCCCTGCGCCAGCTGGTCGCGGGCAAGGGCGAGCAATATGCGCTCAAGGCGCCCTGGAACAACGAGCTCGTCCTCTCCCTCTCGCATGCCCTGGCGAAGAACCTCGTGGTCAAGCTCCAGTACGTCAACAAGCTCGGCCGCCGCGACCACTGGGACACGATGTACAACACGTCGACCAAGGACTATCTGAACTCGACCCAGGACGCGCCGGCCGGCTTCTGGGTGCCCTTCACAACGACTGTCCCGGCGGTGGGCGACTGGCCGGAAAAGACCGTCACCGTCTATGTCCCGACCAACGATTACAACTGGGACAACGTCGTCTGGCGGCAGGCCAGCAATCCCTATTCCAAGCGCCGCTACAACGGGGTCGAGCTGACCTTCGACAAGCGCTACGCCAACGGCTGGGCCATGGGCGGCTCGATCACCCTGGCCAAGGCCAAGCAGCAGACCGCCTGGGACCCGAACGACCTCGTCAACGGCTGGGGCGCCGACATCAACGACGTCCCGATGGCCATCAAGCTCTACGGCTCGTTCAATCTCCCGCTGGGCTTCGTCGGGTCCTTCATCTACCGCCACCTCGAAGGCGGGCCGCTCAACTACGGCGGGAACTTCTGGGACAAGACGACGGACGTCGCCATCCGCGTTCCGACCGCCTGGCTCCTCGCCCACGACTGCGTCACCTGGTATGGCGACATCTATGTCATGCTGGAACCCAATGGCACGCACCGGCAGTCCTCGTGGGACAATGCCGACTTCCGGCTGGAGAAGGAGTTCCGGTTCGGCTTCGGGACCGTCGCCGCTTTTGTCGACGTCTCCAACCTGCTCGGCAACAAGTACGTCTACAGCGGACTGAATCCCGGCGGGATCTGGTCTCC
>Ga0172366_10005187_pt1 | contig 10247 bp, 9 predicted proteins | sample LakKivSesite69cm_FD_114533 | JGI IMG/M metagenome (GOLD analysis project Ga0172366, IMG submission 114533) | Sediment microbial communities from Lake Kivu, Rwanda - Sediment site 69cm | ecosystem: Environmental > Aquatic > Freshwater > Lake > Sediment | place: Rwanda: Western Province, Lake Kivu...
CGCGTCCCAGGAATTCTCCGCGGCCTTCTCGGAAAGCCTTTGTGGGTTCCTCTCGGTCATCATCCTTCGGACGGCTTCCACGAAACCCTCCTGGTCGTCGGCCACCTCAAGAACACCCTTTTCCCGGTGGAAAACCGCCTCGTCTATGTCCGTTGAGACCACCCCCGCGCCGGCCGCGAAAGCCTCATATATCTTCAGGGGGCTGGTTGAGTTGCCGAGTCTGCCCGTGTCAAAGGGAACCAGGCCCACGCCGACCGGGGCAAGGAATTCTGGCAGGCCCTCATAGCTAAGTTCCCCGAAATACCGGATGTTTGGCCTTTTCACCAGATCCTCCAGGGCCTTCGCGGACTCGGGATGAACCCTGCCTGCCATTCGTAATTCCACTTCCGGCATGGCGTCCGCAACGGCTTCCAAGAGCTCCATCCTGACCCAGCGCGCGATTGCTCCCCAGTAACCGATTGACTTCTTTTCGGCTTGGGCCGCCGGCATAAACACCTCCGGGTCAACCCCATTCTGCACCAGGAAAGCGTTCCCGTTGAATTTTTTCGCCCAGCGCTCCAGGGGCCTTGAAACCGCGAACACGACATCAGCCATTGCCATGGTCCTCTCCAGATCGGGCAGGATGTCTTCTTTTTCGTAGAACCCCGGTATGTAATCCGAGAGCTCATAGATCAGGGCCCTCCTCGGCAAATCCCTCCAGAGCCAGGACTGGGGTGGCCCCCAGACCCACATCACGGGCGGAGAGTCCAGGGCCTCGGCCAGCCTTCTCAGGTGGCGCCGGTAAAGGGCCCGGTTCAGGGCCCGGATGGGCGGAAACCTGTCCCCGGGACGCCGCTTGAAAACCCCCTCCCCGCCACATTGCCTTGAAGAGGAGATGTTCACGGCGCGCGTCAGCCCCGCGAGCCTCCTGAACAAGTGGTGCGGCCTGCGGGTCATGTAGCTGGCGAGGGGTGCCGCGGTTATGAAAAAAACCTGGGCTTGCGCGAGGACTGGCGGGACATTCATAATATCAACCCTTGAGAAGAAACCTTGTTGTTGGCGCCTTCCTCCTTTTCCTGGGGTTCATGCTCCTCTCGTCCTTCTGGATAGTGGCGCCGGGAAGCATATCCTGGAATTCCCCCTTCCCTTGCTGTTTCGTCTTTGAGACTGGGCTTTACAACATCCTCTTCGGTTTTCTCGCGGAGAGAAGCCTGATGCCGAGGGTGCCCAGGGAAATAGCCTCCTGGCTCGCTGTCGGAGCCTGTCTTTTGCCCCTGGGACTTTTTCTCTACCACTTTCTCCACTGGAAACCTGCCTTTTACATCGTCCCCGGAGGCATCTGGGCCGGCCTCATCTCGGCCATGTTCTTCCTGGTCTGGCTTCCAAGGTCTATTGAATGACCACCAGGGCCTTTCTGCCCTCCACCTCCAGCAGGTAGATGCCCTTTGTTGAAAACTTTATCTCCATGTCGTTCCCTGAGAAACCTTGCTCTAGGACAAGGCTCCCGGCCGGATTGTAGACCCTGAGCTCGTGGGGGCCGGGCCCCACGCCGGATATCGCGACAGGACCCCTGGACGGGTTTGGCCGTATCATCAGGCCCGGGGGCTTTGACGCCGGAGGTTCGTTGACCCCCGGAGGGTTGAACCAGTCATCCCATGTCACCCCCATGAAAACCCTGTATATCCTGTTGTCGGGGCCGTTCGTCGTGATGAACGCTATGACCGAGTCCGTTGCCAGGGTGTCCTCCCACACATCCAGGTCCGCCATCTCCGGCATGGGTGCGGACTCTATGCCGGGGTGCTCCGACTCGTCTCCATCCAGCTTGTATAACATGTCGTCGTTCCACCCACCGACCAGAAGCCAGGTAAGGGTGTCAAGGGGCGATGTGTCGTGGCCATAGCCAAAGTAGGCCACCCCCCTCTGGGAGGAGCTCCACTGAAAGGCCGAGTCAATGGCGACATCAGGAGAGTCCGGACTCACGGCGTATGCCATGTTCGTTCCTAGACCATAGACCCTCACATTCACCAGCCACAGGAGATCGTTGTTGTAGTCATAGTCCACGCCCGCGAACCAGCCCCTTGCCAAGGAATCCAGCCGCCATGTCCTCTTGTATGCGCCGGAGTAAGAGTATTCCGACAACGCGGCCGAGTCAACCGCCGCTGAAGCGCTGGTCACGAAAAAGGAGGTGTCTCCCCAGGTTATCCCCCAATGCCAGTCCGTGAAGCCATCGTTGAAGACATCATGCAGGGCAAAGTTCCTGTTGGTCAGGGTGTTGGCCGGATCCGCGGGGTCAAAGCTCCACACCTTCCCGCTGAAGAGGTCCATGATGTAGAATAGGCTATCCTTGTCGCAATAGGTTATTCCCGCGAGGGTGTAGGAGCTGTCCAGCGCTGAGAGCTCAAACGAGTCGGTTATCTCCCCGAACCCATCGGGCATAATTGCGTATGCGGACTGGCCAGGACAGGGATTATAGGGCATATCCCCTGAAAAGGCCCACAGAATCAACACGATCACCCCTTAATTTTACAACGGGACGGCTGGGCTGTTCAAGGTGATGGTTTGCCCTTGCCGTATTAACGGATAATCACCTTGCCCTTGTATGGCCCCGCGTGCCAAAGGTAAACCCCTCGCTCAAGGGTTATCTTGTTCTCACCCTTCCTGAGAGCTTCTGAATAAACCAACCTGCCGTTGGCCGTATATACCTTCAGAAACATCTCACCAGGTGACAGGAAAAACGCGCCCCCGGAGATAGGTGAGCAGGTTATTCCCGGCCGCGGCCCTGGTATATCGGCCTCCCCAACAGCCGGTGGGCAGACATCGGTCATGGTGAGGTTCGGGGTGGTGATCGTGAGATTTGGGATTGAGATTGATAGGGATGGACTTGTTTGGGTTGGTGATGGTGAGGATATACTCGGATTTGGTGAAGTAACCATCGGAAGACAGGGCTGAACACAGCCGGAATAATCCCCGTCCGCGCCAAGCTTAAGAACGAGGAGATCATCCAGGCCTGTACCGAAACTCCGTGTGCGTCCCGCGACCGCGTAGCCTCCGTCGGTGGTCTGGATGATGGAGTAGACGTAGTCATAGCTGGTCCCCCCAAAGGTTTTCGCCCATTCCAGGGAACCGCCTGGGTCCAGCTTGAGGACGAGAAAATCGCCCCAGCCCACACTGAAACTATGTGTGAGTCCCGTGACCGCGTAGCCTCCATCCACGGTCTGGATTACGGATACGGATTCGTCCCAACCTGTTCCCCCGAAAGTCCTTGCCCATTCTATGGAGCCATCCGGGTCCAGCTTGAGGACGAGGAAATCGCTGCTACCCGCGCCGAAACCATATATCCATCCCGTGACAGCGTAACCACTGTCCGAGGTCTGGATTATGGACCGCGCCTCGTGGCGGCTGACTCCACCAAAAGTCTTTGCCCAAGAGAGGTTTCCTGATGGGTCAAGCTTCAAAATGAGGAAATTGGTTGAGCCTACGCCGAAACTTTCTGTCGATCCCGCGACCACATATCCACAATCTGTGGTCTGGCTTATCGAGTAGGCACAGTCATCGTCCGTTCCACCGAAAGTTCTTGCCCAGGCCAGAGAACCATCTGTGTCCAGCTTGAAAACAAGGAAATCGTCCTGACCTGCACCGAAACTATGTGTGAGTCCCGCGACCGCGTAGCCTGCATCATTGGTCTGGATTATGGAACAGGTATAGTTATAATCACACTCGCCACTCTTTCCCCCGAAAGTCCTTGCCCATTCTATGGAGCCATCCGGGTCCAGCTTGAGAACGAGGAAATCATCCAGGCCTGCACCGAAGCTATATGTCCCTCCCACAACAGCATAACCCCCATCAGAGGTCTGAGCTATGGAGTAAGCCCAGTCAGTAGTCCATCCCCCGAAAGTCCTTGCCCATTCTATGGAGCCATCCGGGTCCAGCTTGAGGACGAGGAAATCACAATTGCCTGCGCCGAAGCTATATGTGTATCCCGCGACCACATATCCACCATCTGTGGTCTGGCTTATCGAGTAGGCACAGTCATCGTCCGTTCCACCGAAAGTCTTCGCAAAGAGGCTCTGCCCCATCATCAAAATTATCAAAAATCCGTTCACCTTACAAACCTCCTTAACCAGTTCCTAATGATAAATCACCGCACAGGGCGTTTCAACCACTCACAGCTTTATCCTTTGTGGGTGAACAAGGGATTTCTTCCCGCCCTCCTTCTCGTGGTATCATGCAAAGCCAGGGCGCAGGACAGTTTTCAGCCTCAGCCGCAGGAACCAGCCCAGGTCCAGGAACCCGACCCTTCACTATGGGTCATTGACACCATATACGAGATAGCCAGGATACCCTCTGGAAGTCTTCCAAAAGCCGTAAAGATAACCCCGGACGGCAAGTTCGCCTTCACGACCAACTTCGGCGACGGGACAATAGGCAAGATAGCAATAGGCGAGAAGAAGTGGTTATACAGGCAGAAGAACTTTGACCCCGGAAGAAAAGACCTCTCCCTCCCCGTGGAGATAGCCTTTGACTCGGTGAGGCCCTGGGCCTACATCTCGGACTTCTCGCACGGGAGGGTTCGCGTCTATGACTGGCAGGCCGACACCTTTGTCCGGGACATCAAGGTCGGGAACCTGCCGAAGATAGTTGAGGTATCCCCGGATGGCAAGAGGCTCTGGGTGGCCAACTGGGCATCAAACGCGGTTTCGGTTGTTGATCTGGATTCCCTTAAGGAGATAAAACGCATCCCGGTCAAATCCGCCGCGCCCAGGGGAATAGCCCTGACCACGGATGGCAGGGCCTATGTCTGCGACTTTGATGGCTCTGCCATATCCATAATTGACGCGGGTTCCCTGGAACTCATCAAGGTCATCAAGGCCCCCCGGCTTGCCAGGCACGCGGTCGCGAGGGGGGACACGGCCTACCTCACCCTCTACGGGACCGGGAAGCTCTGGGTGATGACAGGGGATACCCTGGTGAAGGAATACACGCTTGGCGGCCACCCAAAGACCATTGTTCTCTTTGGTCACTACGCTTTCATAGCCAACTACGGCGCGGACAGGATGGATGTGTTTGACCTTCTGGAAGGCAAGGTGACGATGTGCGTCCCCGCTGGCAAAAGCCCTTCGGGCATAGACATAACCAGGGACGGCCAATATGTTTATTTGACCAACTGGTTTGATCCATCGCTCTCCATATACAGGGTGGAGTGGAAGAAGCAATAGGCTTGTGCTGGCAGACGGAAGCTCCCCCGGCTTAAAATTTCTTCCTTATGATACCCCTTCTGGATCTCAAGAGGCAATACGCCCTGCTGGAGAAAGAGATAAACGCCGCGCTCGTGCGCGTCGCCGCATCTGGAAACTATGTCCTGGGCCCGGAGGTCAAGGCCTTTGAGGATGAGTTTGCCCTTTATGTCGGGGCAAAACACGCTGTTGGTGTTGGCAACGGAACGGACGCGCTGAGGATGGCGCTCAGGGCCCTGGATGTTGGGCCCGGCGACGAGGTGATCACTGTCCCGTTTACCTTTGTGGCCACCGCGGAGGCCATAGCCGAGCTGGGAGCAAAGCCGGTCTTCGTTGACATAGACCCCAGGACCTTCAACATGGACCCTGGCCTGGTTGAGAAGGCCATCACCCCCAGGACAAAAGGAATCCTCCCCGTTCACCTCTACGGCCAGGTCGCGGACACGGACGCCCTTGGCAGGATATGCGAGGCCCACGGCCTTTTTATGCTTGAGGATGCCGCGCAGGCCGCTGGTTCGGCCAGGAACGGCAGGAGGGCCGGTTCCATTGGCACCGCGGCCATATTCTCCTTTTATCCCACAAAGAACCTCTCAGCCATGGGTGACGGAGGGATGATAACCACCAATGATGCCGCTATGGCCGAGAGGCTCAGGTTCCTGAGGGTTCACGGCTCCGCCAAAAAATACGAGCACTCGGAGCTGGGCTATAACTCACGGCTTGATGAAATGCAGGCGGCTGTCCTCAGGGTCAGGCTCCCCCACCTGGACGCGTGGAACGCGAGGCGAAGGGAAATAGCCAGGATATATGACAATGAGATGGCGGGCCTTGTTGAGACGCCTTTCGTTGAACCCGGATGTGAGCACATCTATCACCAGTATACGGTAATCGCTGACAGAAGGGATGAGCTGTCCGGTTTCCTGAAAGAACAAGGGATAGGCACTGCAATACATTATCCCCTGCCCCTTCACCTCCAGCCATCTTTCGCTTATCTGGGCCACAGGCCCGGAGATTTCCCCGTGTCCGAGAGCATGGCGAAGAGGGTCATTTCGCTCCCCGTTTTCCCTGAGCTGAGCGACCAGGAGGTCCTTGAGATCGCCGGCGCGATAAAGAGATTCTATTCCCGATGAAAGCCCTTCCAAGATACAGGGCCTGTTTCGTCTGCGGCAGAGACAACCCCTGCGGCCTCAAGGGGGTTTTCAGGACTGACGGAAAGAAGGTCTATTACGACTTTGTCCCGGGGGAGCACCATGTTGGCTACAAGAACCGAGTCCACGGCGGGGTTATATCAGCGGCCCTGGACGAGGCAATGGGCTGGGCAGTTTATGTTGCCACTGGCGGCGAGATGTTCTACACCTGGGAGATACAGGTCAGGTTCATGAGGCCGGTTAGCCCGGGCATGAGGCTCACGGTTGAGGCCGAGTTCGGCGAGGCCGAGAGGGCATATTACACAGCAAGGGGAAAACTCGTGGACAAGGATGGAACGGTGTTTGCGAGGGCCAGGGGCAAGTATGTGACCATCCCGGAATCCGAGGTCAAGGAGGTCCTGACCTACTTGGACGGAGAGATAGACAGCAGTGAGTAGGGGCGACCCTGTGTGGTCGCCCTTTTGTAGGGCCTGGACGGAGAGATAGACAGCAGTGAGTAGGGGCGACCCTGTGTGGTCGCCCTTTTGTAGGGCCAGATCCCCGTGCCAGCCCAAGGATCAGAAACGAAGGACCACGGTTTTGACCACAGCTTGATATTCAAATTACATCTGCGTTATAATCTTGAACTAGAGGATCGGATCATGGAAATAAAAAATCGCTCGCGAGGCAAGGGGGTTGTGTGATGAAAACCAAGGGTCTGACCTTCATGGGACTTGTCTCCTTTGTGAGGGACAGGTTTGGCCAGGACGCTCTCCAGCACATCCTGGAGGGCCTGGTTGATGACCCCAGGCTTTTCATTGGTTCCCTGGACCCGTTCCGCTGGTATCCGTCCGAGCTCTTCAACGAGATATTTGAGGCGGTGATAAAGGAGCTGGGCAACGGCGACCCGAACCTTGCCAGGGAAATAGGGGCCGAGATAAACAGATTGCACCAGAGGCTTTCGCCAGGGGATTTCATCAGGACACCTGATGCTGATCTCGTGGCCACCCTGAACAGGTTCTGGCTCCTCTACCACGACCAGGGGCGAGTCAGTGTCATAGAGGATGGAGAGGATTTCATCCTGAGGGTGGTCTGCCCGGTAAAACTCACCAGGTCATACATGGAGGGCGTGGCCGGCTGGATGGAGGACCTGATGATCGCCTGGGGAATAAGAAACTATGCGATCATATCCTCGGACGAACCCATGGAGCTCAGGATGGCGAGAACGGGGTCAGGGAATACCGTGAACAATCTAGACGCAACACCCTAGTAAATTACCCTTGCCAAGAGGCTCTGGGGTGTGAGCAGTCCAACCAGTCCCCCTCCCGCATCCACCACCGCCACCGCTTCTCCCTTCCTCATGTGGGCCATGGCCGTGGTGACCCTGGCTGATTCGCTCATCCTCTGCAACCGTATCAGGGTCTCTTGCCTCCCCGCGAACAAAGCCCTGACATCCACCGCGAGGAAATCCTCGCCCACGCTCAGGACCGGGACCGGGGTAAACGATGGCTGTGCCAAGAGCGCGGCCCTGGCCCCGGCCTCGTCCGTGAAAATCCGGAAATTCCTGTCGCATGCGTCGGAGAGGCTCATGTCCGAGAGCGAGAGGCCCCTCGTTGCTATCCTGGCCTCTTTTTCGGTTATCCTTCCCTCCCAGAGCATCCTCTCCACGAGCTCCCTGACCTCGGCCTTGGGGGACACTTCCAGGTCAACCCTGACCACCCTCAGGAGGCCCGCCACCGCCGGCCTGCCGATTCTCCAGGCCCACCAGATCACGGGGCCAAAAAGGCTCATGAACCTCTCAGGGTTTGACCGGGCCAGCGCCTTGGGTATTATCTCTCCAAGGACGAGTATGGATAGGGCGCTGAGGACAGTCGCGAGGGTCGCGGACTGGACCCTGCCCGTGAAGCCCAGAAACAGGTTGGTAGCCGCGACGGTCGCGCCGACCATGACCAGGTTGTTGCAGAGGAGAACCGTGGCCATGACCTCCCTGGGCATGGTGCCGTAGAAAAACCCCATCTTGCCCCTCATCCTGGCCATGTGCGAGACCCTGTCCCTTGATATGTATGCCATCTCAAAGCCCGAGAATATGGCGCTGAGGCCGATAAAAATGATGAAAAACAGCATGGCTATCACCTGATCACCTCCACCTTCACCGTTTCTATTTCCTCTCCGGATTTCTCAAGGACCGTTATCCTGACACCCTCAATTTCCAACTGGTCACCCTCCTGTGGGACGCGGCCCAGGAGTCTGAGCATAAGCCCGGTCAGCTCCTCCTCTGGTGGGCCTATCTCCCTTCCGGTGATACGCTCTATCACTCCCACATCGGCCTGGCCGCTGACTATGAAACGCCCCCTGCCGGCCCTCTTTACCGTGAAGCCCAGGCCGCCCAGCAGGTGGCCCGCGAGGTCACGCGCGGTCAGAAGCCCGACCGTGCCGCCGAACTCGTCAACGATGACCGCGAAGACCTCTTTTGCCTCGGCCATCTTCTCAAAGCCGTGGATGAGCTTGGTGGTGTCAAGTATGAACAGTGGCTTCCTCATGTAGGGTCTCAGGGGGGAGGAATCCGGCAGACCCAGGAGGTCACCGCAGTAAATGTATCCCTTCACATCGTCCGGGCTCCTCCCCATAACCGGGAACCTGCTGTGGCCCGTCCTCCTGACAAGCTCGCGCAGGTCGGAGACCCTCATCCCGAGCCTCGCCCATTTTATCCTGTTCCTCGGGGTCATGGCCCCCCTGACCGATCCAACGAAAAGCCCCACCGCGTCCTCAAAAGCGTGCCAGTCCAGGGCAGCGGGGTCCATGAGCCTGGAAAGCCTCCTGACCTCCAGGAGGGTGGTTGATTCGCTCGTGCCCCTTATCCTGCCAAAGGTGTGCTCAAGGAGAAACAGGAGGGGATAGAAAAGCCAGAAGAACGGCCCCACGACCCAGGAGCTCCACGAGGCGAAGCGCCGGGGGCGTTTCATTGCCATGACCTTCGGGGTTATCTCGCTGAACACGAGGAGGATTCCCGTGAAGAGAACGACCTCGGATACCGAGACCACCCACTCCGGCAGCCCCAGAGCGCTGTGGAGGTAGGAGACGAACACCGCGGCCCCCAGGGAATTGACCAGGGTGTTGCCCAGGAGTATGGCGGACATCAAGGCGTAGGGCCTTTTCCTCAGGTGGCCCGACAGGCCAGGCCCCTTCTCTTTCCAGGGTGAAAACAGGGCCACCTCTGATCCGGAGAAAACGAAGGACAGGATGAGGCAGAAAACTATTACCGGGAGAACCCTCAGAAGGTCCAGCACGACAGGTATTCCTCCTCAAGTTCCCTCATCGCCGCGGCCTCCTTCCTGTTCCGGTGATCGTGGCCCGAAAGGTGTAGTAATCCATGCAAAGCCAGCCGCGCGCACTCGGTTGCCGGGTTCCCTCGCCTCGCGGCCTCGTCCCAGGAAAGGTAGATCTCAGGGCAGTCCTCGTCCGGGAACGCCAGGACATCGGTGGGACCCTTCCTGCCTGTGAAGGTCTCGTTCAGCCAGGCCATGCGCTCGTCGTCGGTTATTATAACCGAAAGGCTTGCCCTCATGCCCTCCCGGCGCGCGACATCCCTTAGGAACATCTCAAGGGCAGCCAAGAGGCCCCTCGGTGTCCTTGTCCCGTCCCTGTAGGCCTTGATCTCCACGGGGAATATTATAAAACGAGGGGTGGCCGCGATTCCTCCCATACTGGCCGGGAAGCCCTTTGCCACCTCCGCGTTAAAGGCCTTGACAAAACGGCCTTGAACACTTATAATTATTGTTGGAGGATATGTAGATTGATAAAAAAGAAACCATGTAGAGGAGGTTTAGTATGGGAATAGCCCTGATGTTGTTTTCGGCAACGATAACGGTGCCGGCGGAGCCGGCAGAGGCGACCGAGGCCAGGGTCGTGA
>Ga0172366_10005189_pt1 | contig 10241 bp, 17 predicted proteins | sample LakKivSesite69cm_FD_114533 | JGI IMG/M metagenome (GOLD analysis project Ga0172366, IMG submission 114533) | Sediment microbial communities from Lake Kivu, Rwanda - Sediment site 69cm | ecosystem: Environmental > Aquatic > Freshwater > Lake > Sediment | place: Rwanda: Western Province, Lake...
TACCATCGCCATTGGCATCTCCTCCAGTTATGCTCTTGTGATAATAGAAGCTGGCTATGGCAATGCAAACCGGTTCCCTGCATTATTCAAGAAGAAGATACCTTCAAACTCTTGAGCGAGTCGTGCTGCGGCACGAAAGCCGGTGCAGTGCGAAACGCCCAGCTTCTGGATCCCCATTTCCCTGAGGTCACCTATCGTCTTCTCTACTTGCTCTTCTGAAGCTCGGAAGAGGTGAGTGCCGCCGATGGCGGCATAGACGAGTTCCTTGTCAGTTAGATTTTGTGCATGACGCAGTGTGTTAACTATACCCCGATGAGCACAGCCAAGAATAACCACCAGACCAAAGTCAGTATCAATGGTCAAGGCAAGGTCATCGGCTAGTGGGTCTGGACAGAGCGCACCGCCTTCCTTGACAAAGAGGTTATTCCCAATCTCTTCATAGCCAGAGAGCATTGGAATCTCGCCGGTGGTTATGACATGGTCGGTGATATGGGCAGGTTCTCGCACCAAGTTGAACCGGGCACCTAGGCTTTCCAGTTCCTCCCGTGAAAAAGGTATGCCATTGTACTGGATCCCCTCCTGGTCACGCTGGACATGCTTGGCAGTCCATATGTCAGGATGAGCAATTACCTCTACCTCCCCCTTTATCTTCAGCACCTCCCGCAACCCGCCAGTGTGGTCGGCGTGCCCGTGGCTAAGTACTATCCGGTCAATTGTGGACAGGTCGATTCCCATTAGCTGGGCGTTGTGTACCGCTGAGAAGCTCAGTCCGGTGTCCATAAGAATCCTCAGTCCATCCACCTCAACTAAAATGCTTAGCCCCCATTCGGCAAGGAATCCGTAATTTGCCGTGTTCTCACTTAATGTAGTTATCCTAACTTCCATAATCTACTTCTCCTCTTCTGGCCTGCGTCGGCGCGTTTCTTCTACATTTAATGGGGCTACTTCAGGTCTTGATGCCTCATACACTGTCAGCACGTTTCTAAATCCGGAGAATGCTTGCCGTATGGTGCTGATGTCTTCAGGTGGCAGAGGTTTAGTGGCACAAGGTCGCAGTGGCGTATTCAGCTGCACTTCATCGGGCGAAAGCAACTCAGCTACTTTTGCCATGTCTATAGCGTAGCCCCTGTTTGCCTCAACAAACATCATCTGGAGCGCAAGCTTTCCCCGGTACCCTTTTCTAAAAACCCGGATTGCCTCTAGGATTTCGACAAGTGTTTGCTTAATAGCAGGGCGATTGATTTTTTGAAAAAGGTCTTCATTCGTCGCATCAACCTTGGCTACGACCATATCAGCCAAGCCTAGCTCGTGGCGCACATCATATCTCGTCATTAACGAAGAGTTTGTGAGCACTGCCACTGGTAGTTTTAGAACGGACTTAGCCATATTTATGGACTCACCAAGATTAGAAGCTAGGGTCGGCTCTCCTATCCCGGAGAAAGTGGCATAGTCAGCTGGTATATCCCTGACCTGCTCAAGCTCTAGGATTAGCTTGGAAAGCGGCACGAACTCCTTCCGCTCCGCCAAGGGATGGATGGTTCTCCCCAGTTGGCAGTAGACGCAGTCAAAAGAGCATGTCTTTCCCCGAGTAGACAAGAGGTCTATGCCTAACGACCTACCCAGACGCCATGATGATACCGGGCCATAGATAATAGACATCTTAGCTCCAGCTCGCTACCTTTCCCTAGAATAGGATATTTCCCCAGCCACGATTATGGTGAAGCCTGCATCAGAGAAAAACCCTTCCTTTGGAGCTTCCATCTCCTTCACCTCGTCGGGCTTTTGAAAGAGCGTTGAAACAACCCTCTCAATGGTGAAACCAGAATCCTTAAGCAACCCCTCGACTTCCTCGTAGCTGTAGAAAGTGGCATGCTTATAGAAACGATGCCCGTCCTTCTTTTTTGCCAGATAGAACTGCCCCCAGGGGCTACCTCGCAACACCAGACCCAGCACTATCTTATCTTCTGGTTTCAGAATGCGGTAGGCTTCTCGCAACACCGCCAGTGGTGAATCGACGAAGCATAGCGTTACAATGAGGAACACTGTCCCGAAGGTTGCCTTGTTGAAGAACTGTTCCTCACCCTTAGCCTGAAATACGGTTATCCCTCGTCTTTTTGCCATTTCTAGGAGTTTAGCCGATGGGTCAATGCCAGTCTCTATGCCCAGCGCTTGGGCAAAACGACCGCTACCTACTCCTATCTCAAGCCACGGTTTGGGTAGCATGACTAGCATTTCCTGCAGGGCTGTGACCTCTACAGCAAAGATGAGTTTTCCCTCCTCTTCAAACCAGGCATCATACGCTGCAGCCAAGGAGTCGAAAGGTGAGCTATCGCTATATTCCGTATATTCCGTCAAACCAGGCATGTATTAATGCCTCTTATAAGCCCGCTTCCATGGCTCATTCTTGAAGGCAAGGTAGTCCTTTACCGCTCCCTTTAGCGTATTTACTACCAGAAGAGCGCAATGCTGGCTCTCCTGAGGTAAACCGCCCAGGGCATTCAGGACATCTTGCTGGCTAACCTTGAGAGCCTGGCTAATACTCTTTCCCTTGGCGAGCTCGGTGACCATGCTTCCTGCGGCAATGGTCGTGCCACAGCCATCTGTCAAAAAAGTAGCCTGAGTGATAACATTATTTCTTACTTTAAGCCATATCTCCATGGTATCACCACAGGGTCCGGTAATTTGGGCAAATCCATCAGCATCGTCTATATTCCCCACATTTCTGGGGTTCATAGCATGGTCAATAACGGTTTCAGTATATACCTGTGTCATCTCTCCTATAAGCTCTTCCTCCAGGTCATCAAACTCCGAAGCCATGAAGCAGCTCCTCCTTTCCCAAAATCTGGCAGTTTAGCCCAGCTTGATTTACAATAGCAAGGATTCTACTCTCCAGTTTGGCACGCTGCCTAGAGAAAGCTAAATGGCTATAGCAGTGACAATCGCTACAACCAAAATCACGAACATGGTGGAAGTCTTGGGATAAAGCCTGGGCTATCAGGCATTCCAGCTTTTCATCCGTTTGCCAGAGAAATACCTTTTCAACTTGCGCTTTCTGTAAGAAGTAGTCAATATGCCAGTGGCAACTTTTATCTTGCTTTAAATGGCGACCAATTCTTGCTTCCAGTCCGTTATGAGCTGAACCGCTATAGGCATAAAAACCACGAGGAAAAGTGATAGTGCCCCGCTTTCCTATCCTTATTACCTCGCTTCGACGCAGTTTGATGAACAAAAGATAGTTGCCTTTCATAAACTTATACGTGTTGACTTTGCTTTTTGCCAACTTCAGTCATGTCTATTCTTCGCGAGGGGACCCTTAGACGGCGTTGCCCGGTAAATAGAGTCTCCCAGCCGAGCTACAATCTCGGCGTCATAGCGTTCAATATTACCCTCATCGCAGAGTTTAGCCAGGTACGGGTCTATCGGCAACTGCCCCAGAAGCGGGGCATTGGCAGCATGTGCCATTTCCTCACCTCGGCTCCTGCCAAAGAGTTCAACCTTTTTATTTATTTCAGGAACGTATAGATAGGCCATGTTCTCTATCACGCCGAGGATAGGTTTACCCATTTGCCTAGCCATGTTTACCGCCTTCCTGACCACCATGGCTGTCAGGTCCTGAGGAGTAAAGACGATGAGTACCCCCGATATCGGCAGGGTTTGCATCACAGTGAGGGGAGCATCAGCTGTGCCCGGCGGCAGGTCAACAATCAAATAGTCAAGCTTACCCCAGAGCACTTCTTCCCAGAACTGGGTAATCGCCCGGCTAATAAGTGGTCCGCGCCAAATGACGGCATCATCCTCACTGGGTAGAAGCAGGTTTATAGACATAACTTCAATACCTGATTTGGATGACACTGGCAGAATCCCGCTTTCGCTTCCAGAAGGCCTAGTAGTAATGCCGAACATCTTGGGGATACTAGGACCGGTGATGTCGGCATCCAAGATACCTACTTCGTAGCCCTGGCGCCTTAGCGCTACTGCAGCAAGGCTGGCTACCAGAGACTTACCCACTCCACCCTTACCGCTCATGACAGCAATGGTATGGTCTATCTCGTTCAGGTCCTTTGGCTTGCCGTCAACAAAGCTGATATTTACTTCCTTAACACCAGCCACCCGGCGCGTGACGTCCTTTATCTTGTCCTTGAGCCACTCTTGGGCCACTGGTGCTAGGGCAGCTGAAGCAATAGCAACTTCAACCTTCTGGTCGGTAACATTGACCTCGCGTACTAAATTCATCTTCATCAGGCTCCGCATGACCTCAGGTACCAGTACCGTCTCAAGACTTTCTATCACCTGCTCCCGCAGCGACATAGTGCCTCCTTCTAGTGCAATCGTTCCATCAAGTTGGGAAGCTTACCTTTCAGATATAGCTTTACGGCTTCCCAGATGGTTCGTATATCAGTTACAATGGGCTCGATGCTGCGGCTCTTAAGGCTCTCATAGGCGCCCCAGCCCATGCCCCCCGCAATAAGCACCTGACAGTCAGCAACGGTCTCCGCCATACTGGCATGCCTTGCTTGTGACCCAGCATCGTAGCCATGCCTTTCAGTAGGAGACAGGGGAGCATCATGGTGAGCCGCAAAGGTATGATGCCCTGTCTTGTTGCGTATCTCCTTGCTCACAATCTTGCCATCTTCCACGGTGACCACCACGTAGAGCGGCGCCCTCCCGAAATGCTGGCTAATAGTAGTCCCGTCTTCTGTTATCACGGCAATCTTCACTGGTTACATACCTCCTAGTTTATCTTCCACTCGTATCGGTGCTTCCCGTATGCCTTCGGCACCCTTCGTTTGTAGAGCAGGGAGGCGTGTCGCAGCGCTCATTCCTGCCACAGCAGGTGGTGCCTGGAGCTCTCGTCTCCGTCTTTATCATGTAGGCTGCCGAGATAAGCCTCTCCATATTGTCGCTGCCGCAGCCTGGACAACGAGCCGTCTGGCTGGAGTCGCGAAGAAAAACCTCAGACACCCTACCGCAGTCGCGGCACCTAAAGTCGTAAATCGGCATTGCTTCTACCTCCTTCTATTCCTCTAGCACTCGGGCAATGCACTGCCACAGCAATTCAATTTCCTGAGTGACTTTCCCTTGCGAAGCTTCCACCACAGGTACCCCCTTTATGATTGACTCGGTGACAACATTGTCAAAGGGAATCCGAGTGGCTACCTCTACTCTCTGGCTGAGACAATAGCTTTCAATCCGATGGGTATTGTCTTCATTAATGTCATACTTATTGATACAGACCAGAGCCGGAACATCAAAGTGGCGACACACACCAAGCACCCTCTCCAAGTCATGTATCCCTGAAAGTGTCGGCTCGGTCACCAAGAGAGCGAGGCTGGCTCCAGATAGGGAAGAAATAACCGGGCAGCCAATACCTGGTGGGCCATCGCTGATAATATAGCTAGCACCCTCTTTTTCTGCTACCTGCCTTGCTTGCTGCCTCACCAATGCTACCAGCTTTCCCGAGTTTTCCTGGGCGACTCCCAGCCGGGCATGAACTAAAGAGCCATACCTAGTATCGGAGATAAACCAGTGACCGGCTAAATTTTCCTTCATGATAATGGCTTCAGTCGGGCATATATGGACACAAAAGCCGCATCCCTCGCAAGAGATAGCATCAACTTGAAAATCCTTTATCGCGTTAAAACGGCAGAACTCCTGGCATAAGCCACACTGGGTACACTTCCGCTTGTCAATGAAGGCAACCTGACCGCTCCAGAACTCATGGTTTTCCCTGATAGACGGCTGGAGCAAAAGGCGAAGGTCAGCGGCATCCACATCGCAGTCAACCAGCACCTTGTTCTTAGCCAGAGCAGCAAAGCAACCAACGATGCTGGTCTTCCCGGTTCCTCCTTTACCGCTTAAGACTACCACTTCTTTCATTCACTATCCCCTGAATCGCGTCAAAGAGTGCGAGAAAGTCTTCCTTCCACTGCGGGATGCCCTCAACCAGAGTTATTCCCTTGGAATAGAGGCGGGCAATCTCGGTATGAAGAGGAATGGTAAGCAGGACTGGTATAGCTTCACTCCGGCAGTATTCTTCTACCTTTCTATCGCCTACTCCGGTGCGGTTAATGACCACGCCGCAGGGGACTTTAAGCTCCCTCACTGTCTCCACCGCCAGAACTAGGTCATTAAGTCCGAAGGGAGTCGGCTCGGTTACCAGCAGGCACAAATCACTACCCTTGATTGATTCCACCACTGGACAGGATGTGCCCGGTGCGACATCAATGATAACTACCCCATCATGGTTAACCTGCTCTTTTACCTTTCGGATAACCGGCGTTGGCATAGCCTCACCTATGTTTAGTCTGCCATGAGCAAACTTCACGCCATCCGAGTAGCCGGACTCTACAACGCCGATTCCTCTTCCTTCCTCGTTGATAGCCTTTTCTGGGCAGAGATAGCTACAGGCGCCGCAGCCGTGACAGAGATGAGCAAAGACGAGAACATTCTTGGGCAAAACGGCGATAGCGTGGTAGGCACAGACCTCGGCGCATTTGCCGCAGTGAGTGCACTTTTCCTCGTCTATTTTGGGAATAGGGATACAGACTGCTTCGCTAGCAGTGATAAACGGCTTCAAGAAGATGTGGGCGTTAGGCTCCTCCACATCGCAGTCAAGAAGTTGTACCCGCTCTCTATCTTTCAGGGAAAAGACAAGGCTGGTGGCTACCAGCGTTTTGCCAGTCCCACCCTTACCGCTAGCAACCGAGATAATCATGCTATTCTCTTGCCATTCTGGTGCCGCACTTGGGACAGTTCACAGTGTAACACGGTATCCCCGCCTGATGAGATACCTTTTCCCCACAGTTGGGACAAACACAGTAACCACCGGGACCAGCCCCAGGTCGGTTGCCTCTCATCCGACCACCCCTTTGACCCCGTCCACTGGGTGGCCCGGTGCCATCGCCTTTAGGCATATTTACACCTCCCGCAAAACATAGTCTTTATCTCCAGCCCATGCCTCTACCACGTCCCGTGCCAAAGTGACCAGGTACATTGGGCTGAGAACTGACCTTGAACTTACCTGATTTGTAGCCCTGAATAACGTCCTGTACTTTACCCACGACCCCAGTAATGACCTTAATCCCCGCTGCTGATAGTATCTGGTAGGCATTAGGGCCACAGTTACCGGTGAGTACCGCTTCCACCCCCTTACCGGCAATCATCTGAGCAGCAGAGACCCCCGCTCCACCTCCCGCCATAGCACCCGAGTTCTCTACAGCGTCAAACTGCATCGTCTCCGGGTCAACAATGATGAAATACTGGCAGCGACCAAAGCGAGAATCAACCTCAGCATCTAGGCTTGGTCCGCTGGTCGATACTGCAATTCTCATGTACATCTCTCCTCTCACTAGTCTTTCTTTTGCAGCTCCTCAATTCGGCGCTCGATGTCCTCTAGCTGGCGCTTCATAACGTCGGACTGGTTCTTCAGGAACCCTAACTCTTCCCCACGCGTCGGTGCTGTCCAATAGGGAGCCTGTGTCGAATAACCAACGCCTCCCCATAATCCGGGATACCAGCACCGCGGTAGCCCGCCTCTGCCGTGACCAACATAGGGCCAGGGTGGAGAACTACCTCTGAAGCTAAGTCCTGCACCTCCTCTACCACCTGGTCCTCGACCAAATCTGTATACCATTTCCGCACCTCCTTTGGTTGTCTCTAGTCATTCTTCATAGTTAGCAATCGAATACCTTTGATTTGTCTGAAAGTTGCTCCTTGACTCACACAGCGTAAGGCTAATGCTGGATGGACTACCTTTGTCCCTGATATAGCATTTATGCCGTGGTTAAAGAGAACAGGCGACAGGGGAGATGTACCGCCCAATGTAACTACATACGCATTGGGATTGCAGAGCTCGAGTAGATGCTCAATGGTGTGATTGGTGAAGGCGGTGCCGGTAATGCCGACAATTTCGGCCCGTGGGATGAGGTTTTCAGCTTCAGCTTCGGCAACATCACCTTCCTGCGGATTTCTCTCAATCACCCATAGCTCCTTAGCCATCTTGCGAAGACGTGGAACGAATGGGAAATGACCGACTATAGCTACCCTTTTACCTTCTCCCATCTTCTCCAGAAGATCACTAGCGTTAAGCTCCATACAACGCTGCTCATCTACTTCAATAAGCGAGTTTATGGTGGCCATGCCGATAGCTGACTCCATAGGACTCAGTGAATTAGCCATGTATGCAAGTTCTTTGGGGTCTTTCTCCAATAGTAGCCCGGCTTCCTTTATCGGTGTCTTGTCATGATGCGGACCAGAGTCATGCGGTGTTGATGCCAGACCACAATAACGGGTTAGTACCGCTGTTTGAAAGGGTCCCTGCCGCATATCCATTACTGCGGCCTCATAATTTAACGTGGATAGCAAATCATCAATAATTTTCATCTTGATCTCTCCAACAGTAGTAACTAACCACCATGTCTTCCCTTATGCCAGCCCTGGCTTCTGTCACCCCAGCCAAATCCGGCTGGCACAAGCGGTTCAACACTCGGCTCATTGCATGTGGGACAAACAAGAGAGGGCGTCTGCATTGCAACCTCAAAAGGCACCTCCCACTCATGGTTATTGGCACAGCGGAAGCGTCGCGGGGACATCTCGAAGTTGCCGCCCTCGATTCGTATTGCCTTGCCATTAAGCAAAGCGTCAGCTATCTTCTGCCGCGCCGAGGACAGCACCCTTTGAAAGGTAGGACGAGAGATATTCATCTTCTCAGCACCCTCTTCTTGCTCAAGGCGTTCAAAGTCTTTGAGACGTATCGCCTCAGCCTCCTCTACTGAGAGGCGAACCTCTTCCAGAGACCTTAGCGGTATACCCGCCGGCTTGAAGTAGGTCACACCCGGTAGGAAAGCAACTCGTCGACATTTCAGCGGTCTGGGCACACTATCTCCTAATGAATAATGAGCATATGCTCATTATTATAGTAACAAGAAAGGTGAATAGTTGTCAAGGATAGGCTAAGGTTCATTTGCCGAACAAGGGATAGAGTGGAAATCCACGGTAAATAGTCGCAGAAGGTGGTTAAACAAAACGCTAAATCGTGCAATACAGCTGAATCACTTGGAACTGAAGCCCAATCACTGATGTGTCTCAAAATACTAGAAACTAACCACCTTGTCTTCTGAAATCACCCAGACGCCTTTTGTAGCGACTGATACTAGGTTACCTTTCGATGTCAGGCTTGCAATTCAACACCTAGAAACGCAATAATTTCTTGGCCGAGCGATTATGCCTCCGTGTGGTTTATGAACATTCAAATATGAGGGCAAATGACAAAGCATAAGATTCCGGATCGAGTTCGATTTTGGTGGGCAGGATTATCGGCCTATACAAACCCGCTTTTCCCGTTTGCCTTGCGACACCGGGAAGCTCGCTTTCTTAGAACTGTGGAGACAATTCGCGCTTACAAAGAACATGGCATAATACTCGATGTTGGTACGGGTTCGGGGAGACTGCCTTTACTTCTGGCACAAGCGGCTCCTAAGGTCAAATGTATCGGTGTTGATCTAAACTTGGTATTACTTCAAAGTGCTCAACGAATATCTTCAGAAAAACAAGTAGGCGACCGCATTTTGTTTGTGCTGGCAGATGTTCAAGCATTACCCTTAGCCAGCTTGTCAGTTGATCTAGCAGTTAGCATTGCGAGCTTTCACCAGTGGCACAACCGTGAGAAGGGCATCATGGAACTACATCGCGTTCTCAAGAATGGGGGAGTTATTCTGGTTTTAGTCGGCGTATGTTTAATGTGGCTATTTGATTTCTTCAAAAGGAATCTCGCGAATAGCAGGGATATCAAATGGCTTTTCGAGACTGTGGGATTCAAAGATGTGACGATAACGAGGCTTGAACCCGGATCTGATTCGCTTCTGATCTTTGGCCGGAAGTAGTCAAGGGCAGGCGGGTTGGGATCGCAAAGTGAGTTATCGTGCAGGAGGCAAACAATCCGGCTTCCTGTACCTGCCTGCAAGATAATATTACAATGCTGTATCGGCTTCAGGAGAGATCGGGACTTCCCTGCAGTCCACATACGTTTAGGAGGACGTTCGCTTCTAATCTGCATAGAGCTGGGTTGGATGTGGAGCATATCATGAGGCTTGGTGGGTGGGAAAGTCTGAACATGGTGCTGAGGTATGCCAGGTCAGTGAGGTTTGAGGAGAGTTTGAGGCTGTATCAGGAAATAAAGATATGAGTGAACCTATTTGCAGGATGAAACAATTGACAGTGAAGTTGGTAATTCAATATAAAAA
>Ga0172366_10005190_pt1 | contig 10240 bp, 7 predicted proteins | sample LakKivSesite69cm_FD_114533 | JGI IMG/M metagenome (GOLD analysis project Ga0172366, IMG submission 114533) | Sediment microbial communities from Lake Kivu, Rwanda - Sediment site 69cm | ecosystem: Environmental > Aquatic > Freshwater > Lake > Sediment | place: Rwanda: Western Province, Lake Kivu...
AAATATCGATTTTTTCTATTGCAGTCACAGGAACTGAGACGTTGGAAGAAGTTTTAAAATTCACCGTATCTGAATTCCTGGTGAATGGTTTTAAAAATATATGCACCTCGTTAATGACTTCAGGTTCATCATCATTACCTTTATAGCGATTGACTCTTTCAGAATCCGTGGTTTTGTATCTCTGATGTCCGGCCAGAGTTGTCAGATAACCTTTTACGGAATCATCTGCAGTGATAATATTTATAAAATGCCAGGCATTTTTACCCTGATGCAGAATGATGAATTTCTTTTCACTCTGAAGTTTTGTCAATGAAGGAGCCGCCGGAACTTCAGATTTGCTGACCTTGTAATAGGAACAACCCTGTGTCAGATTCAGAAATGCACCCAGAACAATCCATGAAATAATCTGACTTACCTCTTTTTGCCGGAAAAAACTTAACATGACTTACAGATTTAAAACCTTGGTACAAATGTTAATTTAGCCTTTTCAAGTTAGGCAAATAATGAATATGAACCAATAAAAAGTGATCAAAATCTTCACCGCTATACCACTGAGTCATTGACCGGAAGAATGTTAAGTTTTATCTCGGTTTCCATATTCTGAATTCTCCGCTGCAGTGAAGCATTGCCATCATATAGAGCAATCCGTCGTAATATCTCTCATTAAATTCCGACGGAACCGGAGTATTCCAGAGAGCTTCGACAAAATCCTTTGCAAGGGGATGCGTTGCAGAAAGGCTCATCACCGCATTGGTGGCTACAAGTCCTTTTGCGTGGCCTTTATTTAGCATTTTGCCGTCAAGCGAATATTCTGTTCCATAGGTATCCATGCCCTGTGAAGCAAAAAATGCCTGCAGGCGGTTGCTCAACTCCTGCTGACCCGGATCCTTGCGCCACCATGACCAGTCCACCGACCAGTTCATTTGCGTTCGTCGCGCATCGAAAGAGAAATTGCCCGAGCGCTGGTTGAACCTTGTCACAACAGGCGTTCCGTCAAAATTGGCATAGTCGGGAGCAAGCCCGGTTATGGGATGAGTTGTTTTGTGAAAGAATCTTCTGCTGGTATCTGCTGATGATGCCCAGAATGCCCTGTCGGGTTCCGGTCCCCACATCGCCCACAGATCATAAAAGGCAGGCAGATGGTATGAAGGATCTGTATGTCCCCACCTGCCGCTGTCGGGAACAAAACGGATCATCCGTGCATTCTCGTCCACCATGCTGCCGACTGTTCTCGGTCCGAATTTCGTCATGCCCCTCTTCACCTGCCTGTGCCTCATGGCTGTAAGGATCTTGTCAGCCCATGCGCGGTAGTTATATATACCTTCTCCATCACCCCACCGGCCCGATGCAAAATAGAGTGCCATAACCATGTATTCCTCACCGTCAGGGGCAGCTGTTTCGGCATTCGGTGTTCCGTCCCTTTTCAGCGACCAGGCAAAATATCCTTCCGACGGATGATCGCTCCTGCTTATATACATATATGTCATCGCCCAGTTCCAGATCGCATCGAAATCATCTTTCCGGTTCATCTGAACTGCTATCATCATGCCATAAGAGATTCCTTCGCTGCGGACATCATTGTGAAGAACATCGCAGACATACATCATTGGTCCGTTAGCATTTCTTCCTGCCTTGAAAACGACAGCCTGCGTAGCCGAATCACCGTGGAAAAGCTGCCGGTATGCAGCCTCGTTCCGGTCAAGGATTTCCTTCTTTGAGTGTCCGTTCTCAAGAAAGAGATTTCTGTATTTACCGGTATAATAGGCACCCTTGCCTTTTACTTTCCTGCCTGAATCACCCTTTATTTCTATATATCCGGAAATATATAGTGAAAAAATAAAAAATCCCAGAATTGAAATTACAATTATCCTTTTCATAGTTCTGAAAAACTGATTAAATTTTAAAGAAGTAAAACTATTTAAAAACTGTTAAAAAGCATGAAATTTGCAAACAGAACCTGTTTTATTAATAGGAAACAATGGGTGGTGGCAGAAACATCATAATCTTCGGCAGGGAACTAATTGATGAAAATTCGATAAGACAGATCGAAAGGTGTATAACATCTGAAGATGATATTGCAGTTCTTAATGCTGATGCCCATTATGGATATGGTCATCCGATCGGAGGCGCTGTAGCCTATAAAAACAAGATATCTCTTTCCGGTGTTGGATTCGACATTGCCTGCGGTAATTATGCCGTTAGAACTGAAATTCCCGCGAAAGAAGCCGATATTCCAAAAATTATGGATGAGATCGTCAGGCGGATTTCATTCGGCATCGGAAGGCTCAATAATGAACCTGTCGATCACCCTGTGCTGGAAAAGATACGGAAGGCAGATTTCAATCCCCAGAGAAAACTGTTCAACCTTGCCAAAGAACAGCTGGGAACTGTCGGCAGCGGAAATCATTTTGTCGATCTTTTTGAAGATGATGACGGTTTTATGTGGACAGGAGTTCATTTTGGCTCCAGGGGATTCGGACATAAGACCACAATGGGTTTCATTGCATTATCACGCGGATTGCCTTTCGGTGAAAGGGTGAGAGAAGGCAGTATGGATTCTCCTCCAGTACTGTTTGATGTAAATTCTGACCTTGGCCGGTCATACATCGAAGCGATGAATCTTGCAGGTGAATATGCCTATGCCGGCAGGGAAATGGTGGTTAAAAAAGTCCTGGAAATTCTGGGCAATCCGAAACTGACATACGAGGTTCACAATAACCACAATTTCGCCTGGAGGGAGGAACATCACGGGGAAAAATACTGGGTTGTCCGTAAAGGATGCACTCCTGCTTTCCCGGGACAGAAAGGATTCATCGGAGCCACTATGGAAGATGATTCGGTGATCATTGAAGGTGTTGAAAGCGATACATCAAAGAAAGCGTTGTATACCACCGTTCATGGAGCCGGGAGAGTGATGTCGAGGACAAAATCCGCCGGGAAGAAAAAATGGGTCAGGGATAAAAAAGGCGGAAGCTATCAGAAAGTTATCAGGAAAGGGTGTGTCGATTATGATGAGGTTAGAATGAAGATGGCCGGCCTCAGGATCGAGCTCCGTGGAGGCGACGCAGATGAAGCCCCGGAATGCTATAAGAGCCTCGATGAAGTCCTGAAGTACCAGGGCAATACAATCAAGGTTTTATTCAGGCTGCACCCGGTCGGAGTAGCAATGGCAGGACCGGAAATATTTGATCCTTATTTTGATTAACCTGCAGCGAATAATTCTGAATTCAAATCAGGGATCTGCTCCACTAATTATACTGCATCGCTGAAAATCTTCCTGAAATGATATCCGTAGATACTGTACGTGACTGCAAGCGGAAATGTTTTTGGTTTGTTGAAGATGCTCCATACCAGGAGCTTCCAGTAGTAAAAGCTGTCCTTTTTCAAAATACCGATATAAAAAACAGATTTTATAAAAGCCATAAATCTTGCCAATGTTAAAGGATCCCGGTACGGCGGATCATATTTCTTCAGAAATGCTTTCACCCTTGCATAATATGATTTGCAGGAATAAATGCTCTGAATTATCTTATTGTATCCCTTCAGCAATTCTTCCCTGTCCATGGCCGGAATAAAATTTATAGAATAATCTGTATTGTCGCCGCTGAATTCCTCGGTTATCCTGCCCTCACTTTTCAACCGCCGGTATAATTTTGACAGCCTTGGAGCATTCAGAAGCCCGACCATAGCTGTAATTATGCTGCTCTTCTGGATAAAATCTATCTGCCTCTGAAAGATATTTGGAGGATCATTATCAAATCCAACTATAAATCCGCCGAACACTTCCATCCTGTGGTCCTGGATTATATTCACGCACTCTTTCAGGTCACGGTTATTATTATGAAGCTTATTGCATTCCATAAGGCAGTTCTCATCCGGAGTCTCTATACCGATAAATACCCTTGTGAATCCTGCTTTTACCATCAGGTTCATCAGTTCCCTGTCATCAGCAAGGTTAATGGATGCTTCTGTCATGAAACGGAAAGGATAATTATTTGATGCCATCCATTCAATTATTGCGGGAAGAAGCTCAGATTTCAGTTTCTTCCGGTTCCCGATAAAATTATCATCCACGAAAAACACACTGCCCTTCCATCCTATAGCCAGGAGCTGGTCGAGTTCAGCTATGACCTGTGCGGCTGTTTTTGTCCTTACACGCCGTCCGAAAAGAGCAGTTATGTCACAGAATTCACAATCGTACGGGCATCCCCTTGAATACTGGATCCCGGCAGTTGCATAATCACAGGAATTTATAAGAGAATAATCAGGAAGAGGTGATTTTGTTATATCTGCAAATCTATCCGACCTGTAGATCCTTTCCGGCCTTCCTTTCCTGAGGTCTTCAAGAAAGAAAGGCAGTGTGATCTCCGCTTCGTTAAGGACAAGATGATCTATTTCGGGATACTGTTCATATTCTTCTGTGAAAAGCGGACCGCCTGCAACTATCCTGGTATTAAGCTGCCTGCACCGGTCTATAACCTGTCTGACAGAAGCTTTCTGTACCGACATGGCGCTCATAAAAACATAATCCGCCCAGGTAATATCCTCATCTCTCAGATTTGTAACGTTGAGATCAATAAGCTTCCTGTTCCAGTTCTCAGGCAGCAATGCTGCCACGGTAATTAAACCCAGGGGAACATCGGATGCTTTTCTGGAGATGAACTTCAGGGCGTGTTTAAAATTCCAGAATGTATCCGGATGCCCGGGATAAACAAGCAGAATATTCATAAGGCAAGAAAGTTTTGTCAAAAGTATTTCCATGATAAATCCAGCGCAAAAAAATGGGACGAACTCCTGTAAATCAGGGATTGACAGTATAAAAACAGGATAAATGCCAGTTATCAGGGGGGGATGCCATTCGCCCCGAAAGCATCAAAGGGATTCTCTTAGCTTCAGAAGGTACTGCCGTGAAACAGGGATTTTTTCAGAGTATCCTTTTATGGTCAGGGTGTGTCTGCCATAATCCTGGTTAAGCTTTTCGATGTAATGCATATTCACTATGCACGTCCTGTGGCAGCGGACGAAATTCGAATACGGTCTGATCTGAAGCTCTACATTTTTCAGAGTATTGCGGATGAGTGTTTTCTTCAGACCACCGGCATCCATATATGCTATTTCCACGTAGTTGTCAGCAGACTGGACAAATACCACCTCAGAAATAATAAGGTTAAGGTTTTCTGAGCCAGACTCCGAAATGAATTCAATCGATTTATTCAGGTTCTCTTCCTCGCATTTTTCGATCTGCTTCCGGATCGCCTTTCTTTCTGAGACAAGTGACTCATTCTGTCTGACCATCTCCCTGTTCTTATCATAAATTCTTAATGCCAGTGCTGCTCCCAGGCAGATAAGTATAATCTTGAATTCTATATAAAAGGATATATGCACCGATCCTACATACCGCAGGTAGAATGAAAAGGCAACTGAAGATAAAGCAAGTATTACAAAACCCTCCAGGTAAGCATTAAGGGAATTTTCTTCACCCTCACAATCTTTTCTAAGGATGATCCATGGAATGATAATTCGCATCAGGAACATGAATAAAAGGATTATTCCCGCAAATCCTCCTATAAAAAGCAGGCTGTTGTCAAAGTCGAATTTCTGCAGCGGGAACGGCTGAAAAAAAAGAATGAACAGGAAAACTCCGAATGTTATACCCAGGAGCAATTTCATTTCCCTGTTCAGCAGCTGAACAAGCCTGTCTTGTTTTCTATTCATGATCCAAATGTAACTATTTTAAGATAGCCGAACAATTGTGCAATCTCTCCTATGAACAGACAAAATTGTAATCCGGATCAAGATTGGATGCTTCTTTGAAATATTCAGAGACCAGCTAATCTGCTCCACATTTCCGTCAGACCTGCCTGGTCGAGCAGCCACTTGTACTCATCTTTCTTCAATCCCTTCCAGTCTTTGCTGAACAGACCATTTTTATCACGTACATGATCCCATAGCTGGTCCAGGTTGTCCCTGAAGACAGAACGGTACTGATCATTCTTATCGATCCTGTACAGTTCCGCATAACCTCTCAAAAGGACAGCATTGAACCAGTTGCCGGTATTTTTGAAAAGTCTGATATTTTTTCCATCAGCTGTTGTATAGGCTTCTGTAAAATAGTTGATTGCAGATTGTGCAATACGCTGAGCCTCTTCAAGATAATCTTTATTTCCTGTCAGTCTGTACAGCATTGCCGAAGCTTGCAGCATCTGCCCGGAGTTGTATGTGTACTTCCTCCTGTCGACTTTTCCTGACAAATTAATATTATCAAAGTACAGATGATCTGTTGAATCCTGCAGGTTATTTTTTGTCCAGTTATAAATACGAAGTCCCCTGTTATAGAAAACAGAGTCGCCGGTCGCTTCAAAGAGTTTCAGGGCCAGCACTACAGCTGGCGCATTGGAACAGGTATTCTTTGACTGTTTCTTCTGTTCGCACCAGTAAATTCCCCCGCCAAGCTTATCGTCCCAGCCGCTGATGACAAATTGCCAGATGCTGACTGACTTCTCCAGATAAACCGACTTTTGACTTAACGAATACAATTCGCAGAAATCAAGGGCCAGCCAGATATTATCATCATAGTAGCGATCCGATTTGCCGGCAAGAGTAATGTATGACTGGTAACAGGCAGGTTTTCTCAATGTATCATAATAATGTTCAAGTCCGGGAAGGATTTTTCTTTCCACCTGACGAAGATATTGTCTGCTGGCTGTTGTCCCCAACAGTGCATTTGCAGCAGAAAATACTCCTGAAGTTGGCCAGAGGTACGCTACCCTTGTCCCGGTTACAGTATCATTGCCTTCCAGGTAACTGACTTTTGCATCGGGTTTTACCGGATAATATTCATTCAGCAGGTTATCATGTCCTGCATCATAGAATTTCAATATCTGCCGGAGCGTGCTTTTTGCGCGACTGAGATCATCATTCCCGGGAATTATCGCGATGCTGGTAAACAGTACCGCTGCCATGAACAGGAAAAAGAGTTTTATACTTTTCCTGAAAATCTGATTGGTCATACCTCACGTGTTTTGTAATCTCAGAACTATAGTCCTGCTAAATTACTAAAATAACGCGGCCTTTAAAAAGTTCATACGAAGCTTCGAACGCACGAACCTTCGAACCTGCGAAAAGTCAGGTAAAGGCATGGGAAGGTACTATCACAATTCCCACGTATGGATGGGAGGAAGATGTTAATCCTAAATTCCGGGCGATGGGGAGATCAGCAGAAGCCATGAATGCCCGTAAAGCAGGAGGTGAAGTATCCGGGGGGAATGAGGAACAGAATCAATGCATTTCTCTTTGCCGGTCGCTGGCGAATTAGTAATCCGGATGCAAACCGGGAGATTTGAATTAATCCCGGGTTTTTACATTCAGCTGACTAACCAGCACACTTACATTCCGCTGCATCAGTGCACTGTTGTGCAGCTACACCATAGTATTCAGACAGGAAGATTTTGTTTATTGCATTTTATAGCGTATATTTGCTACTCATTATATAAATACTACGCTATTTTATGAAATCAAGAGCGATAAAAAACGGAATTATCAGGAAAAGCAGGTCTGTGACAGGCAGGATCGTTATCCTGACCGGTGCAAGGCAAACAGGGAAGACAACGCTGGCGAAGCTGAGTTTCCCGGAAATGAAATATATTGCACTGGATAATCCTATGCTTTCAGGACAATATTCTTCCCTTACAGCAGCCCAATGGCATCATATTTATCCTGAGGCAATTCTCGATGAAGTTCAGAAAATACCATCGCTCATTGGAAGCATTAAAGCTGTTTATGACGGTTTCTCCGATACCCGTTATATTCTTACGGGTTCAAGCCAGCTTCTGCTTCTGAGCAAGGTGAGGGAGACTCTCGCAGGCAGATGCGTCATCTTCGAGCTTTTTCCGCTGACTATTCCCGAGATTCTTACGAATAAATGGGAAGAGAATGTAAAGACTTCATTCTTTCAGGGATATCTTAAATCGGGGAAGGTGGCAGGCTTGCTGCCTTCGTTCACTATGGAACCAGATTATGCAGAGAGAGAAGGCGAATTCAGGCATTACCTGAACTTCGGAGGTTATCCGGCACTTGTAAATCCGGCTTTGAATGATGATGAAAGATCCGAATGGCTGACAGGATATGTCCGTACATATCTTGAGCGAGATGTCAGGGATCTGGCAAATTTCAGGTTTCTTGAGCCTTTTGTGAAGATCCAGAAGATGACATCTCTTCTGACCGGTGAACTCCTGAATTATTCCGATCTGGCAAGAGAGGCCGGGGTATCAGTCAGTACAGCGCAGAAATTCATAAGTTACCTTGACATGAGTTACCAGACAATACAACTTCAGCCCTGGACCAGGAATAAGGTCAAGCGTTTGACCAGGAGCCCTAAGCTACATTATCTTGATCCAGGTGTGCAACGGGCGATAATTCAAAAAAGCGGTGAGATGTCAGGCAATGAGTATGAGAGTGCTGTTGTTGCCGAGATTTTTAAACAGGCAAAGAATCTATCTCTCCCTGTTTCATTTTATCATCTGCGAACTGTTGACGGCAGGGAAATCGACCTGTTGATTGAAACAGAAAAAGGATATATCGCAATTGAAATTAAAATGACAGGCACTATAAGCAGGTCAGACGCAAGGCATCTTACAGGACTGGAATCTTTGCTTGACAAGCCGCTTCTTCAGTCGTTCATTTTAAGCAACGATAACAAGATAAAAAAGCTTACCGACAATATTGTTGCAATTCCTGCTGCGATGTTTCTTTCATAGCGTTCGTGAGTGCTTTTCTCCCGTTTTCTGCTTCGCTCCATGCAGGCTTGGACTAACCTTATAAAATGGAACAAATTGGATAATTCATGGAACAATTGTAGTAGACAAATGAGATTATGAATCCGAACTTTGTTCCTGTTAACCTATAAATTCCGGAAAATGAAAACACTCAAAGTTTTAATTATGATTTTTGCATGTGCATTATTCTTTTCACATAATGCATCGGGACAAACAATCCAACAGGAGGTCGTGGTAACTATGGATCATTACAACCTTGATTCCGCTTGTCCGGGTCTGGGGATAGTAACCGGCACCTACACCTACAAGCTTGCCCTTAAGCTGACAAAGGAGGGTTATCTTGAAGGACTATCATACCATATTAAGGATTGTGATCTCACGAATGATAAAGGCGATAAAGTTATCATTGTCGATTCCGGTCATGACAACCTGGGAATTTTGTGGGACTGGTTCAACAATGCCAACTACTACAACCTTATTTACTATAATTGCACGGAAATAGTCTATGATCCGGGTGACGGCTGGCTGAACGACTATTTGCCTCCGGTATGGCCGTCGGAAGGTGTTACAGCTGAAATGTCCTGCAAACTTGTATGCAAAGGCGTGATATTCAGAATATCAGTTCTAGCCGTAATACATTTCAATGCCAATGGTGAAATTGTTGTCAACTTTGTCAAACCATAATATTTTCACTTCTAAGAGTCAGGTTTGGCTTACTGATGGTGTACCTCCCTAAATACTTCCGGGGGGTACATTTTCTTATATATAAATTTCACAGATAGTTACTTCCGTTTCAGGAAATTTTCTTAACTTTTCCATAGGTTAACGGGTATTACTTTTTCCGGGATCTATGAAAAAGCTCTTCTTTGCGTATATCCTGACCGGTCTGATATTATTCCCTAAATTTCCGGGATACTGTCAGAAAATCCTTTATCCTGAAATGTTCCCGGTAAATACACGGCTTGACAATTTCCTGACCATGAACGGGGCCGCTGACCAGTCAACCAGCAGCATGATGTTTGACAGCAAGGGATTCCTGTGGAGCGGAACGGAAACAGGGCTTTACAGGTTCGACGGAGTCAGGTATATTGAGTATCTGAGTACTGCCCGGGACACTTCAGGTTATACCGGGAGCGTGGTCTCGGCACTATTCGAGGACCGCGACGGTATTATCTGGATCGGGACAGCAGGTGCCCTGAACAGTCTTGACCAGGTAACCGGCAGGTTCAGGCATTATTACCCGGATCCGGATGGCAACTTTCCTGCCAATAATGTCATCAGGCTGATAAGGGAAGATACTGACGGGCTGCTGTGGATCCAGACAAGCGGAAATATCTACTCATTGGATAAAAACACTTCACAGTTCACGGAATATAAAACTCCCGTTCATTCATGGCGTAACCCGTTTGAAATCTACGGTGAGGAACCGCAGAAATTCCTTATCGACAGGTCAGGTAATATCTGGT
>Ga0172366_10005192_pt1 | contig 10238 bp, 14 predicted proteins | sample LakKivSesite69cm_FD_114533 | JGI IMG/M metagenome (GOLD analysis project Ga0172366, IMG submission 114533) | Sediment microbial communities from Lake Kivu, Rwanda - Sediment site 69cm | ecosystem: Environmental > Aquatic > Freshwater > Lake > Sediment | place: Rwanda: Western Province, Lake...
TAGTGAGAGCAGTTTTTCTCTAAGGTATCTAAAATACTATCTGGGGCTGTCGGCTAGCTTGGTCTAGGCTTGGAGACTTGGGCTCTCTAGACCCCGGTCCAAATCCGGGCAGCCCCACCAAACCCCATGTTTACCAGATGAATTGAGGTTATTTCTAGTAGATACAGTTGATAATTGAGTCAATAGTTGTTTTAAGTAGTTTTCAAAGGTTTTTGAGAGATTGAAGCAAAATTCTCTTGTTTTTTCAACTAGTTCTTTGTCTAGATACAATACTATATTTTGCTTTTGTCCCATTTTGCGGTTGCCTCCGAATGCATGCAAAGGGGGCTGGCAGGTTCTGTGTTATAAGTTTGGTCATCGCTAGCGTGCGCTATTTTCACCTTGGATGGCTGAATTAAAGTTGTAAAAGTGGCGGAGCAAATCCTCTTCTTTTACCAAGTTTGTATCCTAGATAGGCTCCTATCACATATGAGAGAGGCATTGTCAAAAGCAGTCTAACTAGACCATCCATCTCTACCCAAACAGGAAGACTAAAAACACGGTATAAGAGAAAGTTTACGATGGCATACAGAACAAACCCGAAAATAAGCGCTCCTAGGGCTGTCCACGTTAATTGCCAGAATTTGAGGCTTTTTATTTTGCGAATACCAAAACTGACAAGAATTAAGAGTGGAGTTACTGCAGTATAAAGTAACGCACCTTCGAAAGTGGCGTAGCCTGTCAGTTTAATGGAATAATCTACCCAAGTAAATAGAAGCAAGACAATATAGAGTGATATTGTCAACATCACTATAAATCTACGTGACATCATTTTTTCTCTAAACGCTTTTTTCGTCATACATGTAAAACAAGTTTGAAGTCAGAATTAAACATTTATAGCTAGTTCCTTGTCTAGATACAAGACAACATTTCTTTTCTGAGCCATTTTGCATTCGCACCCATTTGCATGCGAAAGGGCTGGCAGGTTCTTTGGTATAACTTTATTGCCGAGCGCATAATTGATAGAGACCATCCTAACAAGTGTCCCTACCTTGCGCACGCGATGAGTCTATGTTGACAAAAATACTGAGATTTCAAAACCTAAAATGTCTGCCTCTTCTGATCGGTTTTCCCTTTCCCCAACAATCTTGACAGAAAACAGGTCTACTTGGATCAGGTTCGAAAGGAACTTCACATTCCTCGCCACAATCAGTACAGACTGCCTTATGCATCTCTCGGGTTGCTCTATACGACAATCAACTTACACCTCCATTGAATGGTCAACGAAGAATAGCATTCGTTTCGAACTCTAGTTCTCGTTCACTCAATTACTTGTGGGCTGCCTTATTTAAACCTGCAGTATATGTTCATGCGAAGGGGCGATGGCAGAGTTCAATGTTACAAGTTTGGTGCATGTTGTCTCAAAATAGAAAAAAGAAGTAGTTAGATACCATGTTTTCCTCTGTAGGCTATGGCTACGAGTAGTGTTGCAATCATGAATATTGGCAAAATCAGGGAAAAAGATAATTGGCGTTTAATAGAAAGTTATCCTCTAATTAATAGGCTGGCTGGGTCAATGGGCAGAAAAGAACGATGTCCGCAATGTCGAAGTGGGAAGATAACAGTTTCAGCTGACTCTAAAAAGTGTAATGTATGTGGTTATGAATGGACAGAAAGAGTACGAAGAAAAGATTCTAGAAGAGACAAGGTAAGGTTCTAAGAGAAACTCAATCTACATCTTGTCTTCCACTTCAGTTTTTATGACTTGTACAAGACTCTTCGATTAAATTTTTAATTTCTAAATGGCGAGCAAGAACACCCAACGTTTTTTAACAAGTATCACGTTTAAATGCGGTATCAAATGGAGGTCAAAATATGACTAAAAGCAAGCAAGAGAAAGCAGCAGGTCGAGAAAAGCATCAACAAATGGTAAGGACCAAGAAGATGCAGACGAAACAGAGAAGACAAGCTGCGCTTCCTACAAGACATAAGAAGAATAAGTGACAATTCTTTGCTTATATTCTGTCTATTGTTTTCTTTAGGTGATTTTACCTGTCAGATGCCATCTAGCTTTACAGTTTACAAATTACAAACAATATAAGAAATATAATTTTACAAAAAATCACTAGGTTTGCAAATGTAATTTTGTAAAACTAAAGTGTAAATACGTAAATACTGACTGGTCTGGAGGTTATGTACAAAGAGGTAGTGAAGAAAATGAGTGAATGCCCCAATTTGAAAACTAACTTGAAAGAATGCTCATGCACATATAACTGTAGCCTAAAAGGTAGATGCTGCGAATGTATAAGAAGCCACAGACAGCATAATGAACTTCCTGCTTGCTATTTTCCTCCAGAAGTCGAAAACACGTATGATAGATCGATCAGAAAATTCGTATCACTCTATAAGCGATAATTATAGTCTTGAAAGTTATGTATACCAAGGTAGAGCAAAATAATAGAAAGCAAATACTTGATAGTTGAAAAGTCTGCTATTTTTTCTTAAATCGTGTAGACTTTTCCTGTTATTCCACTTACTGGAATGATTTTGATTACTCCAGTCTTCAAGTGTCTAAGGCGCGCTTCGTAAATGGGTGTGTAAATTGTCGAAAGTTCTGTTACTTCAAACATTTCGTCAACTACTCTTTCAATATCTTGCGGTCTTTTAACGATTCGTCCACGAATAATGCCTACAACGGCATCTGGGGTGGCTGTCGAGCTTCTTAGTTTATTGCCTAAATTTCTCATAATCCTTCGCGAGTCTAATTCTTCTACGCCTCTTGGCAGCTTCTTCGGGTCTCTTTCTCTGCCTGTCTTGTCTAAACAAAGATATTCTGGAACGTTTGTTGTTACTCTTTCTCTTGCTTCAAGGCTAATTTGTTTGCCGCCTTTTTCTTGTCCACCGGGTTGTAGGATTTTGTCGAATATTATTACTTCTTTCACTGTGTCCTCTACTCTGATTGGGTAAACTTTTTTTCTATAATAGTCAATGGTGTAGTTAGCTCTTGCAACAATATATGGTTCATAATAGAGTGCTATGTCTTCGCAGACTACCTCTTCAGGTTTAGGCTTGAAAACGCGAAGTCTAGAAAAGAATCCAGTTTTTCTTTTTTCTATAAAATTTCGTACAGATGTCTCGTCTACGGCTAGCCTATACACGATGGTTTTCATTCCACATATTTTTTCCCTAATTTGCCCTGCTGAAGCTGTAGGCTGGGGTGACTGAGGTGAAAGTGTAGTCAAGTTAACTCACCATTCTTATATTATACTAGACGTTTTCTTAATAAAATAATCTCTTAAATTAGATAATTCCTATATTTGCTACATAATTGAAAATAATATAACTAGGGTGATAGTGTGCCATTAACGTTGTTTGAAGCTCAGCAAGTCTCATGGAAAATATTTAGAAAAATTAACGAAAAACTTGACAAGACTAGAGGCAGAGGCTGGGATCCTTTCGTCATTGTTACTGACCTTCTTGAGGAAGCTGGCGAAGTCGCAGGAGTCGTGAAAGGTTTAGAAGGGTTTAAGCCGCCAGATAAACCGAAAACAAAGGAAATGCTTGCCAAGGAACTTTCCGACTTGCTCTACGGAATCTTTGTGCTAGCTGAGCATTATGGCTTAAATTTGGAGGAAGTGTTTCTTGAAACCGTCAACGATTACATGCTTAGATTCATCTAGCTGCAAAAGGCAAGAGTACAATCATAAATCATAGATTTGATCGTGAAGTTTTACGTTGTATATCTTGGCTTGTCTTCCACAAGACCTTAGTCTTTTTATTTAAAGACAGCAACTAAAGTAAGTCAGTGGAGGCATGAACAATTTGAGTCATGACAATTTAAAACGCATAATTCAGGTAGCAATTGTGGTTAAAGACATAGAGAAAGCCACTGCCCTTTGGTCAGAGCTTTTAGGCTTGGAAAAAACAAAGGTAGAGGAAACTGAAGGCTTAGAATCGTCACATATGACGTTCAGAGGCAAGCCGTCTAAAGGCAGGGCAAAATTGGTTTTCTTTAATTTAGAAAACCTAGTTTTAGAGCTTATTCAACCCATTGACGGCCCAAGCACTTGGCAGGATTTCTTAGACAAACGCGGTGAAGGAATACATCACATAGCCTTTCAGGTAGAAAACCTAGAAGAAACATTGGAAAAGTTCAGGAAAGTGGGGATAAAGGTGGAGCAAAAAGGAGATTTCACAGGCGGATGCTACGTTTACACTAATCCGAAAAACGAGCTCGGAGCCATAATAGAGCTGTTACACATGCATACTTAAAATTGTCTTAATTGAGTCTTAAAAGTGAATTATTCTATTATCTTCATAGCCCATAATATGCCTTTTAATAAGTGTGTACGGAACCAGCTTTCGTTCCAGAGTTCTATAAAGTGACCAAAGCCTGTGTAAAAGACCCTACCATCTCCATATTTGTGGCACCAGCAAAGAGCGTAATCATGATCTTCTCTATTCCCCTTGCTTATGTCAACCGATTTGTTATCGAGACTTATCAAAGTGTGAGTTTTGTCGCGAGACCAATCTCTATAAGTATAAATTTCTTCTTTCACTTTGAATGATGGGGGAAGATGCCTAGTTGAAGGATGAGTCCTGTCCTCGACTTTTACAACAACTTCCTGAGTCCACGGATGACCGTTGAAGTATCCTCCAATCATTTCACCGTATGCGGGAAACTTGTATAAAGTGTCAGTTGCGTTGTGTACTCCGATGAAGCCTTTCCCAGCCTTGATAGAGTTTATTAAATCCGTTTTATTCTTGTCTGAGATAGGTAGTTCACCACTAGTTGCGAAAAGTATCGCATCGAACTTGCTTAGTTCTTCTTCATTTAAAACTGTGCAGTTGTCAGTAGTGATGGCATTAAAAAATCCTGTTTGTTCCCCTATGGATTTCACGACTTTTTGAGCTGTTGGAAGATAATCATGTTTAAAACCTGCTGAATGGGTAATCATTAGAACATTCTTCCTCAATCCTCGTGCACCTTCGCATCTTCAATTTCTAAAGGTGAAATATTAAATCTTCTTTCTAAGACTGACCGCTAAAAACTTCGAGAAGAAGTATGTCAACTACTTGAAGCATGCTTTAATACGTCACGGACATGGATGGAAACAATTTCTTCCGCAAAAGAAAATAAACCGTAAATCAGAAATTTAAGCGTAAAGTTTAAGGGTCATTGCGGTGATTTGCACATTTAAACCGTCACGAATATTGAGAGGCTAAAGTTTGAACTCTGATGTGATAATAGAAGAAAGGAAAGCCAATGTTCTAATGAGCTTACGTGGCTATAAGATGCTAAAGCGCGAAGAAAAGAAAGATGCCGTAAGCTTTTTGGCTAAAATGCCCAGAGACAAGTGCAATGTCTTAATCTGGTGCGTCCCGACTGAGGGCACTGTAGGCGTTCAATACATTAACATGCTGAAAAAAGCCATGAAAGACGAAGAAGTTGAAAGAGGAATAATAATAACAAGCGGACGCTATACGCAGGCAGCAAAAACCAATGCTACGAAGAAAAAGATAGAGCTAATTGCAAGAATCTTTCCATCATTCAATATATTTGATCATTCGCTTGTGCCAAAACATGAGATAATGTCGCAGGAAGAAAGGCAAAAGCTTCTTGAAACGTATAGGGTTAAGCCTTATCAGCTGCCGCGTATACATGCTTCTGACCCGGCAGCAAAAGCGATAGGAGCAAGACCAGGCGACATTGTCCGCATTATTAGGGATAGCCAAACAGCAGGAAAATACACTGCCTACCGCTACGTGGTAGAAGGCTAAAAGGCTACTTGTCTTTCTTTTAGGGGTATATCGTTATTATGTGAGTGGTGAATATTTTTCTGTTTTTGAAGTGTTGCAAGTGTTTGTGTTTTGGTTTTTGTTTTGGGTTTTGTTGTTATTTTTTGGTTTGTTTAGGTTGGGTTTGTTTTGTTCTTAGCAGATATAAGACTGCGCTAACAGTCACAACGACCGCTGCAACAATCCAAGATTCTTGAGGCAATGAAAACATTAGAATGATACAACTGAGAAGACCGAGTGAAGGAATTATGGGGTAGAAAGGAACTCTAAATTTTGTAGAACTGGGCATTTTCTTCCCAAGTCTTATCGCAGAAAGATTTACAATCAGATGGGTCGCAAGGATTGCAAAACTCGTTATTTCTACCGTCTGTTTCAAGTCTAAAGCAAAAGCTAAAACTGTTAAGAGTGCACCCATCGCAAGAACAGAAATATAGGGTGTTCCAAACCTTGAGGATACTTTTGCAATTGATTTTGGTAACTGACCGTTCCTAGCCATCGCAAATGCAACTCTTGACAAGCCAATGAGATTTGTTAAAAGAACGCTTGCTGTGACAATCAGAGCTCCAAGAGAAACGGCTGCAACTATCGTGAAATTTCCTGTTGCTTTTGCCGCCTCAGCAATGGGTGAGCCAGATTGTGCAAGGATTCGATAGTCTTGCAGACCTATTGCAGTAAGTCCCGTCAAAACATAGATTACTACAGACACGGTTAATGCAATCAAAACCGACAAGGGTAAATTCTTTTCTGGATTCTTTACCTCTTCGCCAAGCGTTGCTATTCTTCCAAAACCGAGATATGCAAAAAAGATGAAGCCCGCTCCTTGAAGAATCCCAAATGAACCATTTGGACTAAACTGAGAGAAATTTTGCGGATGGATTTGGAATATTCCAAATCCGATGAAAGAGCAAAGGATTGCAATCTTTGTAATGACTAGGATATTATTGACGGTGGTAGATTGTTTTATCCCGACAAGGTTTAAACCAGTCAATGTCAATGCAGCTACGACTGCAACGGTCTTGAGGGAAAATATTGGAAAAATCGCTACAAGATAGCTTGCAAATCCCAAGCTGATAGCTGCTCCCGCCACTATTTGTGCAAACAGCCACAAACAACCTACCACGAAACCCGCAAAAGGGGAAATCAACTCAAATACGAACTCGTATGCGCCTCCTTCTTTAGGAATTGCTGAACCCAATTCGGCGAAACTGAAAGCAGTAAAAGAGGCAACTATCCCAGCAACAATTATGGAAATAACGATGGATGGTCCAGCATAACCTATGGCTATGCCTAACACAACAAAAATTCCAGCCCCAATTATCGCTCCGATGCCGACCGATGTAGCATCCAAAAGATTTAAAGTCCTTTCAAGTCCCATGATTCATCATTCACTGTATTGTTGCTAAGAGGTTAATTGAGTTTCTTATTTGAGATAGTAGCAAGAGAAAACTCGGGATAATGCCCGACCAAAAAAAGAATTTATATGAATTGGTTCTGTTCTCTTATTTGAGGTAACAGTAGGAAGTTAGGTGTTGTAATAGGCACTAACGATGCGGAAACCGTATGGAACGCCTTTAGGTTAGCCAATTTTTCAAGAGGCAAAGGAGACGAGGTTCGAGTTTTCCTAATTGGTAAAGGTGTGGAATACGAAAAGACAAGTGATGTAAAATTCGATAGTGTTGGTGAGGCTAAGAGACTCATACAGGCTGGCGGCAGGATAATGGCGTGCGGAGCTTGTTTAAAGATTAGGCAGGAAGGAGGAAGCGAAATTTGCCCTATATCAACTCTGAAAGACCTTTACGAACTTGTGGGAGAAAGCGACAAAATCGTAACGTTTTGAGGTATAAACCAAAAACAGCTCCTAAAATTTAGAACAATCTTCCACGATTCTGTTAAGTCTTTTGACCTAAGAACTGAAAATCTTTCGGTATATCCCGAGGATACCCAAGACCCGATATAGCATTTATGCATAATATTTAATAGGAAAAGATTAACTAGAAGAAAGTTCCATTAGAACTTAAATAGTAATTTAGACTTCATAAATGTGAAAAGGTAGTGAGAAAGTCCTATTGGATGGGAGAAAAGATGCGTTCCTATAAACAAGAAGTTCTTACAATTCAGAATATGCTAGAGAAGTTTGTCGATAGTGGCAAGATAGAAGCTAAAAATCTAGACTTAATGGACAACATAATAAGATGGTCAGAGGAAGACCAAATTAAAGTTCTGAACAATTCATATCTACCTTTGCATGCACAAAGATCATTTTTTGGCGCAATCAGAAATATGAATATAACCCTAAAAAAAATGAAGGAGAGATTGAAAGGAGCATCAAGTTCACATGAAAATCCAACAAGTGCTGAATTATGTATAGAAATACTGCCAAGCCTTTCTAACTTGGCTCCATATATTGATTCACTTATGAACCAAAATGCACTTCCTACTGAATTCAAAAACGTTCTCGAGTTTTCGAGAATCCTCTATAAGAAAGCAACGAATCTCGGTTTTTCTCAAGATGTTGCTTCTCAACTTAAGGAAGCTGGCATTACAAGTTCACAGATAGAATCGTTCTTAGATCGCTTTAATAAGAATGTTGCACTTGAACTTGAAATAGAAGAGGAAGTAAGTTCCTCTAATGAAAATAGTAATTGAGACCTCTGCGCTAGTCAACGCATCAGTATACTGGGAATATGAAGAAAAAGGAAAAACTTTCTCGCTAAGAGCTAAATTTTTTGGAAAATGCAATGCGCCTTTGGAATACTGTAAAGAGAAAGGATGGGCAGATAACGTAATAATTACGAAAACTGTTGAAGATGAAGCAAGAAATGCCTTGGATAGAGCAGTAGAAAACACGATAAGAGATTATGCTAAGCCTACTCTTATAGCTAAATACGGTTTGATGGTTTTACAACATATAGTGTTGAATGAAGCTTTAGATAGACTTGATTATTATGTCGAAGAATGTTCAACAAGGGTACCGATTAAGAGAAACGAGAGAGATTTCGTGAAGGATAAAGAGATAATACCATTTTTGGAAAAAATCTCGAAGAATACTTTACGATACATTCAACCAAACATCCCAAAATTCGTCAAAGACAAATCACTTCGAGATGAGCTTACCCAGTTGATTGTAGAATCATTGCCTACGAGGGGAGTTGTCTACAAAGGGATGCCTAGTGACAAAGATCTCGTAATAATGGCTGAAGCAACCATCATATATAGGATGTTTCAAGGAAAAGAGAAAATCTATGTAGCTTCTTTAGATAACCATTTTAAACCGAATCCAGTTCAGGTTGGATCCATACTGGATCCTTCCATGTGGTACACTGGTGAATTGGATTCCACAGTAAGAGATGAACTTGCGAAAAAATTTGGCTTCATTGGAGAAGACCCACAAAAAATTTTAGAGAACTTAAAAAAAGAGCTAGGTCAAAAGACTTAACAGAATCATCTTCCACTATCCTTTTTAAGCCAGTTTGACCTGTCATTTTTTGGAGAAAGTAAGAAATCAGAAGTTAGATTTCGCATTGCGGGAGATGTTATTTTTCTTTTGCGATCATGACTTCTGTTGCTTTGATAACGGCTTCGACATTGTCGCCGTTCTTTATGTCAAGTTCTTCAACTGCCTCGGTGGAAATAAGAGCCGTTATGGTAACAGGAACTTTTACTTCAATTTTGACCTTTGAAACTATATCGCCTTTTTCCACATTCTTGACAATGCCTTTTAACCTGTTTCTTGCACTAATTTTCAATCCAACCGCCTCCCAATACTCTTCATCACCCAAAACATCGCCCACATAATTCTCAACCAACCTATACTCCTTCAACAATTTCTCGCCCAAATCAGTCAGCCTTGCTCCTCCACCACCTGTTTTTCCACCTTTGTAAGTGTTTACAATGGGTTTCTGCAGGATTCTCTCAGTCTTAGCTAGATAGTTCCACACGTAACGATAAGACATACCAACTTTTTTTGCAGCTCTTGAAATCGATTTTTCTTCTTTTATCGCCTGCAGAATCTCTGCTCCACCTTTTCCGAGGATTGGCTTGCCTTTGTGCTCTAGCCAAACTTTGCATAAGGGCTTGTGATTTTCTGGAGTGAGCATAGGCTTCAAGTATTAGTATGAAGCGTTATGTTTAAAAGGTTATTTCGCCGATATATCCAGTCAAACATAACGGCTCTTATGGAGAACTAGATGATGAAAAAACCCTCAAAAATCTTGATAGCGGTTATTATATCAGTTGTTTTTGTTGTGGGCGTATTTGCGTATGACAGTTTTCTACAATCTCAAAAGTTGGTTGTTGTACTGGCGACAACCACGAGTACTTACGAATCTGGATTGTTGGATTACTTAATGCCCACGTTTGAAAGCAGATACAACGTGGAGGTTCACATTCTCTCGAAGGGCACCGGAGAGGCGATCGAGATTGCTAAGAGAGGCGATGCTGATCTTGTCCTAGTACATTCA
>Ga0172366_10005199_pt1 | contig 10232 bp, 9 predicted proteins | sample LakKivSesite69cm_FD_114533 | JGI IMG/M metagenome (GOLD analysis project Ga0172366, IMG submission 114533) | Sediment microbial communities from Lake Kivu, Rwanda - Sediment site 69cm | ecosystem: Environmental > Aquatic > Freshwater > Lake > Sediment | place: Rwanda: Western Province, Lake Kivu...
TAACGTTTCTTAGCCTCAGTAAAGAGGATGCGAACATAAATTTTGTCAGGCTTTATCTCTAAATTAAGTTTCTCCTGAACCCCTTCAGATAAAACCTTAATCTTTTCAGGGTTATAATGTATAAAGATGCTATCTGTATCGCTGTATATAACTTCCAGCCCGAGGTCCCTTGCCATTTTTATAGTATCCAAGATTATACTTCGCCCCCAAGCAGTCGTGGCTTCTGCGACTGGTTTTGAAAACCAGCGGGCGCCTATCCAACCAGCATAGCCGTAAGAAGCATTTGTAATTACCTTTATGGCTTTCTGGCGGGCGTCGAGGAGACTATATTCCACACTTCTTGGATCTAACTCCTTAAGTCTACGCCTAACATCATCTCGAGTAGCGATCAAATTGGATAGGACCCGCTTATAGAAGCCAGACGGTTCTCTTCGAAATTTATGCTTAACTTCAGGGGCTGTGTTGACACCTGATGGCGGTTCAGGCTCAGAAGGCGATATATAAGTGTCAGGTGAAATATTCTGCTCAGTCATAATATTAGGGTACATTGATTTGAAATCCAACACAGCAACGTCATCATGGATTCCAGGTTTCGGTTTAAGGACTATTGCACCCATGTAGGGAATATATGGCCTTTCAATCCTTTCTGGAATGAGTTCGCCGATTCTATAGGCTTCACGTATCAGAAACCATTCAACCCTGAAACCAACAGCGGCCTTCCCGATCTGGTCCAGTGGCAAGCCGACAAGTTTTGAGAGTTGAACTTCAAAGTCAAACATAGCTTTGAATATACCCATGATGCACTCCGCATTTTCCATGGAGAAGCTCGTTAAAGATGAATGGCTCTGCGCATCGTCCCAGTATTTGGCGAAGTCAACATCCTCGATAATTATGCGTTCCTTAAGTTTCATTACTCCCAAAAAATCAGCTACATTCTCTAATGTCTTGACCTTTACTTCTGGTAGTTCATCGGCAAAATCGAAGAGGTCGACATTTGCCCGGCCAGTAATCGATATATGTCCATAAACGCTTCTATGAGGTTCAACACCGGCTCTATCAACAGACAACATAACGCCAAGATTCTTAGATCGATCTATGAGATATTGCAAGTCTCTCCTGTTGGTTTCGTAACCGACAATAACATCTGGATCAAAGGCTTTAACATACTCAACAAACGATTTGATCAGAGCTTTATCATCTGAGTCTTTGGCTATAAACTGTTTCTTTTCCCCACTACTCGTGATGGTGGATATAATTACTATGGGGTCCCTATTCGGCTTGGGTGATCCCTTTAAACTGTAACCGATCATAGAGAAGCCCAAAACCCTTAACCGCGGCACATCTTCTCTTTCTATTCTTCTGAGAGCCGCCTTAAGCAAGTATACCTTGTCGACTTGGATACCCTTATAATCGTCTAGAGGCTCAACATCAACCTCATGCCAGCTACAAGGCGTCACATCATTATCAATTAGATAACGCATAGAATAACGGATATCATCTTCTAGGCATTTCTTGACTCCTTTAATTTTGGAAAGAGCCTTTGAGTAATTTGGTATAAGATCAGAATCCTGACAGAAAACCTTAATAGCATTCACAGGTTTCCCAAATAGTCTTCGATCGATAGGTTCCAACATAACAATAAATGGAAAATCTGCCTTACGTCTATTGATCCTTTCAAGTACAACCTCGGGTTTCTCTTCTTCTTCTAAGACGAGATAAAAATATGCGGGGAAACTTCTATCGATAAGTAGGATCCGCTTCTCATCGCTATTTATGCCCCAGATCCACAGCTCAGGTTTGTGATCTTTTATCTCATAATTCACATCTAACAGCCAGAAGGTTTCTTTCAAGACTTCAATCCCTCTACCCAAAAATTTGTAAACTCAACTATATTAAATATATTAACCCCAGAAATTTAAGGGTTAAAGTGTGTCCATGACCTCAGATATTCAATCTGATAATCTCTTATAGAATCTAGCTTTGAGTATATTACCCTTTCAAGTTTTTCTTTCTTAATGAGAGATAAAAGACATAGTAGGTTTTTCCTGCTAACTCAACACCATAGGCTTCTTCATATCCACGCTGACGACATATAGCTATTGCAGCAGGATGATCTGCATAATAGACTATCGAATCGTAGCCCCGATTCCTAACAAACTCTTCAAAGAACTCAAAGAATTTCCTCCCGTAACCCTTTCCCCGATGCTCCTTCCTTAACCAAATTTCATGAAGCTCAATGAAATCTTTCTTTCCTTTGAGAAGATTCTTTAATATCTCTCTATCCATCTTATCCCGGGGCAGTCCCTTCCTATGTTCCTCGGTGTTTGATTCGTGCCAGATTGCATGACCTATGATCTGATGGTCCTCTCTCCACAGAATAAGGTGGGACGGATTTTCCATAATGATATTTTCTTCCGTGACGTCAAGTTCCCAACCCATAGTTCTTTTGTAGTACTCCTTAAAATCCTCCAAGTCACAGCCTACAACTACTTTCATAGTACTTCTGAATCACTGCTATCTATGCGGATATATATAATTGTTCTTCCAATGACCATAGGTTTCCATTAAGACAGCTTCCATGCTTGACCAAAATGAGCACGGAAGCCTACAGGAATTAAGAAGATCGATGCCATATAAATCGGCGTTAATCTGACCCTCTTTCCTTTGTGTGCTGTGTATATCCGCTGGCTAGAATTGCCGAATAGAGGGTTCAAGTTGCCGCATGTAATCTATGTTCATAGACAAGTCTAAGTGGAGATAGGCGCCCTTAAGATTATAGTATGGCGCTCCCTTTCTGGAGAAGAGAGTCAGAATCTTTCCGCTGTGATTTATCTTGTATCCGTCATTAGACGGCTCATGCCCTCTGATCAATATGCGAACATTGGAAATCTTGAGGAGCCTCTCTGTTACATCTTCACCGAATAGTCTTCCAGCGCCTCTTGGTGAAGGATAGGTTCCTCTGATATCCTCAATCGGGTCGCTCCATAGAATCTCTTCTAGATGGCTTTCGGCTGGATGCTTCTCATAGGCATAGGCGATATCCTCTAAATTAGCGGCTTTACTTGGCGCTCCCCCATGAAGCATCAAGAACTTTCTATCTATTATCACCGCCATGTAGAAGCGTCTAAATAGGCGGCTCAGTTCTTCGTAAATTTCGCGTCCTTGACTGCCGAATTTCTTTTGAAAATCGTATGGGAGATCATGCGGATAAGCTAACAGATCCTCAGGTCCCTCATGGTTTCCTTGCAACAGAATGACTCTTTCAGGAAATATCTCTTTTAGGCTTAGGGTAACATGATATACTTCAGGTGAATAGGGCCCTCGGTCTCCATAGTCACCTAGGAAGATCAAAAGAACTTCTTCGCCCTTATAGGATTTCTCTATAAATCGGCTCTCTTCCAAAATATGCATGAGGCTCTCGATGTCTCCATGTAAATCTCCGATAACTGTTGCCTCTCCTATAGGAGGTATTTGGATAAGTCTACCGATGATCCGAGTTTTATCAGATTCAACCTTTTCTTCAGATAATAACTGGTTAATTTGATTGATCAACCCGAGAAATCCGTCAGGATCAATCTTAAAGGCATCTGTGAGCAGATTGGAAAGATTCTTCATGTCTAGTCTCCTTCTGACATGATAAGAAAAGTGTTAATATATAAAAGAAAGACGGATCATCATAGATGATCAAGCTGGTGAAGACCGATGTCTATTCCCAAGGTGAGTTTTGAAGAGACTCTGAAAAAGTTTGTTTTACCTTATAGATGTGTGGGTTGCGCCTCATGTGTTGTTGTATGTCCGATTGGATGTTTAGAGTACATCAGGGGTGAACCTGTCATAGTAAAAGAATGCCAATCTTGCGGGATATGCGCCCAGATTTGTCCTAAATATGACCTACCGTTACCTTCGTTAGAAAAATTTGTCTTTGGCAGAGAAAGAGGGGACAATGAAGACTTCGGCATTTACCGTCGCATATTTGTCGCTCAAACCTTAGATAAAAATATACGTGCAGTCTGTCAAGATGGTGGAGTCGTAACAACACTTCTCACTTTTGCCTTGAGAAAAGGGATGATCGATGGAGCGGCTATATCGGGGATAAGCGAAGAGGAACCTCTGAGACCGATTCCGAGATTCGCTACAACTAGAGAGGAGATCCTAAGGTGCGCAGGGACGAGATATACATACTCGCCGAATATACTCGCGTTTAAGGAGGGCGTCTTAAAGAAGGAAAAGAGCATTGCCTTTGTGGGCACTCCATGCCAAGTACATGCACTTAGAAAGATCCAGATGCTCCCACTAAGAAAGTATTCGAGCTCCTTAAATGTTATAATTGGACTCTTTTGCAGCGAGAGCTTCACTTATGAAGGGTTTGTCGATAAGGGAATTCGGAAAGACTGGGGTATCGACCCCAAAGATGTTAAAAAGATAAACATTAAGGGCGGAATCCTAATTACAGAAAAATCTGGAGAAGTCAAAAAGTTTTCCTTAAAAGAGGCGAAAAAATATGTTCACAAATGTGTCTCATGTCCCGATTTCTCCGCTGAATTGTCCGATATATCAGTAGGAGGATTAGGGCTGGATGGATGGACACTGACCATACTACGCACCGAGAGGGGAGAAGAACTCTTCGAAGAAGCCAAAACAGAGGGAATTATCAAGACAAGACCCATCGAAGATGAAAAGAAGACAATGGATTTGTTAGTCGAGATTTCGAAGAAAAAAAGACAAGCCACGATAAAATAATAAATATTTTTGGATGAGAAATATACCGGTTTCGCATGTCTTTAGCTTGTAGAACTCCAAAAAAGGCCTCTCTCACTAATCCTCGGGGTTCCGCAGTTATCTTTCTTTGCCTCCTCAGCGCTTAAATCTGCCTCTTCCCCCTTTGCTCTTTCTCTCTTAATTCTGAATGCATGTTTAACCTTTCGGGGATCGCATTCTTCATTTAATTTTTAATTATATTTACGACGGATTGCTGGAGAATGCGATATGAGGCTGTGATTTACTCAAAAATGAGTAATAACCCATATAAGTGATAATGAATAACATTTAAGAAAAAGCGTAGGAAACAACGAAGATGAGGCCGAAGTCATATCATGCGAGTTTAAAAACCTTAATTTTCACAGCGGTCATGGGAAGCCTCGGAAATTCCTTATTCGTACTCTCACAAACCGTGCTTAACTGGGGGCAGGTCACCCTAGACCTCTCACACGTCGGGACTTTCATAGCTGCCATCTACGGAGGCCCTCTAGCAGGATTAGTGGCTGGCCTTATAGTAGGAGTTGGACCGGGCTTATATTATGGATATTTAGGGGGTTCTTTAGGGCTAATTGGACTTCTCGGTTTGCCTATAGGAAAGGCTTTAAGTGGGATTTCAGTTGGATTATTAGCGAAATGGCTGAAGATAGGAAATAGAAGATTTTCTTCGCTGTTGGCGGTTCTAATCATAATTATAGGATACGTACCGGAATGCATATTCACGATCTTTATATTCAAAGTTTTAGTGGCAATTTTCCTTCCGCTTGCCGCCCCATTCCTAATCCCCGTCTTGGTTCCAATCCTGATAAAGGCGTGGATTGAGATAACAATTATGGGCTTCTTTATGGGCGCCTTGACTGGAAACACAGGCTTCTCAAATTTCATAAGGCAATACTTCTCATAGGATTTCCCATTTCACTTGCAACCTTAATTAGTCAAAGCTAAAATAAACATACACAAAAAGTTTTACATTCAGTCATCTAATCAAATTAGGGAGATTTATGCATGTCTTTGGATATATTTGAAATCATCAAGGGTCGACGTAGCATCCGGGGATATTTGCCTACCGCAGTCCCGGAAGACAGCCTTCTGCGAATCTTTGAAGCAGCTAGATGGGCCCCATCAGCCCATAACGTGCAGCCCTGGCGTTTCATAGTAATAGTGAGGGCGGATTTAAAGCAAAGGCTTGCGAAGGCAATGACGGATGAATGGCTTAAAGACTTGATTAGGGATGGTGTTTCCGTAGAGACTCAGGAAGGACTCGTTAGGAGATCGATTGAACAGTTCACAGGGGCGCCAGTACTTATCCTTGCGTGTATAAGCATGAAGGATATGGATAAATATCCAGACGAAAAGAGACAGAGATGTGAGCATATCATGGCAACACAAAGTTTAACGGCTGCGATTCAAAACATGCTTCTCACAGTTCATTCACAAGGCTTAGGAGCTTGTTGGTTTTGCGCTCCACTCTTCTGTCAAGATGTTGTAAGAGGATTGTTAGAAATACCGAATGATATTGAGCCTCAAGCATTGATAACGCTTGGTTATCCGTCGGAGGAACCTGAGCCTCCTCCTAAGAAGCCTCTTAAAGAAATTGTGTTTAGGGATCGATGGGGTGAGATGCTGTGATTACAGCTCTAGCTGGAGGGGTTGGAGCGGCAAAATTTCTCAGCGGCTTGGTTAAGATAATTTGCGAGGAAGAATTAACCATAATTGTCAACACGGGCGATGATATCGAGCTTCATGGACTGCATATTTCTCCTGATATTGACATACTCACATATACTTTAGCCGGCATCGTTGATGAGGAAAAAGGCTGGGGTATCCGAGGAGATACCTTTTACTGTCTTGAGATGCTTAAGAGGTATGGATGCGAAGCATGGTTCAATCTGGGCGATAGGGATCTAGCTACCCACATATATAGGACCTACCTCCTCTCCAAAGAAGGACTTAAATTGTCAAAAATAACATCTGAGATTTGCCGAAACTTGAAACTTAATGTCAAGATTATTCCCATGACTGATGACAAGTTTGAGACGAGGATCATAACGGTTGCAGGACAGATGCATTTCCAAGAATACCTAGTGAAAAAGGGCGCACAAGATGATGTCAACGATGTAAAGTTTATAGGTGCTGAGACTGCTAAACCAGCGCCTGGCGTTATAGATTCGATCTTAAACGCCGAAGCCGTAATTATCTGTCCAAGTAACCCCATTGTAAGCATAGGTACAATCCTTTCTGTGAAGGGGATCAGAGAATCTCTGAGGAAAAGTAAGGCTTGTAAGATTGCAGTTACCCCGATAATTGCTGGTGCCCCTGTTAAGGGACCTGCTGATAAACTGATGAAGGGGTTGGGATTTGAGGTGTCAGCCTCTGCTGTTGCCAATTTATACAGAGATTTCCTTGATGTTTTCATTCTAGATACCGCTGATAGCGGGGAAAAAGCTAGGATAGAGAATCATGGAATTAAAGTAATCGTAACTGACACACTTATGAAAAGCTTGCAGGATAAGATTCAGTTGGCAAAGGTAGTTCTAGGGGAGATCCGAAAATAGGCTTACATCAAAGAGTTAGTGGAGGAATTCTTTAATCGTTCATCTACCTTGATATTCTTTAAAAAATTGTAGGAGGATGTTCCTTCTCCGAGTTTAAGAAATTCTCTTAGGTCTTCAATGGAATCTACATCAAGAACTATTCTAAGAGATCGGTAAACCTTAGCTATCATTCCTTTTTTTGAGGCCTCGAGGATGTGCCTCTCAAAGCTCCCGGGTCCAAAGTGGGGCTCTACTAAGTCTGGAGGTCTTTGCATCAGGGCGTTTGTTCCACCATTCTTGGACGGAGATAAGACCAAAGAACACTCATCTGAGGATAGATGGATTATCCTATCTATGTCTTCTGAAGTTACGAGTGGAACGTCGGATGGTAAAATTAAAAGGGACTCGGCTCCATTTTCCATGCACCATCTTGTAGCATGTTTAAGAGCGAGGTTTAAGCCGCTTTCTGTATCAAGAAGAAAAACTGCTCCAAAATTGGAAGCCAGACTTTGAACATCAGGGTCAGAACCTATCACAACAGTTCGATGTATCATTGAAGATGAAACAATGGCTTTTAGAACATCTTTCAACATAATAAGAGTAAAGTCTCTTCTTTCCTTCGGCTCAAGAATTTCTGAAAGTCTTCTTTTGGATTCTATGAGCTTCTTTACGGGTATTAAGGTGAAAATTGATGTCATATTTTGAGCCTTTAAGAAACCTTAGAATGGAATCTTATAGTCTATGTGTCCTTAAAGAATATTGATCTTCGAAGTATTTCTGGATTAATTCTTCCAGCACTGAAAGTTTTGCCGGTTTCAGCATTAGTAATCGATAAGACTGCTGGAGCGAACAAGTCGGGATCGATACGATAAAAGTCCAAGTTTACTTCTTCGAATATCTCTGCAAATGGTCTTCCATATTCCTTCGAGGCTGAAGAAACCGCCATGCCCACCAGGTTTCGAAGCTTTTCATCCTCTCCATGGGATACAACATAATGTGTTACCCCTCCATAAAGTATCGCGTCGTTTGTCCTTCCCATGGCTTCCACATAATCAGGATGAATGGGCATAATGGGAGCATACCCGCAAGCATGCGTTATCACTTTAGGATCCAGCCCAATCCTCGTTAGTCTATGAATTCCTGTCTCTACGACTCTGCCAGAGACTTGTATGAAACCCGTGACTGTTGAAGTGGGAACCAAAATTATAAATACTTTGCTTGATTCAACTTTGCAGCATTCTGAGATGTAGGTTATCACTTCTTCGGGCGGTTCCTTCAACGTTTCAAGTATAAGTATAGCAGTATCTGCCTCATCCTCGTATTCTATCTCGCGGTATATTGACTTCGGCTTTAAAGCAAGAGCACGCGCAGGTCCTGATCCTATAGCCGAGTAGTCGTTAATTTTGATGTGCCACCCCGCAAACTGGGAACCCAGCGTTGCTATGGCTGGATGGTCTGTAAGAACAAGGATGGAAGGGATCTCAAAGGCTTCATAATCCTTATAGGTAATCTCTGCTTCTCCAAGTCCGCCTAGACATATCTCAGTTATGATTTTCCCTGCAAGGAATCCTCCTTTCGCCGCTATTCCAGCATCAATAATCTTTGTCCCTAGATTATCTTTTTCTTTAACGATCACCCCATACTCATCCGCCCTGTCACAGAGATCTCTCACAAGCCTCAATGTGTTGTAATTTACACTTAGATGATGAGCCATTCTCTTCCTCCTCCGTATTACGTAGTTATTTACTGGAAGATCGTCAGCCTACCTCTAAAGATACTTTTCATAAAAATATAGATGAGGATTACTGGGCTTTGATATGTATATCTTCCCTTTGCCGCCCTCTGCAAGATCACCCGAGAAACAGTAGAAGGGACCGGTGACTCGCTCTCCATCAGTTTTCACATTTGATCTTATGCTGTCAATAGTAAATGATGGTAACACTGACGGAACGAAACCACATACAATTATTTTCCCATCAAGCATTTCAGCTCCCATCCGGCCTGCAGCGTTACCTTTTATGAATATCGTTCCGTCCCGCATATGAATGCCTGTAAACTGGCCAGCATCTCCATAAATCTCGATCAGTCCATCATTCATAAAGCATCCAGTTTCATTTCCAACGTTTCCATGAACGATAATCGTCCCGCCTTGCATCCCCCTGTCACTTCCCCGATAGGAGGCTCCCAAGTAATCACCTGTGGATCCCTTAATCTCGATTATGCCCCCTTTCATCATACATCCAGCCCAAGAGTCAGCATTGCCAGATGTGATGATCATGCCCCTCTTCATCTCCTCACCGAGATGCATGCCTACATCACCGTCTATTATTATCTTGCCTAGAGACATCTCGCTGCCTATTCCTCGAACATTATTGACCTCCCCAACTATGTGAATAGTCAATTCTTCAGTCTCAACTTCAGAGTCACTGTTTACTTCAAAGAGTTCTCCAAGATCCTTCTCTCTATTTCCTTCCCAAACCTTCAATGATGCAATTTCTCTGACCGATTTTCCAGCGAAAGTATTCGGGGTTATGCATCTCGCTTCAACGGGAACTTTGAATGGATATTTAGGTTTTAAGAGTATCTTCATATCTTATATCTCCGCCTTAATCGGAATAGGGGCGGATTCGCCCAGAAAATCATCTGGAATAAAGTAGTTTTCATATTCAACGGTCCAGTATTCTCGAAATCTCTGTTTCAAATCTTGCATATCTTCTATTGGAGATGAAAGTTTCATGTTTACCCAGAACGTCTTTCCATCGACAGGATTTACGATGACGCCGTCCTTCACTACGATCTGTCCACTTTTAATTGTATACATGGCTCTTTTGAAGGCTCTCCGTATTTTTTTATAATCCCGAGATGGATCAATCTTTTCAGGGTTTATTTCGTATATGGCGATATCTGCATCGGCACCTATGCCTAAATGGCCCTTTTGTTTGA
>Ga0172366_10005200_pt1 | contig 10231 bp, 10 predicted proteins | sample LakKivSesite69cm_FD_114533 | JGI IMG/M metagenome (GOLD analysis project Ga0172366, IMG submission 114533) | Sediment microbial communities from Lake Kivu, Rwanda - Sediment site 69cm | ecosystem: Environmental > Aquatic > Freshwater > Lake > Sediment | place: Rwanda: Western Province, Lake...
CCGTAGCCCCCGGATTTATCCGGAGGGCGGTGGGACCGTGCGTGACGCCCTCCGACTGAAGTCGGGGGCTACGATATGCCAAGCCATCTGAAGCTGGCTGGGTCTGTGGCTGCGTCGCGTGCATACATAATTCGTTCATGACCATGAAACCCTCCTCTACGGGCGATGTAAACGCTATGGACTTGGCAATAGAACCACTCGCACAGCGCCGCGAAAGAAGGTCTTCTGACTATCGCGTCATGACGCGGAGCGGACCATCGTGGAGAGAGAAGGCGATTCACCTGGCCCTGCTCGGGTCGGCTTCGACGAGCATCCTCGTCGTCATTCTCATCTTCCTGTTCCTTTTCAAGGAAGCCGCTCCATTCGCCAAAGAGCCGGGGCTTTCCGAACTGCTCGGCGCTCGGTGGGTCCCGGTCTCTTTCCAGAAGGAACTGTTCGGCATCTATCCGCTCATGACGGGATCGGTGCTCGTGACCTTGCTTGCGACGGTCATCGCCGTCCCCTTCGGGGTGGTCGGGGCCGTCTATCTTTCTGAGGTGGCCACCTCCGGAGAGAACGAGTTCCTGAAGCCGTTCATCGAGTTGCTTGCAGGCATCCCGTCGGTGGTGATCGGCTTTTTCGGGCTTGTGGTGGTTGCGCCGAAGGTGAAGGCGGTGTTCGGCCTTCAGACGGGGCTGAATGCGCTCACCGGCGCGCTCTTGCTCGCGTTGATGGCGATCCCGACGATCATCTCCATCTCGGAGGACGCCATCCGCAGCGTTCCCGTCTCGTACAAGCAGGCCTCCCTTGCCCTCGGCGCAAGCAAGCTCCAGACGATCTGGAAAGTCACCGTCCCCGCCGCGCTGCCGGGGATCATCGCCGCCGTCATGCTCGGCATGGGGCGAGTGATCGGCGAGACGATGGCCGTCATGATGGTCACCGGCAACGCGGCGATCATCACCTTCTCCCCGTTCGATTCCGTGAGGACCATGACCGCCACCATCGCCGCCGAGATGGGCGAGGTCCCCTTCGGAAGCGAGCACTACCGCGCCCTTTTCTGGGTGGGCATCGTCCTTCTCGTGGCGACGTTCCTGCTCAATGTCGTGGCGCAGCGCGTCCTCAGGAGATATGGGTTCAGTTCATGAAGGCGGGATTCTCGGAACATGCCATCTACTGGCTCATGCGGGCGATCAGCTACTCCATCATCGGGGTGATTGCCTACATCGTGTTCGACATCGTCGTCAACGGGCTTCCCGCGATACGCTGGAGCTTCCTGGCCGATTTCCCCCGGCGAAGCGGCGCGGAAGGCGGCATCTTCCCGGCAATCGTCGGCACGCTGTACCTCGTGATCGGGGCGATCATCGTCGCGCTGCCGCTCGGCATGGGCAGCGCGCTCTATCTCACGGAGTACGCCCAGCAGGGGCGCTTCACGCGTGCGGTGCGCCTGGCGATCATCACCCTCGCGGGCGTGCCGTCGGTCGTGTACGGGCTATTCGGGCTGGGGCTTTTCGTCATCTTCTTCGGGTTCGGCGCATCCATCATCGCGGGCAGCCTGACCCTTGCCTGCATGATCCTGCCGACCATCATCGTCTCCAGCGAAGAAGCGCTCCGCGCCGTGCCGCAGGAATTGCGAGAGGCGAGCCTTGCCCTGGGCGCGACGCGCTGGCAGGCGATCTACACGAACGTGCTGCCGTACGCCGTGCCCGGTATGCTCACCGGCTCTATCCTCGGCATCGGTCGCGCAGCCGGAGAGACCGCGCCGATCCTCCTCACCGTCGCGGCGTTCTACCTCCCGAACCTTCCGAAGTCGCTCTTCGATCAGGTGATGGCTCTGCCGTACCACCTCTACATCCTTGCCACGCAACATCCGGAGGCAGAAAAGGTGCGCTCCATGCAATACGGCACTGCGCTCGTCCTCCTCGTGCTCGTGCTGGGGATCAACCTGGCCGCCATCATGCTGCGCAGCCGATTCAGGAAGAAATACCGATGGTAGAACCGATCAACGGCGAGAACCGTCATGAAGTGAAGGTCCGCGTGGAGAACCTGGACTTCTACTACGGCCCCGTGCAGGCGCTTTTCGGGATCACGCTCGACATCCCGGCGCGTCAGGTTACCGCGCTCATCGGCCCTTCGGGATGCGGGAAATCCACGTTCCTCCGCACGCTGAATCGGATGAACGACATCATCGCCGGGGCGCGCATCGAAGGGAAGATCACCATTGACGGCATGGACATCTACCGGGACGGCAGCGACGTGGTCTCTCTGCGGAAGATGGTGGGGATGGTCTTCCAGAAATCGAACCCGTTTCCGAAGTCCGTCTTCGACAACGTCGCCTACGGCCCGCGCATTCACGGGATAGGAGACCGCGCCCGTCTGGAGGAGATCGTGGAACGGAGCCTTGTGCGCGCCGGGCTGTGGGAGGAAGTGAGGGACCGCCTCGACCAGAGCGCGCTCGCGCTTTCAGGCGGCCAACAGCAACGGCTCTGCATCGCCAGAGCGCTCGCGGTGGACCCGCACATCCTCCTCATGGACGAACCCGCCTCCGCGCTGGACCCGCGCTCCACGGCTCGCATCGAGGACCTCATCGGAGAATTGCGCCGCGAGTACACCATCGTGATCGTGACGCACAACATGCAGCAGGCGGCGCGTGTTTCCGACTACACGGGGTTTTTCTACGAAGGTCGCCTCGTCGAATTCGGTCCCACGCAACAAATCTTCACGACGCCCAGGGAAAAGCAGACCGAAGACTACATCACCGGCCGCTTCGGCTAACCGGAGAGATGAGCGATGTCCAAGCATCTGGAACGAGAAGTCGAGAGGCTCAAGAAGAGAATCCTCTCCCTCAGCGCGTTCGTGGAAGAGAACGTCCGGAAGGCGGTCTGGTCCATTGCCGAGCGGAAGGTGGAGCTTGCCAGGGAAGTCATCGAATCGGATGTCGAGGTTGACAAGCAGGAGATTGAGGTCGAGGAGGAGTGCCTCAAAATCCTCGCTCTCCATCAGCCGGTCGCCATTGATCTGCGGTTCATCGTCGCGGTGCTCAAGATCAACAACGACCTGGAACGCGTCGGCGACCTCGCCGTGAACATCGCCAAACGCGCCGTATTCCTCACCACGCAGGAGCAGGTGGATGTCCCGTCGGACTTTCTCAGAATGTCGCAGAAGGCGCAGTTGATGCTCCACCAGAGCCTTGATTCGCTCGTGAACCTGGACGCACAACTCGCCCGCGAAGTGTGCGCCGCCGACGATGAGGTGGACGAGATGAACCGGCAGATGCATGGGCAGATACAGGAAGGGATTCGCAACCATCCGGAGCAGGTCGCTTCCCTCATCCATCTGCTTGGCGCATCGCGGCGTCTGGAGCGCATCGCCGACCACGCCACCAACATCGCCGAGGACGTGATCTACATGATCGAGGGGGAGATCGTCCGCCACCGGGTCGAGGATTATCCCCCGAAGGGCTGATGAGCGGAGGCGATCATCCGAGAACGATGGCCTCCGCCATAAAGCATGATGCTGACTGGCCACTCATGGGCGCGTTCCGCATCCGGTTCCCTTATTCCCCCAAACCCATAAGTGACATGCTCGGGGAGTTGGTCGCAGGGCTTCACGCCCGCTTTCGTCGCCCTCCGGATAAATCCGGGGGCTACGGAAGAGCGAAGCTCGCTCACGCGAGCTGCCTCTCGTGGTGGCCGCTCTCTGGAGACGGAGAAACGTCATCCGCCAAGATATTTTTGTTCATGACCACAAGCCTGCTGGTGGGGAGTCCCCGAAGGGGACTTTGCCCTTCGTAGCCCCCGGATTTATCCGGAGGGCGAGGAAGTCGGCGAATACCCTGAAAAATGGGGGCGCGTTCCGCGTCCGGCTCCCGGTTGACAGGCGTCCAGCACGCACCTATCCTACAGGGGCATCGTCCTCTCCACGACGGGGAAGCCCCAACGAACCACCATGAAGCCGATACTCCTGCACTACTACGTCACCTACAGATGCAACGTCCGTTGCGAGTTCTGCAACATCTGGGACCCCGCCGTCTGGGACCATCGCCACATGCCTTCTTGGTCGGAGATGGAGTCCAACCTTGCCGCTGCTCGTCGTCTTGGCGTGTGGTTTGTGGACTTCACCGGAGGCGAACCGCTCCTCTACCCCGATCTTCCGAAGGCGGCCCGTCTGGCGAAAACGCTCGGCCTTCGCACGAGCGTGACGACGAATTGCGTGCTTTACCCCAAGCGTGCACGCGAACTGGCCGGGCGGGTGGACCTGCTCCACTTCTCGCTCGATGCGGCGGAGAAGGAATTGCACGACCGGGGGCGCGGGTATCCGTGCTTCGAGAAGGTGATGGAAAGCCTTGACCTCGCGCTTTCGCTCGGCGAGCGGCCCGACATCCTCTTCACCGCGACGAAGGACACCTACGCGCAGATCGAGCCACTGGCGCGGCTGGCTCAGGCGTTCAGGGTGATGCTGGTAGTCAACCCGGAGTTCAGCTACTTCGGGAATACGGGGCTGCCTGCGGATGCGCTCGATCATCTGGAGAAGTTCGGGGGCGAGCCGTACGTCTACCTCAACCGGGCATTTCACCGGCTCATCCGCGCAGGCGGCAACCAGCGCATAAACCCCACCTGCCGTGCGGTTCGGGCGGTGATCGTCATCTCGCCGGACGACCACCTCTTGCTGCCCTGCTTCCATCAGCAACACGAGCGCGTGCGGATCGGCGGCAGGCTGGAGGAGCTCCGCCGAAGCGCGCTCGTCCGGGAGTATCTGCGGATGGACGGCAGGCATTCCTATTGCCAGGGTTGTACGATCAACTGCTACATGGACCCGTCGTTCCTGTACCGGGTTGACGCGTACATGATGCTGAGCCTCGGCGCGAAGGCGAAGTACGCCCTCGACAAGTTCTTCCGTCCGCGTGCCGGTCCGGCGTCCGTCCGATGACGAGCGTCGAACCCCAGCGTGCGCTTATTCGTGCGTGAGGACGCACCAGCCGACGATCTCCTCGTGGGTGCGAAGGATTATCGCCCGTTGCTTGCACGTTTCTCCCCTCCTGCCGTAATTTTTTCGTACCATGACAACGTACATCCTCGATTCCCTTGATCGGATACCGACGCTGACCCACACCGCCGTCACGGTTGGCTCGTACGACGGCGTGCACCTCGGCCACCGTGCGATCATCTCGCGCCTTTGCAAGGAAGCAGCCGTTCGTCGGTTATCCAGCCTCCTCATCACGTTCCATCCGCACCACCGGGCGTTCTTCGGGCACGACCGCGAGCCGTTCCTCCTGACCGACCGCGACGAGAAACTCATGCTCCTTGGGCGCACCGGAGTGGAGCATATCGTGGTGCTGCCCTTCGCCCGTCCGTTGGCCGGGTTGACGGCGGCGGAGTTCATACGCGACATTGTGCTTGAACGCCTTGGCGCGGAGTTGTTTCTCGTGGGGCACGATCAGGCGATTGGCTGCGATCAGCGCAGAGGGCCGGTCGCCATCGGCGCGCTCGCAGGACCCCTTGGGGTGGAAGTGGCATCCGTTGCGCCAGTCGTCGAGGGGGAGGAGCCGGTCTCAAGCACGCGCATCAGGGCGGCGTTGCACGCGGGCGACCTGGAGCAGGCTTCGCGCCTTCTGGGGTATCCTTACCTCCTCACAGGGCGGGTGGTTCACGGCGACGCGAGGGGGCGCGTGCTCGGTTACCCGACGGCGAACGTCGTCGTGGCCGAACCGTTGAAGCTCATCCCAGCGGAGGGTGTCTACGCGGTGACGGCGGATATCCCCGACGGCACAGCCAAAGGGATGCTCTATATCGGGCGGCGACCCACCTTCGGCGAGGGGCCGCAGGTGATCGAGCTGTTCCTGCTGGATTACGCCGGTGATCTCTACCGGGCGAACGTCCGCGTGCACTTGCTCGAACGCCTGCGCGGCGACATGACGTTCGCCTCTGTCGAGGAGCTTACGCGACAAATCCGAAGGGACGAGGTTCGGACAAGGGACCTGTTTCAAACTGCGGGCGCGGATGTACTTGACAGGACCACGTACGCGCCGTAATTTGCATCCACCTTTCGTACGGTGCTCACCGGTGCTCTGGTGCTCATCGTCGGCGACGGATACGAACAAGGCCAACGCAGGGGAATGGCATGGTGGTCGTAACCTATCATGGGCACAATTGCGTTGAATTCCAGGGCGACGCAGGGAAAGTCATCGTGGACCCTTTCCTGACCGGCAATCCACTCGCCGATTGCACGCCGGAAGACGTGAACGCGGATGCGGTCCTGCTCACCCACGCGCACGGGGACCATCTCGGCGACGCGATTGCCATCGCAAAGCGGCTGGAAGTGCCGATCATCAGCACGTTTGAGGTGGTGAACTACTGCACAGCGCAGGGAGTTGACGGTCATCCCATGCACATCGGCGGGCAGCACCGGTTCGACTTCGGTCGCGTGCGGCTGACGGTGGCGCATCACGGGAACACCGCGCCGGACGGGCAGTCACTCGGCCCCGCGTGCGGGTTCGTCATTGACTTCGAGCCGACGACCGTCTACTTCGCGGGCGATACGGGCCTCACGCTCGACATGAAGCTGCTCGACGGGGTGATTGAGACGATTGACCTCGCCTGCCTGCCCATCGGTGGGAATTTCACGATGGACATCGCGGATGCCGTGCGTGCGACGGAGTTCATTCATCCCCGGATGGTGATGCCGATCCACTACAATACGTGGCCGCTCATCGAGGCGGACCCGTACGAGTTCGCCAAGCGGGTGCACTGCGACGCGCTCATCCTCAAACCGGGCGAGTCGGCGGAGGTCCACTAGAAGCCATCTGGCTCTGTTGACAACCTCCATTCGGGCAGACAAGAATGCCTGTCCCACCCATGTCAAAACCGTAAGAGTATCGGTGGGGGCGGGCATTCTTGTCTGCCCACACGGAGCCATGTGGTTTCTGTCTTGTCGCCCCACTATATCCAGCCCTTGGTGAAGCGGGAATAGTTGTACTCGTCAACCACCTTCAAGGCGGTCTTGTCGCTCGGAGCAGATGACTTGGCAAAGCCCAAGGCGGTGACGAGCGACTGCATCTTTCTCATGAAGAGGAGGTACCTCTCAGCAGGGCGCGACGAGTAATCGCACCCGTATGCTTGGGCGATCTTCTGGTCCCAAATGGGGAAGAATTCGGGGGCAAGCAAGTGAAGCGCCTTGGCGGTCGCAACAGGGCTTTTCATCCGGCTACCGGGCTTTTGTCGGCGCGCTTCGAGAGCACCGAGGAAGTCTCCGAACAGGCCCTTGATTGCCGCATCATCTGATGCCGCATAGGTGCTGATGTCCCTCTCCCGGAAGCCTTCAAGCGTCCTGAGGTTCTTGCTGATGCACTCCTCCAGGTCTTTGAAGTCGAAGCACCCATACCGGTAGAACGCTTGATTCCAGGTCAGGAGGAGAACGCCCAGCCCATCTGCCATTTCCCGCGGCCTCCCCCAGAAGTGGCCAACCAAGAACGTGGCCATTTTGTACATCGCGTCCCTGCGTTCGAGATCTTTGAGGGCTTCAGAGCCAACCATAATTTCAGTTGCTGTCGGTGGTTCCATGCCCGCTCCTCCCTGATCGCGGCAATGGCTCACTCCGCAGAACTCTCCTTATTAGTATATTAATATTTTCAAATATAGAGTGATAGTTATTATTCGTCAAGTAGCTGCCTCCTGACGCGGAAGCCTCACATGGGTTACCACCTCAGCGAGAGAGGCGCGGTAACCCTCTTTGACGGAGCATCGTGAGCGAATCAGGCTTGCGGATTGCGGGAATCCCCTCTACCATTCATCGCATGTCGGACCGGATTCTCGGAGAACACGCTATCCTGCGGGAAGGACGTGAAGTGACGGAGCGCGCCGAAGGCCAGGACGCCAAACGTGCCCTGCGGGAGCGGGCGAGGTTGCTCAGGGCGTCGCTCTGCCCGGAAGAGGTCGAGGCCTCATCGCAGGCGATCTGGCGGCTGTTGCGGGAGCTTCCCCTCTGGCAGAAGGCGCGGACGGTTCACACCTTCGTCGGCGCGCTTCCCGGCGAGGTGCGGACCGACGCGCTCATCGCATGGTGTTTCGCGCACGGGCGCACGGTGATTGTCCCGGTCGTGGACCGGGCGGCGCACGCACTTCGGCATGTCCGCCTTGAGCGGCTTGACGACCTCCAGCGCACCTCGTGGGGAGGACTGGAACCCGCACGCGGATCGCCTGCGGACCCTTCCGACGCCGACCTCATCATCGTGCCGGGGCTGGCGTTCGATAGACAGGGGCATCGCCTCGGCATGGGCGGAGGATTCTACGACCGCTTCCTGGCCGAGGTGAAGGCTCCGACCATTGCGGTTGCGCATTCCTGTCAGATCGTGGATTTTGTGCCGACGGACGAAGGCGACGTGAGCGTCTCGCTCATCGTGACGCCCGAAGAGGTGATCAGGCCCTCCGCCTGAGCCGTCATGCGTCAATGAGGTGGATGTCCTGGATCAAATCCACCGTGAAGGTCCGTTCGGCCTGCCGAAGGTGACAATAGCCTATTAGTTGCGCTCGACCGGCATAAGTGCGAATTTCTAGGGGAGTCACGTCGCGCTCGCTGAGCGCCTGATCCCGCGCACGATAGATGAGATGCACGCGCTGCCCACCGGCGATGGCCTTGCGAAGCAATTCGATTTTGTCGCGCCGCAGCGATTCGGCGAAGGGCGACGAGGGCCGGGTGATCGCTTCCAGTTCCTCGACGGTCGTGATGCCGTGCGCGGAGAGCTGGTCAAGAAAGCGCAGGAACACCGCGCTCGTGGCTTCCACATCGGCCATCGCCCGATGCGATGTCGCAAACGACAGCCCGAACGCCTCAACCACGCGGACAAGCGGATAGCGGCCCAACTGGGGCAGGAGGCGCTTGGCCAGCGCCATCACGTCAATGATGCGAAAAGGAGGAAGCTCCTCGCCGACCTGCCGATATTCCTGGCGGAGAAATCCCACGTCGAACGATGCGTTGTAGGCCACAAGCACGCGACCGGCAAGCATCTTCCTGAGGTGAGGAAGGATGGTTTCCATCGGAGGTGCGTCGCGCAACATCTCGTCGGTGAGGCGGTTGATGAGCGCGGCGGAAGGCTCTATGGAGCGGTGGGGGTTGACAAGCGACCAGAAACTGTCAACTTCTCTGCCCCCGCGCCAGACGACCACCGCCACTTCGCAGACCCGATGGCCCCAATCCGGCTCCAGCCCGGTTGTCTCCACGTCAATGACGGCGAATTCAGCCTCGGAAAGAGGTAATGACAGGGCTGACATGACGACTCCTCATCCGGAAACGCGACGACGATACATGTATGATAGCAAAACCTCGCGCCACCGTGCCAGCCGGAACCGGCGTGGGATTCAGCGAGGACCGGCTGCGCCGCGAACGTGAAGTGACGCGTGGGGCTACAATTACGCCGACCGCACCTGCAAGACCCCGTGCAAGTGCCTGCACCCGCTCCTCTCGTGCGTGGCGCAGGGAGGGAATCTCTTGCTCAGTGTCGGCCCGGACGACGACGGGCAGGGAGTAGGAGCTGAGGCGCTTCCGCTTTCAGGGCGGGACAGGGCATTGGAGGGGGAGTTATGATCGAGTTGGCCGTCCCGCTCACGCAGGCACAGATCGCCGCGGCGAACCGGCTGCGCGAGCATCTCCCGAACTGGGAACTCTCTGACCGGGCACTCGTCGCGCTCGCGCAGCGCATGCCCGGCTTCTCGCCGAAAGAGGCGCTCATCAAGACTGCTACGATCAACGCGCTCTACGGCACGAACGTCTTCGCCGTGGTGCGGATGGCGGAGCACGTGGCGTGTGTTATGGCGTGTACCAATATCGCGTCGGCGGGACCTGAGCTTGTGGAGCGGCTCACAGCCCTTCCCATGACCGAGATGCAGAAGCGACCGCGTCGGCATATGAGCTTCGCAGCGAAGTTCGCACACTTTTTCATTGACGCCGAACGCTTCCCCATTATGGACTCGTACGCCGTGTGGATGGTCGAATACCACCTCGGCCCGAAGAATCGGATTCGAGGTGTTTCCTCGCCATATGCCGCATTCATCGAGAATCTCAGCAGGCTTCGGGCGGCAAGCGGAGTCACGGCGACAAGCCGGGAATTGGATTGTTACCTGTGGCTTGCGGGGCAGTATCGCCAATGGCGCAGGAATCCGAAGAGCCAGATCAATGCAGAACTGGCGTCCCTGTTCGCGCACCCGACTCCGGAAGCGCGTGAGGAGTTGAGAATACTCGAAGCGGTGCTTCCTGGGGATGC